>OCZU010000685.1_pt1 | contig 22757 bp, 15 predicted proteins | sample 1539001 | NCBI WGS metagenome assembly OCZU01 (sample SAMEA3539306, study PRJEB22396) | soil metagenome | biome: tundra; feature: field; material: soil | place: USA | collected 2010-05 | depth 0.15 m | reverse complement strand
TACCTTGTCCTGGGGGCGATTTTGTTCGCCATCAGCGTCATCGGCATCTTTCTGAATCGTCGCAACGTCATCATCATGCTCATGGCGATCGAGTTGATGCTGCTCGCCGTGAATCTCAACTTCATCGCCTTTTCACACTATCTCAACGATACCGCGGGGCAGATATTCGTCTTTTTCATTCTGACCGTCGCGGCCGCGGAATCGGCGATCGGCCTCGCCATCCTCGTGCTTCTGTTCCGTAACGTGGGCTCGATCGACGTCGAGGATTTGAGGACGCTACGTGGCTGATCGGTCCAGCACCGTGACGAGTCTCATGGCCGGACGAACCCGATGAGCATGCAGCAGATATATTTGCTCGTCGCGCTGGCCCCGCTCGCCGGTGCGATCATCGTCGGACTCGGCGGGTCGAGGCTCGGCCGCGCAGCGTCGCACTCGATCTGCATACTCGGCGTCGCAATTTCCTTTGTAGGCTCGGTTGTCGTTCTGCGCGATGTGCTCGCCGGCCACACCTTCAACGGTGACCTCTACGTCTGGATGACTTCCGGCAACGTCAAGTTCGCCATCGGTTTCCTGATCGATCCATTGACCGCGCTGATGATGGTCATCGTTACGTTCGTTTCGTTGATGGTTCACATCTATACGATCGGCTACATGGCCGATGACCCTGGCTACACACGCTTCTTTTCGTACATCTCGTTGTTCACGTTCAGCATGCTGATGCTGGTGATGGCCAACAATTTCCTGCAGCTTTTCTTCGGCTGGGAAGCTGTGGGACTGGTCTCGTACCTGTTGATCGGCTTCTGGTTCACGCGGCCGACGGCGATTTACGCGAACCTGAAGGCGTTTCTCGCCAACCGCGTGGGCGATTTCGGCTTCGTGCTCGGCATCGGGCTCATCGTCGCGTTCTTCGGATCGCTGGACTACGCGACCGTGTTCGGTGCCGCGCCGTCGCTCGCGGACACGATGCTCGACGTCGGCCGGGGAGCGCCTTGGTCACTGATGACCGCGATCTGCATAGCGCTGTTCGTCGGCGCCATGGGCAAGAGCGCGCAGGTGCCGTTGCACGTGTGGCTGCCGGACTCGATGGAAGGCCCGACGCCGATCTCGGCGCTGATCCACGCGGCGACGATGGTAACGGCCGGCATTTTCATGGTGGCGCGGATGAGCCCGTTGTTCGAGCTGTCCGACACTGCGCTCTCCTTCGTGACGATCATCGGTGCGACGACCACCCTGTTCATGGCGTTGCTTGGCGTCGTCCAGAACGACATCAAGCGGGTCATCGCGTACTCGACGCTGTCGCAGTTGGGCTACATGACCGTCGCACTCGGGGTCTCGGCTTATCCGGCGGCGATCTTTCACCTGATGACGCACGCGTTTTTCAAGGCGCTCCTGTTCCTGGGTGCGGGCTCGGTGATCCTCGCGCTTCACCATGAGCAGGACCTTCGCAAGATGGGGGGATTGCGACGTTACATGCCGATCACCTACATCACGATGTGGGTCGGTTCACTGGCACTCGTGGGCGTCCCGCCGTTTGCGGGGTTCTTCTCCAAGGACGCCATCATCGATGCGACGCAGCTGTCGTCGCTGCCCGGTCATGGGTATGCGCAATTCGCGGTGACGGCGGCGGTGTTTTTGACCGCGCTCTATACCTTCCGCATGCTGTTTCTCGCCTTTCACGGTGAGGAACGCTTCCGCAACGTCGCGCCCGCGCATGACAACGATGACGCGCAGCACGCTCACGACGAGCCCGGGCATGAAGGCGACGGACATGACGCGACGCCGCATGAGAGTCCCTGGGTCATCACGGTTCCCCTCGTGCTGCTGGCGATTCCGTCGGTGTACTCCGGCTGGGCCTATATCGAGGGGGTATTGTTCGGCGGCTATTTCGCCGATGCAATCGTAATATCGACTCGGCACGCAGAGATGGAAACGATGCGCGAGGAGTGGCACGGCCCCGGCTGGTTCGTCGAGCACGGATTGCTCGGCCTGCCGCTCTGGCTGGCGTTGGCCGGTATCGCGACTGCGTGGCTGCTCTACATCAGACGCACCGATCTGCCGGCCAAAATTCAGGCCAGGACGGGAGCGCTCTACGCGCTGTTGATCAACAACTACTACATCGACCGCTTCAACGACTGGTTCTTCGCCGGCGGATTTCGCCGCATCGGCACATTGTTTTCCACCATCGGTGACCGATCGATCATCGACGGGTTTTTCGTCAACGGCAGCGCGCGCCTGGTCGGTGCAATATCGGCGGCCTTGCGCAAGGCTCAGTCGGGATATGTCTATCACTACGCATTCACCATGATCATCGGCGTATTCGCGCTCCTGACATGGTGGGTGGTGCGGTAGCCGGCGCCGGACGCGACGACGATGCTGCCCTATCTCAGTCTCGCCATCTGGGTGCCGATCGTCTCGGGGCTGCTGGTGCTCGCGGTCCATCGCGATCGCGATGCCGCCGCTGCGCGATGGCTGGCGCTGGTCGGATCGATCGCGGGCTTCGCAGTGACGATCCCCCTGTATACCCATTTCGTGCTGGACACCGCGGAAATGCAGTTCCTCGAATACAAGGAATGGATTCCCCGTTTCAACGTCAATTACCTCCTCGGCGTGGACGGAATTTCCGTGCTGCTGGTGTTGCTGAACAGCTTCATCACCGTGCTGGTGGTGTGGGCGGGGTGGGTCGTGATCGAGAAAAAGGTCGCGCAGTACATGGCGGCCTTTCTGATCATGTCGGGACTCATCAACGGTGTCTTCGCCGCGCTCGACGGTGTGCTGTTCTACGTCTTCTTCGAAGCGATGCTGATTCCGATGTACCTGATCATCGGCGTCTGGGGTGGCCCGAACCGCGTGTACGCCGCGATGAAGTTCTTTCTGTACACCTTTCTCGGGTCTGTCCTGATGCTGGTGGCGCTGATCTATCTCTACTCGGTCAGTGGGGGAAGCTTTTCCATTCTCGAGTGGTATCAGCTGCCGCTGTCGCTCAAGACACAGGTACTGATCTTCGTGGCGTTCTTTATCGCCTTCGCGGTCAAGGTGCCGATGTGGCCGGTGCATACGTGGCTGCCCGACGCGCACGTCGAGGCGCCGACCGGCGGCTCGGTGGTGTTGGCGGCGATCACGCTCAAGGTAGGGGCCTACGGCTTCGTGCGCTTCATCCTTCCCATCGTACCGGACGCGAGCCGCTACCTTGCCGGTTTCGTCATCACACTGTCGCTCGTCGCGGTCGTCTATATCGGCTTTGTCGCGCTGGTCCAGGCGGACATGAAAAAGCTGATCGCCTATTCGTCCATCTCGCACATGGGCTTCGTCACGCTCGGGTTTTTCCTGTTCAGCGAGATGGGCGTCGAGGGCGGTCTCACGCAGATGATCTCGCACGGATTTGTCTCCGCCGCGATGTTTCTCTGCGTCGGCGTGCTGTACGACCGCATGCACAGCCGGCTGATCTCCGATTACGGCGGTGTCGCCAATACGATGCCCAAGTTCGCCGCGCTCGCGCTGTTTTTCGCGATGGCCAACGCCGGCCTTCCGGGAACAAGCGGATTCGTCGGTGAATTCATGGTCATTCTTGCCGCGGTCAAGGTCAATTTCTGGCTCGGTTTCCTTGCCGCGACGATCATGATCCTTGGCGCCGCGTACACGCTGTGGATGTACAAGCGCGTCTGGTTCGGCGGCATCGCCAACGAGCGCGTCGCGGCGCTGACGGACGTCTCGCGCCGGGAATTCTGGCTGCTCGCAACGCTCGTCGTTGCTGTCTTCGCGCTGGGACTGTATCCGAAGCCATTTACCGATGTGATGCATGCCTCGGTCACGGAGCTCCTCGCGCAGGTCGCCAAGAGTAAATTGTGATGCCGGCCGTCCCGACCCTCGCTTTCGATTACCTTCCGGCGTTGCCGGAGATCGTGCTGCTGATCTCGGCGTGCGCGGTTTTGCTGATCGATCTGTTCGTGCCGGAGCCGCGGCGCCATGTCTCGTACTGGCTGACGCAGCTCAGTCTCGCGGCAACCGCACTGGCGACTCTGTATGTGTTTCACAAGATGCCGGTGCGCACCTTCGGGAATATGTTCGTTGCGGATGCTTTCGGCGATCTGCTCAACTTCCTGTCCTGTGTCACGGTGATGCTGATGCTGGCCTATTCGCGCGACTACCTCGCTGCGCGTGGATTGTTCCGTGGCGAGACCTTCGTGCTTGCGATGTTCGCGCTGCTCGGCATGATGGTGATGATCGCGGCGAACCACTTTCTGACGCTTTATCTCGGACTCGAGCTCATGTCGTTATCGCTTTATGCGATGGTGGCGCTGTATCGCGAGTCCGGAGCCGCGATCGAGGCGGCGATGAAGTATTTCGTGCTGGGTGCGCTCGCATCCGGCTTGCTGCTGTACGGCATTTCAATGATTTACGGCGCTACCGGCACGCTGGATATCCAGCGCGTCACGACGGTCATTTTCAGCGGTAACGCCAATCACACCATTCTGATTTTCGGCCTGGTCTTCGTGGTGTCGGCGATCGCGTTCAAGCTGGGCGCGGTTCCGTATCACATGTGGGTGCCCGACGTGTATCAGGGCGCGCCGACCGCGATCACGCTGTTCATCGGCACCGCGCCGGAGTTCGCAGCGTTTGCCTTCATGACCCGGATTCTGGTTGGGTCGCTGGTGGCGGTTGCCTTCGATTGGCAGGGAATGCTGATCGTGCTGTCGTTGCTGTCGATGATCGTCGGCAACGTGATCGCGGTCTCGCAGTCGAACGTCAAGCGCATGCTCGCCTACTCGGCGATCGCCAACATGGGTTTCATGCTCATGGGTTTTCTCGCCGCCAACATCAATGGCTACAGCGCCGCGATGTTCTACATCGTCACCTACGTGATGAGCAGCCTGGTGGGATTTGGCACCGTGCTGCTCCTGTCTCGTGCGGGCTTCGAGGCTGAAAATCTGGACGACTTCAAGGGTCTGAACCAACGCAGTCCCTGGTTCGCGTTCCTGATGTTGCTGACGATGTTCTCGCTGGCCGGAGTGCCGCCCACGATCGGTTTTTACGCGAAGTTCTCGGTAATCGAGGCTGCCGTCGACGTCGGCCTGGTGTGGCTTGCCGTCGTGGCGGTGCTGGCGTCGCTGATTGGCGCTTTTTACTATCTGCGCATCGTCAAGTTGATGTATTTCGACGATCCGGTGGACAACGTCCCGCTCGAGGCGCGGGTGGACATGCGCGTATTGCTCTCGCTCAACGGCATGTCGCTGCTGTTCTTCGGCATTTTTCCCCAGCAGCTGATGGGGATGTGCGTCCTCGCGTTGACTCGCTCGTACTGACCTCACCTCTCGCTGGCCGTCATGCGCGTCGGTTTTTTCGTCACTTGTCTCGTCGATCTGATGCGTCCCTCGATCGGCTTCGCCGCGATCAAGTTGCTCGAGGCCGGTGGTGCGGAAGTCATCGTTCCCGAAACGCAAACGTGTTGCGGCCAGCCCGGCTACAACTCGGGTGACCGCAAGGGCGCGATGGTGCTCGCGGCCAAGCTCGTTGCGGAGTTCGAAGCTTGTGACTACCTGATCGCGCCTTCGGGTTCTTGCGCCGGGATGATCAAGACGCATTACGCGGACCTTTTTCGCGACGATCCGGCGATGCTGGAACGCTCTAACGCTCTCGGCGCCAGGACCTGGGAGCTGACCGATTTTCTGGTCAATGTCCTCAAGCTCGAGTCGGTTCCCGGCAAATTCGCCGGAACGGTGACCTACCACGATTCCTGCGCCGGGCTAAGGGAAATGGGCGTCAAACAGCAACCCCGCACCCTGCTGGCGAAGGTAGAGGGCCTGACGCTGAAGGAAATGACGGAATGCGAAACCTGCTGCGGCTTCGGCGGGACATTTTCGATCAAGTACGGCGAGATCTCATCCCGGCTCGCGGACAACAAGTGCGAGTTCGTCGCGCGGTCGAAAGCCGATGCCGTCGTGCTGGGCGATCTCGGGTGCATGCTCAATATCGAAGGCAGGCTGCGGCGGCGAGGCGACATGACCACCAAGGTCCTGCACGTGGCCGAGCTTCTGGCCGGCGGTGAGCCGTAGCGCAGGCTGACGAGGAAAAGCAATGCAAATCGCGTCGATGCATTTCAAGGAGCGCGCCCACGACAACATGGGCAACGCCCAGCTGCAAGGCAACCTGCAGAAGATCAAGGGCAAATTTGTCGCCAAGCGCCGCGACGCCCTGGTCGAGCTCGACGACGTCGATGCGACCCGCGAAGCTGCGCGCGCGATTCGCCAGCGCGTGCTGGACCGCCTGGATGTATGGCTGGAGATCTTCGAAAAGAACGCTACGGCGCGCGGCGCGACCGTGCTCTGGGCTGAAACGCCGGACGACGTCAACCGGCACGTGATCGACATCGCCAAACGTCATGGTGTGCGCAAGACCATCAAGTCGAAGTCGATGGTCAGCGAAGAGTCTGCGCTGGACCGCGCCATCGAAGCAGCCGGCGGCCAGGTCGTCGAGACCGACCTGGGAGAATACATTCTCCAGATCAACGATTATGAGCCGCCTTCGCACATCATCGGCCCGGCTCTGCACAAGAGCAAAGAGGAAGTCTCCGATCTGTTCGCGAAAGTGCACGGTACCGAGCGCAAGACCGGAATCGCCGAGCTTTGTCTCGAAGCGAGAGAGGTCCTGCGCACGCACTACCTCACGGCCGACATGGGTATCTCGGGCGGCAATTTCTTCGTCGCCGAAACGGGATCGGTCGTGTTGGTGACCAACGAAGGCAATGCGACATTGACCACGACGCTTCCCAAGGTGCACGTCGCCATTTCCGGCATCGAGAAGATCGTCCCCACGCTGGAAGACGTCGCGACGCTGATGCGTCTGCTGCCGCGATCCGCGACCGGCCAGTCGATTTCCAACTACATGGACGTACTGACCGGCGTCAAGGGAAAGGGAGAATTCAACGGCGCCGAGCACATGTACTTCATCCTGGTCGATGCCGGGAGGAGCAGCGTGCTCGCGAGCGAGCTCAGGGAGGCGCTGCGCTGCATCCGCTGCGGCGCGTGCATGAACCATTGCCCGGTCTATCAGAATATCGGCGGTCACTCGTACGGATGGGTTTATCCCGGACCGATCGGCTCGATCCTCACGCCCGCGTATATCGGCATCGAGAATGCGCTCGATCTGCCGCAGGCATCGACGTTGTGCAATCAATGCGGCGTCGTCTGTCCGGTCAAGATTCCGCTGCCCGATCTCCTGCGCAAGCTGCGCGAGCAGCAGTTCGAGGGAGGAATGCGGCCCTGGCACGAGCGCGCGGGACTGCGCGCTTGGTCGTGGCTCGCGTCGCGACCGCGTCTGTTTGGATTCGCAACGCGCATCGGCGTGCGTGCGCTGAAGTGGATGGGTGGCCGCGAACGTTTGATACACCGATTGCCGCTCGGCAGCGGCTGGACCGACGCGCGGGACATGCCGGCGCCGGCGGGTAGGACGTTCCGCGAGCTGGCTGCGCTGCGTAAGAAAAATGAGAAAAATGGAGGCTCGCGATGAACGCGCCACTCGATCTGCCGAACACGGCGCTCAAGATCAGCCGCCGCGGAGAGAGCCTCGGAACCGAGAATGCCTTCGTCGTCCTCGCCGAGGTCAACGGCCTCGTTCGCCAGGGCAGGGACATCGTCTCGTTCTGCATCGGACAGCCGGATTTTCCGACGCCTTCCAACATCCAGGACGCCGGCGTTGCGGCGATCCGCGGCGGCAAGCACGGGTACACGCCGTCGGCCGGCATTGACGAGCTTCGCGCGGCGGCAGCGCGCGACATGGGTGCGCGACGCGGGCTCGACATCGCGCCGGAAGATGTCGTCGTCGGCGCCGGCGCCAAACCATTCATCGCCTACACCATCGCCTCGGTGACCGACTTCGGCGCCAACGACGAGGTGATCTACCCGGTACCGGGTTTCCCCATCTACGAATCGCAGATCATCGCCAACGGCGCGGTTCCGGTGCCGATCTACCTCAGGGAATCGCGCGATTTCGCATTCGATCCGAGTGAGCTCGAGGCATCGATCACGCCTCAAACGAAGCTCCTGATCCTGAACACGCCTCACAATCCCACCGGCGGAATTCTCAAGCGCAGCGACCTCGAGGCGATTGCCGAGATCCTCCGGCGGCATCCGCAAATCTGGGTATTCGCCGACGAGATCTACTCGCGATTGACGTACGAGGGCGAATTCGCGTCGCTTGCGCAACTGCCAGGCATGCTCGCACGCACGATCATTTCCGACGGCGCTTCCAAGACCTGGGCGATGACGGGATGGCGCATCGGGTTCGTCGCCAACCGAACGCTCGCGCCGGTGTTCACGCGCTGGATCACCAACACCGACTCGTGCGCCTCACAAATCAGCCAGTGGGCGGCGGTGGAAGCGATCAACGGCCCGCAGGATGCCGCGGCCGCGATGCGCGCATCGTTCCTCAAGCGGCGAGACCTGATTGTCGGGCTTTTGAACGGGCTGCCCGGCTTCACCTGCAAGACGCCGGGCGGCGCCTTCTACGCGTGGCCCAACGTCACGGAAGCGTGCAAGCAAAGCGGATGCGCCGATTCGGAGGAGCTGCGAAAGCGGCTCTTGTATGAAGCGGGCGTCGCGGTGCTGGCCGACATCCATTTCGGACGTCGCGTTCCCGGCGACGGCCAGCACATTCGTTTCTCATATGCTGCATCGCCAGCGATGATTCGCGCCGGCGTCGAACGCATCGATGCATTCATGCGCGCCAACCTCCGGTGACGAGCTCGCGCGACACGGTGCTGGGCCGCGTGCGCCAGGCGCTGGGAAAGACGCGCGCCGATCCTGCGGCTCTCGCCGAGGCGCAAGCGTACATCGACGCGCATGCCCGAGGGCCGGTGCCGGCATTCGACGCCGATCGCGTCTCGCGCTTCAGCAGGCGCGCGAGCGACATGGAGAGCTCCGTCGCGCGAATCGCGGGCCGCAACGACATTCCCGCCGCGGTCGCGGACTACCTGAGCAAGCTGAGCGCGCTAGCGCTTGCTTTGCCGGCCGGCGCCGAGAAATCGGGTCGAGGCGTGTGCTGGCCGGAGTTCGCCGATCTGGATTGGGCGCGATCCGGATTGAGCGTTGAGGTGCGGCCGACCATCGGCGATGACCTCCTGGGCATCACGGGAGTGTTCTGCGCAATTGCCGAAACCGGCACTCTGGTCATCGTCGCTGGAGCCGAGACGCCGAGCGCGACCACACTTCTGCCGGAGACCCACGTCGCCGTCGTTCCGGTGGACCGCATCGTCGACACCATGGAAGATGCATTCGCGCTGATACGCCTTGAGCTCGGGCGAGTTCCGCGCGCGATCAACCTGATCTCGGGGCCGTCGCGTACCGGTGACATCGAGCAGACCATCGTGCTCGGGGCACATGGTCCTTTCCGTGTTCATATCCTGGTCGTGGATGCAGGCACCGCATTTCCCTTCGCGGCACCTCTTGAAAAGGACCATCCGCAGCGATGAAGGTCATCGAGGTCGAAGCGCTGGCCATCCATCCGGGATGGCGCAAGAACCTCATTTTTGTCCGCATTGAAACCGACGCGGGCATCATTGGCTGGGGCGAAGCCTACAGCCAGTACGACCGCGATCGTCCGATCGGCGCGCTGCTCGAAGAGCTTGGCCGTTACCTCGTCGGACGAAACCCGTTCCACATTCGGCACTTTCTGCAGATCGCCTTCGACGACTTTGCGCAACGCAGGTCATCACTCGAGTTCTGGAGCGCCTTGTCCGGCATTGAGCAAGCGCTGTGGGATGTCGTTGGCAAGGCGACCGGGCAACCCGTCTACAACCTGCTCGGCGGAGCGTGCCGATCGCGCATCCGCGTCTACGCCAACGGATGGAGTTACAAGCTGCAATCGCCGGCGGATTTTGCCCGCGCGGCTGACAAGGTCGTCGCCTTGGGCTTCGACGCGCTGAAGTTCGACCCGCTACCGCGCCCGTGGCGCACCTTCGTCCCGAAGGCGCACATACGTCACTCCGTCGACGTCGTCCGCGCCGTCCGGGATGCCGTCGGACCCAATGTGGATATTCTGCTGGACATCCACCGTCGCCTGGCTCCGATGCACGCCATCGACCTTGCCGGTGCACTGGCCGAATTCGAACCGTATTGGTTCGAGGAGCCGTGTCAGGTCGAAAATATCGAGGCTTTGGCCGAAGTGCGCAGCGCATCGCAGATTCCGGTGGTGAGCGGCGAAGCGCTTTACGGCCGGGCGGATTTTCGTCGCCTTCTCCGGGAACGAGCGGTCGACATCATCAATCCGGACGTTTCGAACTGCGGTGGCATATTGGAGCTGATCTTCATTGCAGCGGCTGCCGAAACGGAAATGGTCGCCGTATCCCCGCACAACTATAACTCGACGACTCTTTCTCTATCGGCTACGGTCCACGCCGCTGCCTGCATGCCGAACTTCATCATCACCGAATATTTCCTACCCTATGAGGAGTTCGGCCAGGTCGTCTGCAGCAACGCGTTGAAGCCGGTTAACGGCTACATCGCGCTACCGGAGGGACCGGGGCTCGGCCTCGAGGTGCTCGAGGACGCGGTTCGCTCGCGGCCGAGCCGAACCTACCCGGCGCGGCAATTCAGGACGTACGAGGACGACGACTCGGCCGATGAATAGGATGCTCATGTATCCACGCCGCTTGATCGTAGCGCTGCTGCTTGGCATTGCCGCTTGGACTTCGGCTCACGCCGTTGACTATCCCAATAAGGCGATCAGATTCATATGCACCTCGGCTGCCGGCTCTCCGCTTGACACGATGATGCGCCAGCTCGCGAGACAACTCGAGTCCGAATTGAAGCAGTCCGTCTTCGTCGAGAATCGCGCGGGAGGATCAGGGGCAGTCGGCATGGCGTATGCAACCGGCCGGCCGGCGGATGGATACACTGTCATATCCGCCACCGGGACGACCTCTTTCATGATGGCCAGCGGTGAACTTCCGTACACACCGGACGACTTCATCGTCCTCCGGGGCTTGCAGGCGGAGCCTTCCGCGGTCGCGGTCCGCCGCGACAGCCCGTTTCACGCCTTGCGGGAGCTCGTTGACGCGCTGCGTCAAACGTCGAATCAACTTCACGTCGGCGGCTACGCGGCGGCGGGATTCCACCAGTTCGTGTTCTATCGCTTGCAGGAGGCGGCAAAGATCAAGAGCGACTGGATTCCATACGAAGGGGGAAACCAGGCGGCGGTCGCGCTGTTGGGGGGGCATATCGACGTAGCGATAATGACGCCGAGCTCCGCGATCGGCCAGGTAAAAAGCGGCGAGATCCGGCTGCTCGGAATCAGCACCGCAACCCGCGATCCTTTTTTCCCGGAGGTCCCGACCTTGAAGGAACAGGGATATGACGTGGTCGAGTCCATCTGGCGCGGCATCATGGTGAAAAAAGGTACGCCGCAAGACGTTTTGAGCACGCTCGCGTCTGCGATCGACCGCGTCGAAGCCACCCCCGACTGGCAGAAGTTCATGCAGCTGAATTTGCAGTCGCCGTTGCACCTCTCGATGAACCAAATGCAAAGCCAGGTTCGGGCAGAGGTGGCGTCGCGCCGGGAGTTCCTCAAGAAGATCGGTCTTGTAAAGTGACGATGCGTTGCGATGGCACGGTGCAGTCGGCGGCGACCACGCAACCTGCGTGGGACCTGCCGGTTAAAATTGCGGGAGTATGTTGGTCGTTCAGCATGCGGGGCCGGTAGGCTGTGCCAAAGACCTCGATGCCGCGTCAGGAGGCGCAGATCGTCTTGCTTGCCGCTCCAATGGGACCGGTGTTGGAGGCGACCCTTGCGGCGCGATACGAGCTGATCGGCCCGCTCCCGCCGCCCTTTGAAGGCTCGCTCGCCGAGCTGCCCGATGATGTCCTGGGCCGCGTGCGCGCGATCGTGAGTATCGGTTCGGTAGCCATCGGCGCAGCAGCGATCGCGCGGATGCCCGCGCTTGGATTGATCGGGTGCCTTGGCAGCGGATTCGAAGGTGTTGACGTTCCCGCCGCGCAGCGGCGTGGCATCGCTGTCACGCACGGCCCCGAGACAAATTCCTCGAGCGTCGCTGATCTCGCCATCGGCCTGATGATCGAGTGTGTGCGCGGCATACCGAGCGCCCGCGCGCGGCTTTGCGCGGGCCAGTGGCAAGGAAACGCGACGGCGCGCGCGCGGCCGGTACGCGGCCTGACCAATCGCAAGCTCGGCGTCTACGGTCTCGGCGCAATCGGCAAACGGATCGCGGTGCGAGCGTCTGCGCTCGAAATGGAAATCGGATACCACAACCGACGTCAGTGCCTCGATGTCGACTATCGCTACTTTGACCAGTTGCGGGCGCTCGCGGATTGGGCGGACGTGCTGGTCATCGCCGCGCGCGCCAGCGCAACCAATCGCCACGCCGTGAATCGCGACATCCTGGCAGCGCTGGGCGCAGACGGCTTCGTCGTCAACATTGCCCGTGGCTCCATCATCGATGAGCTTGCGTTGATCGAAGCGCTGGAAAGCGGCGCAATCGGCGGTGCGGGACTCGACGTTTTTGAGCACGAGCCAGTGGTGCCGCCAGCGCTGCTGGCGTCATCGAAGGTCGCGCTAACGCCGCATATCGGCGGCAATACCACCGAAGCACGGCAGGCGATGGAGGCGCTTGTGCTTGCCAACCTCGCTGCCTTTTTTGCCGGTAAATCGCTGCTTACACCCATCCCTTGAACAACAGTCGAATCGGCGGCCTAACATTTCGTTGTATTTGTCGGAAGCTCTCCTAATCCTTCGCTTCCCGCCGGGTCGTATGGTCGTTGCCACCCGCATCTGTCAACAATGACGTTATCTCGCGCGTTAGTGCATCTTGTGGGCGCCAAACACCGGTGTCCGCCTGAAATTCAACAGACTATCGGAGGATGTACATGACACTGCGAAATCGAATTCTTGTTGCGGCGCTCGCTTTTGGGGCGATTGCGGTACCGGTCGCCAGCGATGCGAGGGTCTATGTGGACATCGATGTTGCACCGCCCCCGCCTCGGGTGGAAGTCGTACCCGCCGCCCGCGTAGGATACGTTTGGGCGCCCGGCTACTGGAACTGGAACGGTCATCACCACGTTTGGATGGGCGGTCGCTGGATGGGCGAGCGTCGCGGCTACCACTACGCGCCCAACGAGTGGGTCCAACGCAACGGTCACTGGCACTTCAACCAAGGTGGTTGGAGACACTAGACGCGCGACCGGCTCTGACGCGACTGGCAAGCCGCGTTGCACCTTGGATCGGGGGTATTGGAGTGGCAGGGCGTTCTCGCCCTGCCACTTTCTTTTGTATCGGGCCGCGGAGGCAATCCGACGAACGACTTGGGACCGAGGCCCTTGGCCGCGCTCGGGACGCAAACGACCTGAATGATCCCGCGGGTCATAGCGGCAGATAACAGATGAACGGCCCAGTGTCCAGAATGTGCCGTACAGGGTGTTTTTGTGACGGAATTGTAGCGCGGCAGCGCGTTCAAGCCGATGAAAACCCGTGGAAAGCCCGGGCGCGAGCGACACGCTCCGTGCTATGACTCCATGGCAGGTTCTTTGCTTGTAAGTCCCCGTTTAGACCCTTAGACTGCGATGACCGACCGTTTCCCCAGCCGCAATAGGCGAAGGGGGAGACGCCGGCGCGTCCAGGCGTCATGGCCCTTACAAGATCTCTGACCAGGCTCGACCATTCAACGCTGCAGACCATGGGCGAGGGGATGGAACGGGAATCCTTGCTCGCGCTTTCTCAGCGCAAGCTGAACGCGCTCGGGCTGCCGGTCGGTTACATCGATGCGTATCAGCGCTATCGATTCGTCAATCGCGCCTTCCTGGACTGGATCGGCCGCAACCAGGCCGACGTCATCGGCCGCGAAGTCGTCGAGGTCGAAGGCCGCGAGCTCTACCAGCTCTATCATGCCTATCTCGAAGGCGCACTCTCCGGCGAGCGCGTCAGCTTCGAGCGCCAGCTTTCCTCGGTCAAGCGCAATGCCTTCTGGATCCGCGTCGATTACTACCCGGATCGCGGCCAGCGCGGCGACGTTCGCGGCGTGCTGGTCACCTACACCGACGTCGATACCATCAAACGCCTCGAGCTCGAGGCCGGTGAGCGCGAGCATCGACTGCGCATCGTCACCGACAGTGTCGGTCTGCCGATCTTCTATTTCGATCGCGCGTTGAGGCTGCGCTTCGCCAACAAACCTTACGGCAAGTACATTGGCGGGCCGGTCGATGATCTCCTGGGCCAGCCGCTCAAGAACTTCATCGCGCCCGACGCCCTGGCCGAGATGCAGGGCTACATGGAGCGAGCGTTCGCGGGAGCGACGGTGAGCTATGACCGCCGCGAGCGGGCATCGTCCGGAGAGCTGCGCTGGGTCCGGATCACTCTGTTTCCCGATCGCGAGCCCGGCGGCAAGACCGGCGGCGCGTTCGTGGTGATCAACGACATCGAGGACGACGTACGCATCCGCGAGGCGCTGAAGTCCCAGGAGGCGCAGCTTCGCCTGTTCGCCGACAACATTCCGGGACCGATCGCCTATCTCGACAAGCGACTCAAGTACACCTTCGTCAATCAGGCATTCGCGAATCTGGTATGCCGCCCCCAGGATCAGATCTACGGCAAGACTCCCTACGAGGTCATGCCGCACGACGTCAATTCGTTCCTGCGCCCGATCATCAAGCGCGCGCAGGAAGGCGAAAAAGTCGAATACGAGCGCGTGGGTGCGAGCGCCGATGGGCGGCGGCGATGGATGCACGGCCGCATCGCACCCGACCTCGACGCTACCGGCAAGGTCCGCGGCCTGTATTGCACCGAATACGACATCCACGATCTCAAGCTGACCGAGGAGGCGCTGGCGACACGGGAAGAGCAGCTACGACTGTTCACGGACAATATTCCTGAGCCGGTCGTGTACGTCGACATGGAGGGCAACTACACCTTCGTCAACGATGCCTTCCTGCACCTGGTTGGCAAGCCGCGCGAGGAAGTCCTCGGAAAGTCCGTCAAGGAGGTGCTCGGCCCGGAAGTCTTCGAGCTGCAGCAGCCCTACGTCGAACGCGCCGCAAAAGGTGAGAGCGTTACCTACGAGCGCGAGCACGTGGACATGAATGGCCGCCAGCGATGGCTGCGCAACAGCATCGTCCCGGACATGAGCTTCGACGGGACCATCAAGGGCTATTACATCGTCGGCCACGACATCACCGACCTGCAGCAGGCGCAGAACGCGCTCGCCGCGCGCGAATCGCAATTGCGCGCCATCATGGATGGCGTCCCCGCGCCGGTCGCGTATCTCGATCGCGATGAGCGCTGCCAATACGTCAACCGTCCATTCCTCCAGTATTTTGGCCTGAGCGCCGAGCAGGTCGGGACTTTGCGGCTGCGCGACGTGGTCGGGCACGGCATCTACGCCAGTGCGCAGGCGATGCTGTCGCGTGCGCTGCACGGCGAATCGACTTCATTCGATCGCCTGGTTCCCGGAGCAGGCGGCGCCAAGCGCTGGATGACTATTCGCGTCGTGCCCGACTCGACACCTTCGGGCGAGGTGCATGGCGCGTTCGTGCTCATGAACGACATCCATGGCCTGAAGCAGGCGCAGGAAGCGTTGCGCGCCAGCGAAGCCGAGTTGCGGCTCATCATGGACAACGTTCCGGCGCGCGTGGCTTACATCGATCGCGAATATCGATATCGGTTCCTGAATCGCCACAACGAAGAATGGCTGTCCGAAAGCCGCAAGGATCTTACCGGCCGGCCGGTGGCCGAGGTGCTGGGCGAGGCGCGGGCCGCGCAACTTCAGCCGCAGCTGGCGCGCGTGCTCGCCGGCGAGACCATTTCCACCGAGCAGCTCCTCGTGCAACCCAACGGCGAGCAGCGCTGGGAATCGATGCACCTCGCGCCCAACCGCGACGCCGAGGGCAACGTCATCGGCATCTACGCCGCGCACACCGATATCCACGACCAGAAGCGCAATGAGGAAGCATTACATCGCGCCAACTGGATGCTTTCCTCGCACATCAACAACACGCCGCTGGCGGTGCTGGAATGGGACCGGGACTTCCGTCTCATCCGCTGGTCGCCGCAGGCGGAGAACATCTTCGGCTGGCGGGCCGACGAGGTCCATGGAATTTCCATAAGCGGCAGCCAGCTCACGCACGAAACCGATCGCGAGCAGGTCGTCGAGCTGATGAACAAGCTCACGGCCGGCGACGAGCCGCGCGCGACGGTTCTCAATCGCAACTACCGCAAGGATGGCGAGACAATCTGGTGCGAGTGGTATCACTCGTGCCTCCTCGACGAGCAGGGACGCATCGTGTCGATCCTGTCATTCGTCCAGGACGTGTCGTCGCGCATCCAGGCGGAGGAGCGCTTGCAATATCTGGCGACGCGCGACGCGCTGACCGGCTTGCCGAATCGATTGCTCCTGCAGGAGCGGCTCACGCAGGCGATCGCGCTGGCCAAGCGGAGCAGCAGGCGCGTCGGAGTGCTGTTCATCGATCTCGACCGCTTCAAGAACGTCAACGACACGTTGGGACATCGCATCGGCGACGAATTGCTCAAGCACGTCACGCGCGCCCTGTCGGAAGCGCTGCGCGAGACCGACCTGCTGGCGCGGCTCGGAGGCGACGAATTCATGGTCATCGTAGAGGATTTCGACGATCCCGCCGTGCTCAATCGAGTCGCGCAGAAGTTGCAGGAAGCCGTCGCCCAGCCGTTCCAGATCGAGGAGCACGATATCTACGTAACGTCGTCGATCGGAATCGCGGTCTATCCCGACGACAGCGACGATCCGGAAGGGCTGCTCAAGCACGCGGACGTCGCGATGTACCGCTCCAAGGAGCTCGGCCGCAACACCTATCAATTCTTCGACGCCGATCTCGCCGAATTGCGGCTCAGTCAGCACACCCTGGAAAAAGCTCTGCGCATCGCGGTCAAGGACAACGCGCTCAAGCTTCACTACCAGCCGGTCATCCGCATCACCGACCGGACGATCATCGGCGCCGAGGCGCTGCTGCGCTGGGACGATCCGGAGCACGGCAGCGTCGCGCCCGCGGTTTTCATTCCGCTCGCCGAGGAGTCGGGCTTGATTCACGTGCTGGGCGATTGGGTCCTGAAGACGGCGGCGGAGCAGTGCGTGGAGTGGCGTAAAGCCGGCATGCAGCTCATGGTGTCGGTGAATCTTTCGGGGCGGCAGTTCTACCGCGACGATCTGGCGCAGCGCATCTCCGAGATCGTCCGCACCGCAGGCTGCGAGCCGTCGTGGATCGAGCTCGAAGTTACGGAATCGAGTCTCTTGCACGATCTCGATTCGATTCGCAAGGTGCTGAAGCAGTTGCGCGAAGAAGGATTCTCGGTAGCGATCGACGATTTCGGGACGGGCTACTCGAGCCTGACGCACCTCAAGCACTTTCCGATCGACACGCTGAAGGTCGACATTTCGTTCATCGCCGATCTCGAAACCGACCCCGGCGACGCAGCCATCACCGAGGCGATCATTGCGCTTGCGCGCGGGCTCGGGCTTCGCGTGGTCGCGGAAGGTGTAGGCACGCGCGCCCAGCTCGATTTCCTCGACGTCCGTGGCTGCGACTGCTACCAGGGCTTCTGGGCCAGTCCCGCCCTGCCGCCGTTGGAATTCGTGGAATACACCAAGACGCGCGAGTAGTCCTGCTTTTCCTTCGTCCGTCCAGAAGCGAAGGTGGTGATCGTTCGGACCGCATTCATGCTTCGCGGAGGAAATCGCATGGACCGCAAATCGCCCGCAATGCGCGTGACTCGCCGCGAATTCTTTCTTCGCGTCTCAGCGCTCGGCGGTACGGTTGCTGCGGCGCCCTTCTTCAGCGCGCTCGCTGCAGTCCCGAATCCGGCCGCGCCCTTGCACGTGATCATCGTCGGCGCGGGACTCTCCGGACTTTGCGCGGCGTATGAGCTGGAGCATCGCGGTCATCGTGTCACGATACTCGAAGCGGACTCGAAGCACGTCGGCGGGCGCACGCGCACGATGCTGTTCTCCGATGGCCTGTACGGCGAGTTCGGTGCGATGCGCATTCCGACGCGGCACGAAGTCACCCGGCACTACGTGCGGGAGCTCGGCGTTCCCCTGCGCAAGTTTGTCCTGTCCAACCCGCAGGCATATTACTTTTTGCGTGGCGAGCGCCAGCGCATCGCCGACGCAGCCAAGCTCAACGCGCGCTTCGCGTTGCGCGATGACGAGCGCAACAAGACGCCGGACGATCTGTGGTCCGATTCGGTCGTCAAGGCGCTCAATTCGCTGAGCGACTCGGAAAAAAAAGATCTGACCGCGGATACGCCCGCGACGGCCAAGGTCACGGCCTTCGACCAGCAATCGTTGCAGCAGATCTGCGAGGCGGCGGGCTTGTCCGACGAAGCGATCGAATTGCTCGCGGTCACGCAGGGCTCCGAAACGCTGCTCTCGACCGCCGCGACCGAGCACTTGCGCGAGGAATTCCTGGAGGTGTGGAGCCAGGGCTTCGACGAAATGGTGGGCGGCACCGATCGTCTTGCCTCGGCCTTCGCCGCGCGCCTGCGTTCCAAGCCGCGGCTGGGATGCGAGGTCGTTCGCATGACGCAGGATGCCGATCGCAAGCGGGCAGCGGCAATCTATCGTCAGGGTGGAGCGGAACGCCGCGTGGAAGGGGACTACATTCTCTGCACGCTTCCGTGTCCGGTGCTGACGCGCATCGTGGTCGAGCCCGAGTTGCCGGGACCGAAGGCGCGCGCCATCCGGCAGCTCAATTACGATTCGTCGACCAAAGTGCTGATCGTGACCAACTGGCGCTTCTGGGAAACGGATGACGGCATCTACGGCGGCGGCACGTTTACCGACTTGCCGACAGGCACCACCTATTACCCGTCCGATAACGTGGAAGCCAGGGATCCGCGCATATCGCGAGGCCCGGGTGTGTTGCTCGCGTCCTATTCGTGGGGGCAGGGCGCGCGCCGACTCGCGAGCCTTCCGCATCGCGAGCGCGTGGCTTCAGTTTTGCAGCACCTGTCGCGCGTGCATCCGCAACTGCGCGAGCCCGGCATCGTGCGGGAGAGCGCGAGCTGGAGTTGGGACAACCACCCATACAGTGGCGGCGCATTCGCGTGGTTCATGCCAGGCCAGCACTCGTCGCTGCATCGCCATATCATCGCTCCGGCGGATCGCATCTATTTCGCCGGCGAGCATGCCTCGCTGACGCATACGTGGATGCAGGGCGCGCTCGAATCCGGGCTGCGCGCGGTGCGCGAGATGCTCGTCGCAGCGCAAGCCTAGCGGAAGTGGTCGCCGCGCGCCGCGGATGCGCGCATCCCGCCGATCGAATTCGAGTCGGCGCGTGCTTAGCCGCGCGACGCGCGTCGGGTGGTTTGCGCCCGCGCCGCAGGCAAGACCACGTCACGCTCGAGCCATTCGAGCAGCGGCTTGGCGGCCAGCTGCCATTCGCGTTCCAGCATCATCATGTGGGCGAGCCCACGCACAATGGTCGGAGCGACGCCGTAAAGCGACGCGGTCGCATTGACGTCGTTCGGGGTCGAAATTCTGTCGTCGTGCGAGCCGAGCACGAACAGGCGCGCCGGCGCAACCGGCTTTCCTCCATGCAGTCGCATCACGAGATCGAGCAGCACCCGCGGCGACTCGATGGTCAGGTGCGCGATGGCCTCGGCCAGGATTTGCGGATCGATGGTCTCGCTGAAATACATCGGGCGCAACGCGGCCGCGACATCGCCGGAAAGGTGCGGCGCATCGAGCCGCTGCATGTTCACCAGATATTCGGGCTGCCACGCCAGGAGGCGGCTCGCGACCGGCCCCAATCCTCCCGGCGGCACAGGTGCCATGAGCGCGGCGGCGCGGATGGGCCGCGTGGTAAGAAGCCGCTCGACCACCGCCGCGCCCATCGAATGCCCGATGAGCACCGGCGGCGAGGGCAGCGTCGCCGCGACGTGCTCGACATCGGCGACATAGTCATCGAGACCGGCGACGAACAGCGACTCCCTGCCGCCGCTCGCGCCGTGACCGCGAAGGCTGAGCGCGTGCGACGGAAAGCCCTGCGCGGCGAACCACGGCAGAAAAAACGGCTCCCAGCACCATGCGTCGCAGTATCCGCCATGGACGAAAAGCAGCGGTGGCTTGACAGAGGCTCCACGCGGCAAGCGCGATCGAACTTCGAGTCGGGATTCAGGCGGAAGCATCGATTGGAGAGAAGGGCGCCGAAGAACTACGTGGTAAAATCGATTGCGGTTAAATGCGGGCCGGCATGCGGGACGGGGTCCAGGACAACGTACAGGACAACACTGCACGGCCCGCTGACGGACGATCGCAAGAGTGCAACTGCGACGTTTCACTGCAACTGCGCGAACCAAGCAGCGCGCCATTCTACATGAGTCGACCGCCTCGACGTGGCGTCTCCGCTGCAACGGTGACCCGGTCCCAATACGATATCGACTGCCGCCGTTGTCCGCGGCTCGCGGCCTTTCTCGACGAGATGCACGAAGCGAATCCCGGCTACTTTTGCCGGCCGGTGCCGCCCTTCGGAGATCAGCTCGCGCGATTGGTCATCGTCGGTCTCGCCCCCGGCATGCACGGCGCGAACGCGAGCGGTCGTCCGTTCACGGGCGACCACGCGGGCATCCTGCTGTATGCGACCTTGTTCAAATTTGGATTCTCGACGCGCCAGACATCGTCCGGCGTCGACGATGGCCTTCGACTTGTCGACGCCCGGATCACCAATGCAGTCAAATGTCTGCCGCCGGGCAACAAGCCGCTGCCGGAGGAAATCCGAAACTGCAACGCGTATCTTGCCGCCGAGCTTGCGTCGCTGCCGGACGGCGCGGCGATCCTTGCGCTGGGTCGCATCGCGCACGATGCAACGCTGCGCGCGCTGGAGCTTCCCGCCCGCGATCATCCTTTCGCTCACGGCGGTCACCATCCGCTGGTTCGAGGCGCGCGTTTGTTCGACAGCTATCATTGCAGCCGCTACAACACCAATACGCGAAGATTGACGACCGACATGTTCGAAAGCGTGTTCGTCTCGATTGCGCATCATCTCGGCGGCGGCGCCTGCTGCGCCGCGTGATGCAGCGCCGGCACGGGCACTTCTCATGAGCGAAAAGTCCGAAGCCAAGAGCCCCGACGACGCGTTCGACGCGCACGAGCTGATCAAGTCGCTGCCCAATCGCGCAGGTGTCTATCGCATGCTCGACGCCGCGGGGGGGACGCTGTACGTCGGCAAAGCGCGCGATCTCAAGAAGCGCGTGTCCAGCTACTTTCAGAAAACCGAGCACCATCCGCGCACGGCGATGATGGTCACGCAGGTGGCGCGGGTCGAAACCACGGTCACGCGGTCCGAGGGCGAGGCGCTGCTGCTCGAGAACAACCTGATCAAGGCGCACCAGCCGCGCTACAACGTGCTGTTCCGCGACGACAAGAGCTATCCGTATATCTGCCTGACCGGCGACCCGTTTCCGCAATTGCGCTTCCATCGCGGACGGCTCGACAAGCCGCATCGCTACTTCGGACCCTTTCCGAGCGCGGGCGCGGTGCGCGAGGGCATGGCGCTGCTGCAAAAGGTATTTCAATTGCGCACCTGCGAGAACAGCGTGTTCGCCAATCGGTCGCGCCCGTGCATGCTCTACCAGATCCAGCGCTGCACGGGCCCTTGCGTCGGGCTCATTTCCGAAGCCGATTATCAGGACGACGTGCGCAACGCGACGCTTTTCCTGCAGGGCAAGACCAATGAAGTGCTGGAGACGCTTCAGCGCCAGATGGAAGCTGCCGCAGCCGCATTCGCATTCGAGCGCGCGGCGTCAATACGCGACAAGATCACGCGCCTGCAGCAGTTGCAGTCCAGGCAGTTCGTGGAAAGCGCGACCGCCGGCGATCTCGACGTCGTTGCCGGCGTCGCGGACCAGGGTCTGACGGCGGTCAACCTGGTGATGATCCGGGGCGGCCGTCACGTCGGCGATCGGACCTTTTTCCCGCAACATGCGGAAGGCGCCACGCTGGACGAAGTCGTTCCCGCGTTCCTCGTGCAGCACTACCTCGATCGTCCGGCGCCTCCGACCATCATCACGACCGAAGGCGGCGCTGATCCGGTGCTGGCGGAGGTGCTTTCCGAGCAGTCCGGGCACAAGGTGGCGCTGATCGCGAATCCGGGCGGCGAGCGCCGCGTCTGGGTCGCCATGGCAGTGCAGAACGCCGGCCTCGCGATCGGCCAGAAGCTTGCGCAAAAAGCGACGCAGGACGAAAGGTTGACGACCTTGCAGGAGACGCTGGGTTTGCCGTCGTCGGCGCAAAGAATCGAGTGTTTCGACGTCAGCCACACCATGGGCGAGGCGGCGGTCGCGAGTTGCGTCATCTTCGATCGGCTGGCGATGCAGAGCAGCGAGTACCGCCGCTTCAACGTCAAGCCGGAAGTGGCGGGCGACGATTATGCGGCGTTGCGCGAGGCTCTTTCGCGCCGCGTGGCGCGCATCGTCGCCGGCGAATATCCGGTGCCGGACCTACTGGTCATCGACGGTGGTAAAGGTCAGGTGGGAATCGCCTTCGAAGTGCTCGCCGAGCAGGGTCTGCATAGTACGAAACTGATCGGTATCGCGAAGGGTCCGGAACGCAAGCCCGGTCTGGAGGAGATTGTGTTCCCGGATCGCGAGGCGCCTTTGCATTTGCCACCCGACAATCCGGGGCTGCACCTGTTGCAACAGATTCGGGATGAGGCGCATCGCTTCGCCATTCAGGGCCACCGCGCGCGGCGGGGCAAGGCGCGCACCACGTCGTCACTGCAGGATATCGGCGG
>OCZU010000684.1_pt1 | contig 22799 bp, 17 predicted proteins | sample 1539001 | NCBI WGS metagenome assembly OCZU01 (sample SAMEA3539306, study PRJEB22396) | soil metagenome | biome: tundra; feature: field; material: soil | place: USA | collected 2010-05 | depth 0.15 m | reverse complement strand
CACGCCAACCAGATCATCATCACCGATTACAACGACAACATCCGCATCGCCAGCGAACTCATCGAAGCCCTCGACACCGACAAACCCGACGACGTGGCCGTGCGCGTCCTGCCGCTGAGAAATGTCGGCGCGATCCAGGTCGCCCGAGAAATCGCCCCCCTGTACCAGAAGCTCGGCGGCAAATCACTCGACGTGGCCGCCGATGACCGGGCCAACGCCCTGATCATTCTTTCGAGCGCGGCCACCTTTAGCGCGATTCAAGGCCTCGTGGCCTCGCTCGACACCCAGGACGCGCAGGAAAAGACGACGGAGACTTTCATTCTTACAAACGCCGATGCGCAGGACGTGGCCAAGCAATTGCAAGACCTCGCCCAAAACCAAAACGTCTCCGCCCGCTACATTTTTTATAATTCGCCGCAATCCGATTCCGGACAGAAGAAGATGAGCGTCGTCGCCGACCGTCGTCGCAACGCCGTCATTGTTCAGGCGCCGCCCGCACAGATGGACAGCATCAAAAAAATGGTCGCCGAACTGGATGCGCCGGTTTCCGACGACAGTCTCGCGCCGAAAATTTACCCCTTGAAATACGTCAGCGCCGTGGACATCGAAGACGTCCTCAACGAACTTTTCCTGAAAAAGACGCAACAGCGAAGTTATTGGGATTATTTTTCCGACGACGCGCCGCAGTCCACGAGTGACCACGACGTCGGCCGGCTCTACGGCAAGGTGCGCATCACCAGCGAACCCTACTCCAATGCGATTATCGTCACCTCGAACTCGAAGGAGAATCTTGCGGTCGTCGAAGACGTTCTCAACCAGTTGGACCGGCCCTCGGAAGCCGGTGAAAGCACCCTGCGCATCGGGCTGAAATACGCCAAAGCCTCCACCGTCGCGAACGGCCTGAACATTTTGTTCGCCAAGAACGGTTCGCCGCCGCTGCGTCCCGTCGCGCAGCAAAACCAAAACGGCGCTGCCAACTCATCCCAGCAACAACAGCAACCGCAGGCCAGCACTTCCTCCACCGGCTTCGATCTGACGCAGGAATCCAAGGAAGAAGGCTATTATCCATGGCTCGGCGGCCAGCCGGACAACGCGCGTTCAACCGATGGCCGCAACACCGTGCGCCCGGTCAGCGATCTCGTGGGCCGCGTGCGCACCGTGGCGGATGAGCGCGGCAACGCCGTGCTCATTTCCGCCAACGTCCATTTCTTCCCGCAAATCCTGAAACTGCTCGGGGATCTGGACGCCGCGTCCGACCAGGTTTCGATTGAAGCCCGCATCGTCGAAGTCGGGACCGATTTGCTCGATAAACTAGGCGTCCGCTGGTCGCCCGACGGCACCAAGGTCTTCACCGCTGACGACTACGACAACTCAATCCTCGTTCACGGCAGCGGCAACTACCAGAAGGGATTTGGCGGCACGACCACCGTCAACACGCCCCCAAATAATGCCGTGTCTCAGACGATGGCCCAGTTGCAAGCCGGCGTTGCTAGCGGCTCGGTGAACATGGACGTTCTCATCCAGTTTCTCAAGAAGAACACCGACGCCACCGTGATCGGCGCCCCGCAGATCACCATCAACGACAACGAAACCGGCAAGCTCTTCGTCGGCCAGCAAGTGCCCATTCCTGCCAGCACACAGATATCTTCCGTCGGCTCGCAAAACACCGCCATCACTTACAAGGATGTCGGCGTCGTCCTCGAAGTCACGCCGCACATCAATAACACCGGCGACGTGCAATTGAAAATCCATGCCGAATCCTCCACCGTCGTGCCGGGGGTGACCGTTTTGGGCGGCGCGGTATTTGACACCCGCAACTTCCGCACCGACCTCACCTCCAAGAACGGCCAGACCCTCGTGCTCGGCGGCATCATTCAACGGCAGTCCTCGGACATCGAGCACAAGACGCCCTTCCTTGGCGACATTCCCATCATGGGCTGGGCCTTCAAGAAAAAAGACAAGGAAACGCACCAGGTCGAACTGATGGTCTTCCTGCGCAGCAAAATCATCCGCACGCCGGAAGAGGCGCAGGAATTGATGCAGGACGTGGACAAAAAAGCGCCCGCGTTGAAAAAATGGCAGGAGGGCAACCAGCCGAAAACAAAAAAATAGCCGGCTGGGAATTTGCCTCAGCCCCGCACAACAAAGCTGGCTCGAAGATCTTGTTGTAAGCACATGAACCAAACCGCTGAATCCCGAAGGCTCGCCGCTGCCAACGTTCAATCCGAATCCTGGCGGCTCTTTGGCCCGTATCTTTCGGAACGCCAGTGGGGCACGGTGCGCGAGGACTATTCGCCGGGCGGCACGGCGTGGGATTATTTTCCGCACGACCATGCCCGCAGCCGCGCCTATCGCTGGGGCGAGGATGGCATCGCGGGCATCGCGGACGAGCAATGCCGTCTCTGTCTCTCGCTTGCCTTGTGGAACGGCAAAGACCCGATCTTGAAGGAGCGCATTTTTGGCCTCTCAAATTCCGAGGGCAATCATGGGGAGGACGCGAAGGAACTTTACTACTACCTCGACGCCACGCCGACGCATTCGTATTTGAAAATGCTTTACAAGTACCCGCAGCGGGAATTTCCCTACGCGCAACTGGTGGAGGAGAATGCGCGGCGTAAGGCTGACAGCTGTCGGCCGGAGTTTGAGTTGCTCGACACGGGCATCTTTGACGACGATCGTTACTTTGACGTGTTCATCGAATACGCCAAGGCCGGGCCGGAGGATATTTTGATGCGCGTGACGGCTCATAATCGCGGCCCGGACGAAGCAATGATTCATTTGCTGCCGCAGCTTTGGTTTCGCAACACGTGGTCGTGGAAGCCAGACTCGACGAAGCCCGGACTCTGCGCGACGCAAAACAATGGCATCGGCGCCAATCACCCCGAACTCGGCAGCTACCAACTGCACTGCGATGGCAAACCGGAGCTGTTGTTCTGCGATAACGCAACCAACGTGCGCCGCCTCCACGGCTGGCAGGATGCCCATGGCTTTTTCAAAGATGCTTTCCACGAATACATCGTCCACGATAGTCAGTCCGCCGTGAACCCCGCCCGCACCGGCACAAAAGCCGGCGCGCTTTACAAACTCACCATTCCTCCCGGTGGCTCGAAACAGATTTGCCTTCGGCTTTCAAAATCGAACGCGAGCGAACCGTTCGCGGATTTCGATCTAGTTTTTGCTCAACGCATTCAAGAAGCCGGCGAGTTTTACTTGGAGTTGCAAAACGGAATTTCCAGCGAGGACGAACGCAATGTCCAGCGCCAGGCTTTTGCGGGCATGATTTGGTCGAAACAATTTTTTTATTATGACGTGGCCGAGTGGCTCAAAGGTGACCCGGCTCAACCGCCCCCTCCGCCGGAGCGCAAACGCGGTCGCAACTTCGAATGGACGCACCTCAACAACGCCGCCATCATTTCCATGCCCGACAAATGGGAATATCCCTGGTATGCCGCGTGGGACCTGGCGTTTCACGCCATTCCACTCGCGCTCCTGGACCCCGAGTTCGCCAAACATCAGCTCCTGCTGCTCACGCGCGAATGGTACATGCACCCGAATGGCCAGTTGCCCGCCTACGAGTGGGCGTTTGATGATGTGAACCCGCCCGTCCACGCGTGGGCCACGTGGCGCGTGTTTAAGATGGACCGCCGGCAGCGCCGTGAAACCAACCCTGACGACGCCGGTGACGTCGAGTTTCTCGAACGTGTGTTCCACAAACTCATGCTCAACTTCACCTGGTGGGTGAATCGCAAGGACGCACAGGGCCGGAATATTTTCCAAGGCGGTTTTCTCGGCCTCGACAACATCGGTGTGTTCGACCGCAGTGCGCCGCTGCCCACCGGCGGCTTCATCAACCAGGCCGACGGCACGAGCTGGATGGCGATGTATTGCCTGAACCTGCTCCGCATCGCCCTCGAACTCGCGAAGCACAACCAGGTGTATGAAGACATCGCCACCAAATTCTTCGAACACTTCCTCAGCATCGCCGCCGCGATCAACACCGAAGAGGACGGCCTCGGTCTTTGGGACGAGCAGGACGAGTTCTACTACGACGAACTTCGCACCCCCGGCGGACGCGAGATTCTGCTCAAGGTCCGTTCGATGGTGGGGCTGATACCGCTTTTCGCCGTCGAAGTTCTCAATCCCGAGCTGCTGAAAAAATTGCCCCACTTTGCCAGCCGCATGGAATGGTATCTCAACCACCGTCCCGACCTGGCAAACCTGGTTTCGCGCTGGCAGATCTGCGGCCAGGGCGAACGTCGCCTGCTTTCGTTGCTGCGGGGTCATCGCATGAAATGCCTGTTGCGCCGGATGCTTGACGAGACCGAGTTCCTGAGCGACCACGGCGTGCGCGCGCTTTCCAAGGTTCATGCGCTCGAACCGTATCGCCTCGTTTGCGGCGGCATGACGCATGAAGTCGCCTATTGGCCGGCCGAGTCCGAGACGGGTTTGTTCGGCGGCAACTCCAACTGGCGCGGCCCGATCTGGATGCCGGTGAACTTCCTCCTGATCGAATCGCTGCAAAAATTCCATCACTACTACGGCGACGATTTCAAAGTCGAATGTCCGACCGGCTCGGGAAAATTCCTGACCCTCAACGAAGTCGCCGACGAACTCTCGCGCCGCCTCGCAAAAATATTTTTGAAAGGCGATGACGGCCAGCGTCCGGTGTTGAAGTATCATCCGAAACTCGCGACCGATCCGCACTTCAAGGATTACGTGTTGTTCCACGAATATTTTCACGGCGACAACGGGCGCGGTGTCGGCGCGTCACATCAAACCGGCTGGACCGGTCTGGTCGCGAAACTATTGCAGCCGCGCCGTGGATCACGTGATGCGGACGACACAGTTCGCTTCTCAAGGCCCGCGCGCAAGCCACGGCGCGCTCGCCGCCCATGAAAACACGGGTCAGGGTAATTTTCTATGTTCACGCATTTATCGCAGCCTAATGCCTCTTGTGCGGATTGCCGGACGCTTACGGTCACTTTCATGCCTGGGTTATTCCGAACGCCTTGACCTTTTATATCCTGCTCGCATCTTCGTTTGTCCTTCCGGTTGTGGCTGCCGTAGCGGTGGTTGGTGCGCAGTGCAAGCACCCGGTCGTTTTGGTTGCCACACACATCGTGATAGGAGCAGCACAGTTTTTTGTTGGCTTAATGCCGTTGGTTAGCTAGACAGATTGAATCATTAGCCCAGCCTGGTCAGAGGCGGAGTTGCAATGTATTTATGGACCTAAAGCTTATCGGGCCGCATCCGCTTGAACTGGATGAGCAGGGCCGGCAGAAGGTGCGGATCGGGACTTTGTTCCTGGAACACAAGACGCTTTACACGCTGCCGCCTGGTGTTCATGCGTGGCAGCGTTCCGCGTTCATTGGATTGATTAACAGTCAGCGGCTTAAAGATGCGCTTGCCCCCATGAGCCTGGGAGAAGAAGAACAGATTTGTCATAACTCGGTGGACTTGATTTTCGATCCCGGCCAAATCCTGATCCGTCCCAACCCCGAACGGATGGACCAGGCTTTCGCCGCCGATGAACTGCTGCAAGGATTGGCGTCCAAGCGGCGGATTATTTTCCTCTCGGTTTCCGACAAGCGCGTCCGGGAGGCGATCAAGCGCCGGGGTGAATGCTGGCGGCTCAGTTCGATTCCCAAGACCAGCAAGGAAAAGAAGGAACTTATCTTCAGTTCCAAGGTGGCGATTCAGGAGTCACCCATTTACTACTACAACCGGCTCACGGGGACGCGGTGGCTGACGTGCGAAGAATTCGGAAAGTTGGGCAGTCTCGATGACGCCGCCCTGGCCCGGCAACTTCAGGAAATCGCAAGCTGCTCCATCCGTCGCAACCTGCTGGGCCGTCCTGAACTGGATTTTTTTGCGGCCGATTTGCGGCACTTCGGCCCGGCTGTTTTCGCCGGCGTTTCTTTTGGGCAACTTGAGGTGAATGAGTTGCGCACGAAATACGAAGTGCTGAGACAACATTTCATTTCCGCCGTGCATGAGGCGTTCCGGCGCGATGACTGCGCCAATGACGCCTGGTGCCAGCGAATGATCTCCACGCTTTTCCTCGATGGCAACGAGACGCAGACGGAACAGATTCTAAGCGGACTGAGCCCGGAATTTTATCTGCACGTCGAGTGGCTGCCCGGCGGTCGGTTTGAGGAAGGTGAATTTCTCTTCGATCCGCTCTTCGATGAGGCGGCCAGCCACCCCGAGGATCAGGAATTGCAACGACTTTTTGATCCCCGGGCCAAAGGCATCATTTTCAATCTCATTCGCGAATACGGTGACATTGAACACATCAATCTCGGACGGATTCCGGAATCACTTTCAAGCGCCCGACCGCAAACCTCCGGTCGCCGCGGGGTGTACCTGGCCGAGTTGCAATGCTCCGGCGAGCGTGAGCCTACGAGGCGTTTCATGCGTCTGCTCAGGTGGGGCGTGTGGGAACATCTGGACGAAGGCAAGGACTTGCTTCAATCCATCGAGGAGAGTGACGATTACACCGATTACTGGCTGGATCGGCGGCTGGGTTGCCGTCAGTTGGGCATGAAACTTATTTCCCGGGTGATGATGCGCCGGTTGAGCGAGAACTATAACGGCACGGCCGGGAAGTATCGTGATAAGATGATTCGGACAACCTATTTTGAGCGGGACTATCTGGCCGGTATTGCCACCGACAAGGTGCCGATGGAGAAACTGGCTCAGCCCGACTACGCGATGAAGTTCGCGGTCCTGCTCGGCAAGGCCGCTGCCTCCAGCCTGGTCGTCGGTCGTGCCGTGGACTTGGGCCAACATCCGGTTTTCGACGACGGCGACGAAGTCGTCCGCGAAGGTGCGGATGGGTTGCCGGTCGAGATTTTATTGGGTGATCACAGCGGCGCGTTCGGCGAGTATAAGCGTCCAATGGATGCCTTCGTGGAACACTATGCGAGACCGGTCAATGCGCGGGCCAAGCTTCTGCCCAACGGAGTGGAATTCGCCCGCGCCTACTTGGGGGCGTTTCGCGCTCAGTTCCTTCATATCCAGGAGGACTACCGCAAACGGCGTCGCGCGTTTGACACGCTCTTCAAGCATTGCAAATACGATCCTGCTGGCAGCTTTGCCTACCGTTGGGACCAAGCGCTTCGCCGCCTTGACAACACCAACGCGGACCAGCTCGTGGAGGCAATCCGCAGACACATCCGGGTGCTCAACGCGGAACGGCCGGCCCAGTGAACCAGTTGCCAAAGTAACCTGTCAACACGTGCGCCAGGCCTTTCTCGACAACCGTCCGGCTGGCCCTTAAGCGGCGGTTGGGTTTCCTTTTGACCGGGACTGGATGTCCGCGCTGCGGGCAAGCTCTCGATGGATTCGAGCCACGCGCTCGACCTGGCCCTTGGCAGGAAAGCGTTCGTAAAATCCCTCATTGCGGAAAACCCGCACCTGCTCGGTCCACGGCGTCAATCGTTGGCTCCAACGAGTGACGCGGTTCTCCTCCGGTTCGGCATCTTGCGCGGCAAGATCGGCGCAGACGCGCATCATGGCTTTAAGTGTCACTGGTTTGGTAACCATGTAATCGGGGTTGCCCCAGGCCTCATCCCACACTTGCGCGGATGCTTTCAGAAAGTCGCGCACCATGCCGTAGTAACGCGCCGCTGCGCGTTTGTCCGTGCCTTCCTTTTCAATTTTTTCCCAGGCTCGTTTCACCCAACGATGGATTTCATTGTATAACTCGGCTTGCAGGATCCATTTCTCCTGCTTGCTGCGGCCGCCGAGGCGGTTGATGCGGTAGCGCAACGGGCTGTCCTGTTCGCGGTAAAGCATCTCGGCAATGTGCGCCGCGAACCGGCGATCCGGCTCCGCCCACGAAACCCGCTCATACAAATCAATCAGATGGCTTTTGTTGATCCGTGTCGGTGTGGAGTTGATGATCACGAACATCTCCGTGGCGAAATCCTCGCTCCGACCGTCAAAAATCACGCACGGGACATTGATGCTCTTGGACTCCTCGGGATGCGTGCGCTCGTAAAATTGCAGGGCGGCCAGCCGGTGCTGGCCGTCAATGATAAGATATTTTTCCTCCGGCTCCCGCAACTGTCCGACTCCGCTGCCATCGCTCCAGGCGTCGAAGTGCAGTTTCTGCGGCGTGAACAGCAATACCGTCCCGGGAATGGGCGGCTGCGAAATGGCGGTTTCGTAAAAATTGCGGATGGCGCGGACTTTGGAGCGGGACAGCTCGCGCTGAAACGCCTTGTCGCTCCGTTCGATCTTCGCAATGAACTGGGCGACGTCATCCTCCTCCTGGACTTGTTCAGCCGCAATGACTCCGCCCTCCTCGTCGAAATAACGGCTGATGAACCGCACGCGGGTCAGCAGTTGGTCCGACGGGTACGAGGCAAAATAAAACATGGCATCCTTCTGGCGGATTTGTGTGGCAATCATGGCATCATCTTTCTTTTTTTATCAAAATCTCCGAGCGCGAGTTCCTGCGCTCGGAATGCAGGCTAGACTCGCACGAAGCGAATGACAAGCGCGGCAAGAACTTTAAGTGCGATTCAATCTTACGGTCAATAGTTGCACGTTAAAAGCGCCAGAGGGCTGGCGCAGTCCAAGACGCTTCGCGAGGTTCGGATGCCGCTTGAAAACGCGCCAGCGTCCCGGGCTGCGGCGGTCCTCCGCCGCCTCCCCGGCGAGTCCAGACAACGGGGCGCTGGTTTCAACGCACACAAAAATTTTGGCGAACAAGAGGCAAATGTTCGTTGCTTAGCCAACCATGCAGTTGGAAAGTTCCGGCGAGCATGGATGGGTCGGCGGGGGCGCTGGAGCGCGGCATTTATGCCGCTTCAACGTGGATCACGCTTTGATATTCGGTCACGGCTGGTCGTTTGATGTTGAAGCGGGCTGAAGCCCGCGCTCCTTTCGCGCCCAGCCATTTCTCAGCTGCATAGTTACAACCTAGTGTTTGGCGCGTTCGAGGATCGGGACGTCCTCTTTTGTGAGCCACTTCAAAATCGGCGGGACCAGGTCATCAAAAAAATAAGTGACGGCTTCATGGGTGGCATCGGGCACCACGACCAGTTCGCTTCCAGGCGCCAGGCTGTATAGTTGTTTCACGTCAGTCACCGGCGCAATACTATCCTCGGCTCCCGCAATAAACAGCGCGGTTACGGGCTGGCGGGTCAGCACGGTTGTCGTGTCGAGTTCGGCAGGTGGCACCTTCAAAACATCCGGCACTTTTTTCAATCCCGCGCGGAGAATCGCCTGGGGAACCCAGCCGGCGTAGTCGTGGCAGATGTTCAGCAGGGCATTGGATAAGGATGCATAAGGCGCAATGGCCACCGCCATTTGAACGCGCGGATCAGCCGCCTTCCAACGCAAGGACAAGGCTGCGCCAAAGGATTCGCCGATCGAAGCCACGGGTTCAATCAACCGACGCTTGCGTGCCAGCTCATCCAGCAATTGACTCAGATCGTGCGTTTCCTGCACGCCGAAGAAAACCCGTCGGCCAGTGGATTTGCCGTGACCGCGCAAATCCACCAGCACACAACGCCAGCCTTCCTGCGCCAGGCGCAGCGCCCACGGGGCCATCGCAAACTGCGCGAGACCGTAGCCGTGCAACAGCACGACGGTGCCGCGCGGCTTCGCGGTCCAGAAGTTTGATTTGCCCGGCACCTCGGCGTGGAAATCAAATTGAAATTCCTTGTGGCCGCGCCGAAGCCAGTTGGTCGAGGTGAGGGTCAGATGATAATCCGCCGGCTCGACGATGCGATAGCACAGCCGCGCTGCCGGGGGGCCGACCTCCACAAACTGCTTGGGAAAGTTGGTCAGGAACTTTGAATCGAATCCCAGCAAAACGCGGGGCTTGGGCGCGAGCCAGGTGGGATAAGTGTTTGGCGCCTGCACCATTCTACGGGCGACGAAAGAGCCGCAACCCGCCGTGCTTGCGAGCAAAACGGGAAGCAACAACCGCCAGCACAATTTCATCTTCTCGCACATGAAGCCAGCCACCACGGAACAATTACGAGCACGGAAAAAAGAGCCCCGGCAAGAATGTTGGCGAGTGTGCTCCTGCCAAGTCGCGGCGCGAACGCCAGCATCGCTCCTAAAACCACGCCGGCCAGAAAACCACCGAAGTGTGCGGCCACATCGGTGCCCGGCGACAAGCCCATCAACACAAACAGCATCAGACCGCCAGTCAATCCTGCGACCACAGATTTCAGCGAATTCGCATCGCGCTTCAGCCAGGAGACCGATTGCGCTGCGAGCAGTCCGAGGCAGCCCATGACCATCCCCGAAGCGCCGAGACTTTGATGGCTGTGGGGATACAGGAGCCACGAGGCCACGTTTCCGCCGGCGCCCGCAAGATATGCGGACAGCAACCCAACCCCGGTTCCGAATCGGCCCATGGCCAGACCCAGCAGCACAAATCCAATCCCGGCATTCGACGCCAGATGACCGGCGTCGGCATGCAAAGAAACTGCCGTGAACAGCCGCCACCATTCGCCATGGGATACAGCCTCACTGTTCATCACACCGGCGTCGCGAAAATTCACCGATCGTTCACTCAACCAGAAAAACAGGCACATCAGGATCACCCACGCCAGGCTGCCCCAGTCGAAAGAAATCTCCTGCCGGAAAATTTTCTGCTGCCACGGCCAGCGAAAATTCTCGAGTTGATATTGCTGAATGATTCCCAGCGCGCGTTCGTGATCGTCTTCGTCCACGATCAGACACCAGCCGGTTTCCTCGCCTTGATCAATAATGCATTCGATTCCCTGGCTGACGAGCGCCAGGCTCCAGTCCATCGCCTGACGTTTTGACTCAGTGGCAATGCGTGATGGCATGTTGCGCGTAACACGGACTTCCCAGGAAAAAATCCTCCGCCATGGCTGGATAAAAACTCACTTCAGCATTGCGGCCAGCATGTCTTCGACGAATCCCTCGTGGCCTTGGACCCATTTGGGATCGCGCGGACCAGGATGGGTGGCTGAATTCTGCGCTACGGCGGCGCATGCGAATGCGAGCCACGCCAGCGAGGCGGTTCGGGAAAGCAAAAGGAGTCTTTTCATGCGCTGAAGGTAATCCATCCCAGGCGTTTGAAAACTGAAATTGGCGCAATCGGGCACGGCCTTCGTTCGGAGTTCCGCCTTCTGGCGGCTTGGGGGAAGGACGTCCGCCCGACCGCCGGAAGGCGGAACTCCGAACATCAATGTCATTGCGCTTTCGGTAGCAGGATCAGGGTGTAAGCTCCCGAGATTTGGTGATTAGTTCATTTCCGCCGCGTTGGCGGCTGCTCCAATCGGGCTGCCGCGACTTGAATCGCACGCTCCGCCCAGGCGGCGATACTCTCACGATCCTCCAACACGCGGGCCGGAACCTCGTAGTATTGCATCGAACTGGCACGCCCGCGTTGCTCGTAAGTGAACGGTTCCATGCCCTCGGCGATATATTCCTTGCGGGACTGTTCGTCCGTTTTGAAATACAGCCGGCCCTCGAAGAGAATCCCGAAAAAATGTTTGCCCTGGTAAAACCCGCGACCGCCAAACATCGCCTTGGCTCGCAATTCGGGAAGCGTGCCCAACTGGTCGAGCACAAAATCTTTGAAAGATCCATCCGCCATCCAGCGGGCAATATAGGCTGAAATGCGTTGGGTCGCCAACCTTAACTGTCGGTGTGTTGCAAAAATTTATCGAACCACGTCCAACCTTACCTGCGCCAGTCCGCTCTTGACCATTCGCAACTCTTCCGCCGCCGCGAGCGACAAATCAATCACGCGGCCCGCAACGAACGGCCCTCGATCGTTGATGCGCACGAATACGGAGCGATTGTTTTCCGTGTTCGTCACCTTTACGATGGTGCCGAACGCCAGCCGCGGATGCGCGGCGGTGAGTTGGTGCATGTCGAAAATCTCGCCGCTGGCGGTCGCCTTGCCGTGATACTTGTCGGCATAGAACGAGGCGGTGCCGGACTCCGCCGCCGGCTCGGTTTGCGGGGCAATTCGAGGATTCGTTCCGGCTGCGGTGGACAGCGTACCCAAACACATGGCTGCGGCAATCGCGCTTAGCAGGCCGGCCCGGATTCGAGCAGTAGACAGGAAACATTTCATAAATCGCATTTTCGAGGCTGACGCTCGCCAGCCCGCAGAATCCAAAGCAGAGGTTGAACCAATCACTTTGCCGCATGGACATTGGCGATTCATGCAGATGTTTGGTGCACATGTGGCCAGGAATCTGACATCAACACGCTAGAAAGATGGCACGTTGCCGCATGAGTTGGCGGGGTGAGACGACCTCCAGATTGAGAAACGAGGCACGTAATTTTCAAGCTGGCCAACCGCTTCCGGTTTGAGTAGTGTATTTGCGGCTTATGAAAAATCCCACACGTTCGCTGATTCTGATGACCGGCTTGGCCGGTTTGGTTGCCGGGCGCGATTTGTTTGCTCAACCCGGTGCCACTCCTCCGCCAATGCCCCAGCCCGCAGCCGCAAGGCCGGTGTTTGTGCCGCCAGCAATGCCGCCGCCAGTCGCCCAGCCGTCGCTGGACTCCCTGATCAAGTGGGACGCGGAACGGAAGGACGTGACCGTCACCAGCGGCACGCCGCAAGCGCAATTCACTTTTAATCTGACCAACGTTTCGGCTGAAGTCGTTACCATTAACTCAGCCACCACTTCCTGTGGATGCACGGTCGCGAGCTTGCCGGAGCAACCTTGGAAACTCGCGCCGGGCAAGAACGGCCAGATCAGTGCAACGATGAACCTGTTGGGGAAATCGGGGACGACGGTTAAAACCATCAATGTCGTCTCAGACAAAGGAAGCAAAATGCTTTATGTCCAAACCACCATTCTGCCTGCGGCCGCTCCGACGCAGGCGCTGACCGCAATGGATCGGGAATCAAATCAAAAGCTCGCCATCGCCGACCGGCAGGCTGTGTTCAAAGGGGACTGTGCTCGCTGCCACGCCCAGCCGGCCTTGAACAAGTTCGGCCAGCCGCTGTACGTCGCGGTTTGCGGCGTTTGTCACGAGTCCGAACATCGCGCGACGATGGTTTCAAATCTGCACGCCATTCCGCAGGAGACCAACGCGGAGTTTTGGAAAAACTGGATCGCTCATGGAAAACCCGGCACGCTTATGCCCGCGTTCTCGCTCGCCGACGGTGGAATTCTGAGCGACGAACAAATCACTTCTCTGGTGAGTTATCTCGTCGCCACGATTCCCTCCAAACCGGCGGTTCAGGCAATCAAGCCCACAGCCTCGGCGAATTAGGCGATTGCCGATTTTATTTTCTGAATTCTGACACCGACCTCTGGCGAGTCTGGAGGTTGCTGGATTTTTTTCGTCCGTCGGTTACAAACGTTGCCGCAAGTTGTAGGTGCGGCCGGCGGCAATTTGTTGTTTGCTCAATCCTGATGAGAGCTGAGCAATGGATGTCGAGCACCGGCCGCAAACCGAATTCGTTTCGTGCTTGCTTGGCGGTTTGAATGCGCATTTACTTGGACCGGAGCAATCAAACGAATTTTATGGCACTTCTTGTTTATATCATCTGCCTCGGTGTGGGACTGGTTTTCACTCTCGTCACCGCGTTTTTTGGCCACATCTTTGGCGGCGGGCACGAAGGGCACGTGGGCGGCAGCGGTGGCCACGCGGAAGCGGGCGTGGACAGCAGCGACATGCCGGGCGTCTCCGTTTTAAGTCCAACGATCATCGCATCGTTTATCACAGCCTTCGGCGGCTTCGGCATTATTCTCTCCCAGTTCAAAGCGACCACACCGCCGATCATCAGCGCGCCGCTGGCCGTGCTCGGTGGATTTCTCATCGCGGGTTGCGTCCTCTGGTTGTTGCGTCAACTGTTCAGCCATACTCAAAGCTCCAGCGAATCAAAAGTGGCCAGCCTCGCCGGCATGACGGCCACCATCATCTCGCCGATTCCGGCAAATGGCGTTGGCGAAATCGCCTACGTGCAGGCGGGTTCGCGCTACACCGCGCCCGCGCGTCTGGAAGGCGGCGCCACGTCAGCGGGTAATGGTAAACTTGTCCGCATCACCCGCGTGGTCGGCTCGCAATTTTACGTCACTCCGACGGATTGATTTTCATGTTCAACGAAATTTAACCAAAATCTATGAACCTAACCCCCATGCTCGCAGAACTGCCCGCCATTTTTTCCGGTGGAATTATTCTCATCGCGATCATCGTCATTGCGCTGGTGGTATTCATCGGCATCGCCGTCATCTTGAGCCGCTACACGAAGGTGGGGCCCAACGAGGTGCTCATTGTTTCCGGCCGCAAACATCACTACGCCGACCCGGACGGCACCGACCGGGCGCGCGGCTTCCGCATCGTCAAAGGCGGCGGCACGTTCGTTTATCCGGTCGTGGAAAAGGTGGACATTCTCTCGCTCGAACTGCTCACCATTGATGTGCAGACGCCTGAAGTTTACACGAGCAAAGGCGTGCCTGTGAAAGTGGACGGCGTCGCGCAGATCAAGGTGAAGGGCGACGACATTTCCATCGCCACGGCCGCCGAGCAGTTCCTCAGCAAGGACACCGCCGCCATCATGAACATCGCCACGCAGACGCTCGAAGGCCATCTGCGCGCGATCCTCGGAACGATGACCGTGGAGGAAATTTACCAGAACCGCGACGCCTTCGCCTCCAAGGTGCAGGAAGTGGCCGCCGGTGACATGGCCAATATGGGCCTCGGGATCGTCAGCTTCACCATCCGCGACATCCGCGACGGCCAGGGCTACCTCGAAGCCCTCGGCAAACCGCGCATCGCCCAGGTCAAACGCGACGCCCAGATCGCGCAGGCCGAAGCCGACCGCGACGCGATGATCAAATCGTCTCAAGCCACGCAGGCCGGGCAGGAAGCCAAGTTCGCCGCCGACTCCAAGATCGCCGAAGCGCAGCGCGATTATCAATCCAACGTCGCGGGTTATCAGGCCACGGTGAACCAGAAAAAGGCCGAAGCCGATCTCGCCTACGACTTGCAGAAATACAAGACCGGCCAGCTCGTGAAGGCTGAAGAAGTCCAGGTGCAGATCATCGAGAAGCAGAAGCAAATCGAGTTGCAGGAGCAGGAAATCAAACGCAAACAGCGACAGCTCGAAGCCGACGTGCAGAAACCCGCCGATGCCGAACGCTACAAGGTCGAGACACTGGCCAACGCCACCAAGTTCCAACTCGAAACCGAAGCCACGGGTGCCGCCTCCGCTGCGAAGGCCAAGGGTTTTGCCGCCGCCGACGTCGCCAAGGCTACGGGTATCGCCGAAGCCGAAGCGAACAAGGCGCGCGGTCTGGCCGAGGCTGCGGTCATCGAAGCACAAGGCAAGGCGACCGCTTCCGCGATGCAGGCCAAGGCCGAATCGTTCAAGCAATACAACGAAGCGGCGGTCATCGAAATGATCGTGCGCGTGCTGCCGGAAGTGGCGGGCAGGATCAGCGAACCGCTGAGCAAGATGGAAAAGATGGTGATCATCAACAGCGGCAACGGGCCCGGCGGCGGCGCGAGCAAGCTGACCGGCGACGTGACGCAAATCATCGCGCAATTGCCGCCGGTGCTGGAGAGTTTGACCGGCGTGAAGTTCGAAAAACTGCTGGAGCAGGTGCCCGCGCTGAAGAAGGCCATGGGGAAGGAGTCTGGGGAAAGGAATAGTTGATGATTTCTTGAATCAAATTGAAACACACGATAGCTTTAACTGTTATGCAAACCGCTATGCTGATTGGAAGTTCCAAAAGTCATTGGACGGACAACGAACTGATGTCGCTGCCCAAAGACGGGAATAAATATGAACTTATCGAAGGAGACTTGCTCGTGAGTCCGGTCGGCAACACGCACAGCCTGATTTGTGTTCGCACGCTTTTGCTTCTGAGCACATTCGTTCGCAAACGAAAATTAGGTAATACCTATGACTCCAGCATTGGATATCGTTTGAGTCCGGCGGTGCTGCTTTCGCCGGACGTTTCGTTCGTAAGCCGGAATCGGCTCGCGGAAATGATTGTTGATCCCGACAAATTTCTCCGGGCCGCCCCCGACCTGGTAGTGGAAGTTTTATCACCAAGCGACCGATTGAAAATCATTGAAAGCAAACTCGACCTCTATTTTGAACACGGAGCGCGGCTGGCTTGGGTGATTGATCTGAAGCGCTCGAGTTTGACAGTTCACCAGCCCGACAGTGTCACGAAGCTGGCGGGCTTAAACGATGTTGTGACTGGCGGAGATGTATTGCGCGGTTTCAAGTGCCGGCTGGGAGAGATTTTGTTCGATTGACCATCGGCGAACGCAAATTGCGAGCCAGTAGCCGCCGGTGCTGGAGAGTTTGACCGGCGTGAGGTTCGAAAAATTGTTGGAGCAGGTGCCCGCGCTGAAGAAGGCGATGGGCAAGGATGTTGACGATAAAAAATAAACTGAAAGGAAACCAATATGATAAGTGGAATCATCGGACTGTTCTTCATTTCGTTTCTGGTAATCGTGGGATTGTTGCTATGCGTGTTCTGGATTTGGATGCTGGTTGACGCCATCCAAAACAAAGGGTTGAGCGACGGGGAAAAAGTCGGCTGGGTGCTGGCGATTGTATTTTTTCATTTTCTCGGCTCGCTGCTTTACTTTTTCATTGGCCGTCCGAAACGACTGCCCCCATTTGTGGCAACTTGAACGGGCATGGTGCAAATCGTCTGCCAGTTGTCGCCGGGGATGGAGAGTTTGACAGGAATCAAAATTTGAAAAATTGCTGGGGCAGGTGCCGGGTTGAAGAAGGCAATGGGTAAAGATGACTCAGACAACCCAGTAAATAATCATGTCCGAAACCGACCAAACCAAAGTCTGTCCACAGTGCGCTGAGACAATCAAGGTGGCGGCGAAGGTTTGTCCACATTGCCGATATTGGCAGAAACGATGGTCACTGCAAAATCCACAGGTTGGGATGGCGCTTTGTATAGCTGTATCTTTAGCGGTCCTGAGTTGCTGTGGGATTTTTTTTGACAGGATGTTTGGATCGAAAGAGCAATTTGCAACTTATCGCGATGAAATATCTGTCGTCGCATCTTAGTTTAGTCATCGAGTTAATCAAAGTAATCTGATGAACACGGTTGTCGGAACACTTACAAATCGTAGCAGTATTACTTGGAAGGAGGTTGGTGTAGAGGCGCAGTTTTTGGATAAATCTGGCAAGGAAATCGATGCGATAACCGTGAAAGCGGATGATTACCGTAGTGTTGTGATACTGCCTCACGCGGAAGTGGCATTCAAAATCGAAGGTATAGCCGCTCGACCTGAATCGGATTATGACACATACAAGGTTACCGTGCGTTGGGCGAAAGACTCTGACGCATGGCCTTGACGTAGACAAAGAGCTATGAGCTTGTTCAAATCCGATCCGATTGGAGTCGAAGTTCAAGGTCGTGAGTTAAAGTGCCTGGTGTGTGGGCATGACGCGTTTTGGAAACGTGAGGCGCAGTTGAATACAGCCGCCGCCTCGTTCTTTAACTTTGATTGGGCAAACGCGTCGGGCAATTGCTACGTCTGTGCCAAGTGCGGTTATATTCACTGGTTTTTGCCACAGTAACTTTGAAAATTTATGCGCCTCTTTGAAGCCATCGTTGACGCCAATCATCGCGCGGTCGCGGGCGACGCGAGCGCGGGCGTGCGGGTCGCGGAGTTTGAAAACGAGCTGCCGGTCATCGCGCTCACGTGCGTGGATCCGCGGCTCAATGCTTTTTTTCCGAACGTTATTGGAGTTCCGGCCGAGCAGTTCATCTGGCTGCGCAACGCCGGCAACATCATCACCGGCCCGCTCTCCAGCACGATGCGGTCGCTGGCGCTGGCGTGCGCCGTGAAGGGTGGAAAGGAAATCGCCGTCATCGGCCACACGGATTGCCAGATTTGCAAGACGACGACGACGCAATTGCTCGACAAGTTTAAGGCCTTTGGCATCGAGCGGCATCTGTTGCCGGAAAATCTCACCGAGTTTTTCGGCATGTTCGGCAGCGAACGGCAGAATGTCATCAAGGCGTGCGACTTCATCCGCCACAGCCCGCTCATCGGCCCGAAGGTTCCCGTTCATGGTTTCCTGGTGGACATCGGAACCGGCAAACTCGAATGGCTCGTGAACGGCTACCAAACTTTCGTAGCCGTCAGCGACAGGTGGAACGAAGTTGTGAAGTCCGCCGGACAAACGATGGATGAGCTGAAATCGCTCGGCGATTTCAATATTGGAGAAATGAAATTTCCAGAAACCAAAATCGGCGAGACAGTGACGAAGGCCGAGGATTGGTTGTCGAAAAAAATCGGGCAGCTTGAGGTGAAACCAGGAGACATGTCCCAATTGCCGCCGATTTCCGGACCCGCTGCGACCATTGCTCAAAAAATGGTTGAGATCGCGGAAAAGAAATGGCCGCATCCGGTGGAACCGCCGCCGAAAATTCCGTTGCCGCCGCCGATTCGTCCGCGCATGACTATTCGCCGCGGAAAGTAGGGCAGGGGAGTATGCGTCACTATTTAAAGATGCGTCCGTGTTCTTGCAAGGCGTAACGGTCGGTCATGCCGGCGAGATAATCGCACACGGCGCGGTGCAGGCCAATCTTACGCACCCGCTTGAGGGCCTGTTCCCCGATTTCAGCCGGGTGTTTCAAGTAATATCCAAACAGGTCTTTCAAAAGCTGCTTCGCCCGGATATGCGGCTCGTTCACCACGGGGTTGAAGTAAAGATTCTTGTAAAGATAGCGGCGCAATTCGAGATTTAGTTTGCGACGTTCGGCGCTGTATTGAACGAGCGTCCTGGTGCAAAGCCGCACGTCGTCGGAGGAATTCACGCCGGCGTTGTCAATCAGTCGTTCGCTCGTCACGACCACGTCCTTCACCTGCATGTCAATGATCGTGCGAATAATGAAATAGCGGCGGCATTCGTCCGGCAACTTGCCGTGCTGCCTTTTCACGAGCCGCGCGACGAAGTCCCAGAGCTGCACGTTTTGTGAAAGCTCCTTTTCCGTCAGCAAGCCCGAATCAAGTCCGTCGTCGAGGTCGTGACTGTAGTAGGTGATTTCGTCCGCGAGGTTGGCGACCTGCGCTTCCAGCGACGAATTTTTGGCGTCGAAGTCCTGGCGTTTGCTCGGATGATCGAATGCGGTGTAGTGCTTGACCAAGCCTTCGCGGACTTCCCACGAAAGGTTCAGGCCTGGAAAATCAGGATATTTTTGCTCAAGCTCCTCGACGATTCGGAGGCTATGACGATTGTGTTCAAACCCGCCCTGTCCTTTCATCAATTGGTCGAGCACAGTTTCGCCTTTGTGTCCGAACGGCGAATGGCCGAGGTCGTGGGCGAGGGCGATGGTTTCGGTAAGGTCTTCGTTGAGCTTGAGCGCGCGGGCGATATTGCGCGCGATGCCCGCAACTTCCATCGTATGCGTCAACCGCGTGCGCAGGTGATCGCCGGTGCCGTTGAGGAAAACCTGTGTCTTGTATTCAAGCCGCCGGAAGGCGCGCGAATGAATGACGCGGTCACGGTCGCGCTGGTATTGTGTGCGCCATTCGGGCGGCACTTCATCGTATTTGCGGCCGCGCGTGTCGCCGCTGAATTGCGCGTATGGCGCGAGGGTCTGCCGTTCGATTTGCTCCAGTTCTTCTCGCGTGCGGGGCATGGTTGAAAAGCGGAAAGCGAAAATTGGGGCCGCGGAAACGGAGTCAGTTGGCCAACAATTGTTGCACCGAAATGCCGCGCAGCTCGAACAGACGCCGGATCGTGTCTTCGATCAGGTTGTTCGGGCAGGACGCGCCGGCCGTAATGCCGACGGTGATTTTGCCGGACGGCAGCCAGTCGCGGGTTTCCACTTCCGCTCTGCGGTGCTGGTCGTAGTGACAGATGAGTTTGTCAGATTCCATTTTCGCGGCGTTTTTGATGAAGTACGTCGGCAGTTTGGCTTCGCCCATTTCGGCGAGGTGCGAAGTGTTGGACGAATTGTAACCGCCGATGACGATGAGCAGGTTGAGGGGTTCGGCGAGCAGCTTTTGGAGCGCGTCCTGCCGGTCCTGCGTGGCGCCACAAATCGTGTCGAAGAAGCGGAAATGCTTCGCAATCTCGGCCTCGCCATATTTTTTAGACATCACGCTTTTGAGCCGGCGCTGCACTTCTTCGGTTTCTCCGCGCAGCATGGTGGTCTGGTTGGCGACACCGACGGCGAGGAGGTGAACATCGGGATCGAAGCCGGGCGAGTAGGCGCCCTTGAATTTTTCCAGAAATTGTTCCTTGCTGCCGCCGTTCAGGATGTAGTCACAGACGTAATCGGTTTCGGAGAGATTATAGACGACGAGGTAATGCCCGCTGCCGTAAGCCGTGGCTTGCGACGTGGTGGCTTTGGTTTCCTCGTGCTTGGCTTTCCCATGAATGATGCTGGTGACGGATTCCTTCGAGTATTGGCGGACGCGTTTCCACACGCTCATCACGTCGCCGCAGGTGGTATCCACCAGCAGGCAGCCTTTCTCCTCGAGTTTGCGGCGCGTGGCGACTTCCGTGCCGAACGCTGGAATAATGACGACGTCTTCGCGGTGCATCTGGCTCATCTCTTCGTCGGTGGGTTTGTTGGAGATGGTTTTGATGCCGAGGTTGCGAATCTGGTCGTTGACTTCCGGGTTGTGAATGATTTCACCCAGGAGGTAAATCGGTTTCTCAATGGGGAACGACTTGCGCGCGGCGTAGGCGAGATCAATCGCGCGTTCGACGCCGTAGCAAAAGCCAAATTCCTTGGCGAGTTTGACGGTGAGTTCACCGGCTGAAAGTATGCCCCCGCCGGCACGAATGCGTTCCACGAGTTCGCTGCGGTAATGCGAGAGCACCTGCGCCTGCACGGCTTCCATGATGTCCGGCCGGCGGAGGTTGATTTTTTGTGGCGCGGAAGGCGCTTGAATTGACATGCCCGAGCTTACCATGATCGCGGGAACCGTCTAGCAAGAAAGCCGGGGCCGGAAAGGGGGGAGCGCCGGAGCATTGAGGCCGTGAAAGACCCGATGTGGAATTGCGTCAAGTGCCCTCACTCCCAAATTCCGTTTTCCGGAAAAACCGTTGTGCGAAGAATGATTAATGCCAGGGGATCCAGTTCCGGACATTTGGAGCGACGGTAAAATGGTCGGGGCGGTGAGATTTGAACTCACAACCTCCTGCGCCCAAGGCAGGCGCGCTAACCAGGTTACGCTACGCCCCGATCAAGAGGCGGGAAGACTACTGCCTATCCCGGGAGATGGCGAACACTTTTTTGTGGCATTTGAAATGCCGGGCCCAAGGACAATTGCCATGCCGGCCAGACGCGGCGATTCAAATCCTGTGGCTCCGATTATTTTTCCTCCAGATTCGTCAATCTTTGATTCCGGTCACGTTCGCCGCTGATCCGGCGTCGGCAGATCACTCCGATCCAGTCGCATTCCGGTGGCGCAACTCCGGCAAAGGCGGCAAAACGTTTCCTCGGCGAGAGTCATCCGGCGTGCGGCGAGCGAAATGACCGACCAACGGCGGTGGAGCGGCTTGGGTCCGAGCGGACGCATTTTCAAATCACCATGGGTCAGTTCCTGTTCCACTGTCCAGGGCGCGAGGATGGAAACCCCCAGGTTGAACTTCACCAGCTTGATGATGGCCGCCGTGCTGGCCACTTCCATGGTCACGTTCGGCAGGATTTGAAACCGGCGGAAGTATTCATCCAACAAATGCGCGGTCAGGCTGGAACGCGGATAAGCGATGAATGGTTGCTTTTGAATTTCATTGGGCGTGAGGGCGGAGCCATCGGCCCACGCGTGTGCGGCTGCGAAGACGAACATCAATTCGTCGCGGAAGATTGGGCGTAACGCCAGCCCGGCTGAGTTTTGCGGCACGAGACCCAGCGCCAGATCCACTTTGTTTTGGTGGAGCAAATCAATGACCTGCGGTGTGTCGCCTGAGAGTACATGCAGTTCGAGGGACGGGTGTTTTGATTTCAACTCGCGGATGACCTGGGGCAGAAGGTATTCACACGCGGCGTGCGAAGCCCCGATGCGGAGCCGGCTCTGGCCCCATTTGCCGAGACGTTTGATTCCCTCCGCCGCCGCGTCCAAGGCGGCGAGCGGACGCTGGACCTGCGCGAGGAGTTGTTCGCCGGCGTGGTTCAACGCCATCTTTTTGCCGACGCGTTCAAACAGGCGGCAGCCCAATTCGGTTTCCAGAGATTTGAGCGTGTGACTGATGGCGGAAGGCGTCAAATGCACCTTGTCGGCGGCGGCCACGAGGCTGCCGCTTTCCGCCACGGCGCAAAATATCTTTAGCAGGCGGGTATCCATGCGTGTTTTAGAAAATACGGCTTATGCGTGAAAGAACTGAACTTTGAAAAAACAGAAACCAAATGTCGATCCACATGCAAAGCAAGCAGCAAATTGTGCGCCTCCAATCCGTTTTGAATTTATTTTCAGCATTCCGAAGAATTTTGTGAGACGAAGTGCTTATTTTTGCGCGCAGCACTGGTTCAAAAATTTCTCATTGAGCGATATATAACAACGCAATGATTAAGATAAAATTAAACTCTGTGCCCGAGTAATTAAAAAGTTGTAAATACAGCGACCTCAAGATTTTCAAATCTTTGATTGAGAGGCTGTTCCATTTCCTGATGTGTCGCTGGCATTGGCGGTGCTAAAGCAGTATTCATTGGCATTGGCGCAAAAATAGGAATCACTAAACCCTGCTTACGCCGTGAAGTTTAGTTGAGCAGCACATAAAAAACGAACGCACAACCAACGCATGGGGTGTGTACTGGCGGGACGCAAAAATGAAAAAAATCGAAGCAATCATCAAACCTTTCAAACTGGAAGAAGTCAAAGAC
>OCZU010000682.1_pt1 | contig 22822 bp, 18 predicted proteins | sample 1539001 | NCBI WGS metagenome assembly OCZU01 (sample SAMEA3539306, study PRJEB22396) | soil metagenome | biome: tundra; feature: field; material: soil | place: USA | collected 2010-05 | depth 0.15 m | reverse complement strand
GTCCTCGACCAGCTTCTTAGCGTTGTCCCAGGCACCGCCTGAGTTGGCCAGGAAGACAGCCATCAGCACGCCAGCGGCAATCGCGCCCGCAAGGAACGAGCCCAGCGGTGCGTAGCCGAAGCCGAAGCCGACGGCGATCGGGGTCAAGACGGCCAGCAGACCAGGCGTGGCCAGCTCGCGAAGCGAGTCCTTGGTGCAGATGTCCACGACCCGCCCGTACTCGGGCTTCTCGGTAAAGTCCATGATCCCCGGGTGCATCCGGAACTGCTCACGGACCTCAAAGACCACCCGGCCTGCCGCCCGGCCGACCGCGCTGATCGCCAGCCCGGCAAAGAGGAACACCACCGAGGCGCCGACAATCAGCCCGACCAGGTCGTTCGGCTGGTCGATCGACAGGCTGAAGGTGCCGGCTCCGACCGTGCCGCGCAGCGCGGCCTCGACCGTGGTCCTGAACGCGCCGAACAGGGCGGTCGCGGCGAGTACCGCGGTCGCGATCGCGATTCCCTTGGTGATCGCCTTGGTGGTGTTGCCGACCGCGTCGAGCCTGGTCAGCACCTGGGCGGCCTCGCCCTCGATGTCACCGGACATCTCGGCGATGCCCTGGGCGTTGTCGGACACCGGCCCGAACGTGTCCATCGAGACGATGACGCCGACCGTGGTCAGGAGGCCGGTGCCGGCCAGCGCGACGGCGAACAGCGCGATCGTCGGGTTGCCGGTGCCGAGCAGGAACGCGCCGTAAACGGCCGCGCCGATCAGCAGCGCTGAGTACACCGCCGACTCGAGGCCGGTCGAGATGCCGGACAAGATCACCGTGGCCGGGCCGGTCAGCGAGGACTTCGCGATGTCCATCACCGGGCGCCGGGTGGTCTCGGTGAAGTAGCCGGTGAGCAACTGGATCGCGCTTGCCAGGACCAGGCCGATCAGCACCGCGCCGATCGCCAGCAGCCGGGGGTCGCCCTTGTGATGCAGGATCGTGATATCCGTGACGCCCGTCAGCTTGCTGAACGACGACGGCAGGTACCAGAACGAGGCGCCGATCACCAGCACCAGCGAGAAAATCGCGGACAGGAAGAAGCCGCGGTTGATCGCGGTCATCCCGCTGCGGTCGTTCTTGCGCGGGGCTACGAAGAAGATGCCGGCCACCGCGGTGATCACGCCGACCATCGGCACGATCAGCGGGAAGACCAGGCCGTACGAGCCGAACGCGGCCTTGCCCAGGATCAGCGCCGCCACCAGGGTGACAGCGTAGGACTCGAACAGGTCGGCCGCCATGCCCGCGCAGTCGCCGACGTTGTCACCGACGTTGTCCGCGATCGTGGCCGCGTTGCGCGGGTCATCCTCGGGAATGCCCTTCTCCACCTTGCCGACCAGGTCTGCGCCGACATCGGCCGCCTTGGTGAAGATGCCGCCGCCGACTCGCATGAACATGGCGAGCAGGGCAGCGCCGAAGCCGAAGCCCTCAAGGACGCTGGACGCGTTCGCCCGGTAGATGATCACCACCATCGCGGCACCGAACAGGCCCAGGCCGACGGTGAACATGCCGGCCACGCCGCCGGTCCTGAACGCGATCCGCATCGCTGACCGCTCGCCGGACTCGCGAGCCGCCGCCGCCACCCGGACGTTGCCGCGGACCGCCAGCGACATGCCAGTGAACCCGGTGACCGCCGAGAACAGAGCACCGGCCAGGAAGAAGATCGACCGGCCCCATCGGATCGACGCCGATTCGGCCGGCAGCAGCAGCAGCACGAAGAAGATCAGGATCACGAAGATCCCGATGGTCCTGAACTGCCGCCGCAGATAGGCCGCAGCGCCTTCCTGGACCGCCGTGGCGATCTCCTGCATCTTCTCCGTGCCCTGGCTGGCCGCGAGGACGAGCCTGACCAGTACCGCGGCAACGCCAAGGGCCAGCAGCGCTACAACGGCCACAACGATGACCCAGGTCAGGTTGGAGCCATTCACGGTGGCCGCTCCATCCGCAAGAACGGAACTCAGCCTTGTCATCTGTCCTCCTTGACAGGGGTAAGCAGCCTAGGAACGACCACCACCCGGTACGACGGCACAGCGTCCATGCAGGCACGTCGCGCGCTCTCATCTAGGAAATATCACCACGTCGCGCCACGTCAGTGCGGGGAGTCTACGCATCGGAGCCTGTTGATACTAAGGCGGGTCCGCGTCTGGAGTCCCCGCTATCGGTGCCGATCAGAGAGGACCGACCGGAATCCGGGCGATCCGCGCTGATCAGGCCGGTGATCGGTGCGCCAGCGAGCCAGCCGACGGCCAGCTCATCCGGATGCTCGTGCCGGCCGCCGTCTCGCTGATCTGGACATCGTCTGCCAGGCCGGCGATGACAGCCAGCGAGAATCCTGGCGGTATCACAGCGGCGTCGCCGGGGCGGCCGACGTCCGCGCCGGCGTCCGCGCCGCCGCCCGGGTCCGGACCACCGCCGAGGCCGGGACCGGAAGTACCCGTCCTGGCAGCTTCCGGCAATACCGGCACCTGGCTGGTGTTGACGACCTCGATCTCGAACCGTCCGGCCAGGTCGGTCAGCGCGATCCGGACCGGCTCGGACGGGCAGTGCAGCTGGTGCGCCTCGACAGCTCGCGAGCATGCCTCGCCGACCGCGAGCCTGACCTCATCGAGCAGTGACTCAGCTACGCCGCTGCGCCTGGCCACGGCCGTCGCGACCAGCCGGGCCGTCCGCACGTGCGCTGCCAGGGGGGTGAAGGTGACCTCAACTGTTGCCATCGCGGGGCAGCAGCCGCGCGGCTACTTCTCGGACTTCCGGTTAGCGATCGCCTCGTCCACGGTGTCGTGAATCCCGAATACCTTGGTCAGGCCCGTGATCCGGAAGATCTTCAGGATCCGCTCCTGGGTGCAGACCAGGTCCAGCGACCCGTCATGCGCCCGGACTCGCTTGAGCCCGCCGACGAGCACGCCCAGGCCGGTCGAGTCGAGGAACTCCACCTTCTCCATGTTCACAACAAGCTGGTAATGGCCGTCACTGACCAGTTCGATAAGCATCTCACGCAAACGAGGCGCGGTGTAGACGTCGATCTCGCCTTCTACTTCGACGATCTCGATGCCGTCCTTGGTGTGGTGGCCGAGCTTCAGTTCCACAGATTCCTCCAGCGCCATGCGTTCCATTATCCCAGCCGTCGGCCGGGCAGATCCCGGCCGGCGCGCCGACTGGGATGATCCTCTGGCGCATTCAACCATGCGCCGACGTCATGTCTATATCAGATCACGGTTCGTGGCACCCCACCTGCCGATGACAAACTGAGACACCATGCCTGATCCGCCGCCGCTCGCCGCCAAACCCGTGATCACGGCCGGGCCTGACCGGCGGTCGTCGGCGCTGGCTCTACTCGAGCGCGGTGCCGCCGCCGGCCGGCTGACGCATGTCGAGCGGCTGCCTGCTCGCGCAGGCGTGCGGGTGCCCTGGCCGGACTGGGTACCGGTTGAGGTGGTGGCCGCGTTCGCCCGCGCCGGGATACCCGGGCCCTGGGCGCATCAGGCAGCCGCGGCAGATCATGCCAGGGCCGGACGGAACGTGATTCTCGCCACCGGCACCGCGTCCGGCAAGTCGGTCGGCTACCTGGTGCCCGCGCTGACCGCGATCGGTGAAGGGTGCACCGCGCTGTACCTGGCGCCGACCCGCGCGCTCGCCGCCGATCAGTTCAAGCTGGTGCACGGCCTCAGCCGCGGACTGGACCAGGGGTACGGCTCGGCGCTCGGGCCCGGCCCTACGCTGGGCCTGGCACTCGGGGGCGGGTTCGGCCGGGGATTCGGACTCGGGGTCCGTGCGGCGGTGATCGACTCAGACACCCCGCAGGCCGAACGAGCCTGGGCTCGCAAGAACGCGAGCTACCTGCTGACGACGCCGGACATGCTGCATTACGGAATGCTGCCGCAGCATCCGCAGTGGAACGGGTTTTTCCGGCGGCTGCGCTACGTGATCGTGGACGAGTGCCACGGCTACCGGGGCGTGTTCGGCTCGCATGTCGCTCAGGTCCTGCGCCGGCTCCGGCGGGTCGCCGAGCATCATCGCGACCGCGGCAGCCCCGGCCTTGTCTTCGTCCTCGCCTCGGCCACGATCAGCGAGCCGGCCCGCTGCGCGGAACTACTGACCGGGCTGCCGGCCGAGGCGGTCGCCGCGGACGCGGCGCCGCGCGGGCCGATGACCTTCGCGATGTGGGAGCCGCCACTGACCGCTCTGCGCGGCGAGGGCGGCGCCCCGCTGCGCCGCACGGCGGTCTCCGAGGCCGCCACGATGCTGGCCGACCTGGTACGCGATGGGGTTCCTGCGCTCGCATTCATCCGGTCCAGGCGCGGCGCTGAGGCAGCGGCGGCGACCGCGAGGAGCCTGCTGATCCAGACCGGGTCCGGTGACCTCGCAAGCCGGGTCGCCGCCTACCGGTCGGGCTATCTGGCGGAGGAGCGCAGGCATCTTGAGGAGGCGCTGCGGACCGGCGCGATCACGGCGCTGGCGACCACCACGGCGCTGGAACTCGGGGTCAACATCACAGGCCTCGACGCGGTCCTGATCGCCGGATGGCCAGGCACCCGGGCCGCGCTGTGGCAGCAGGCCGGGCGAGCCGGACGAGCCGGACAGGAGGCGGTCGCGATCCTTATTGCCCGCGATGACCCGCTCGACACCTATCTTGTGCACCACCCCGAGGCGCTGCTGCACCGGCCAGTCGAGGCGACTGTGCTCGACCCGGCGAACCCGTACATCCTCTCGCCGCATCTGTGCTCTGCCGCGGCCGAGCTGCCGCTGACCGCGGCCGATCTTGAACTGTTCGGCCCGACTGCACCGTCCGTGCTGGCCCAGCTGGCTGATCAGGGCACGCTGCGCGACCGGGGTGGCCGGTGGCACCTGACCGACGCCGGCCGGGGACCGGTGACTGGCCTGCGCGGCACCGGCGGCATGCCGGTCCGGATCGTCGAGGAGACTACCGGGCGCCTGGTCGGCACGATGGACGAGCCGTCGGCCCATCTGCTCGCGCACTCCGGCGCTGTCTACGCCCATCAGGGTGAGCTGTATCTGGTCACCCGGCTGGACCTGGCCGAAGCCGTGGCCCTGGTCCAGCCGGGCGATCCTGGCTACACCACCTCAGCACGGGAACTGACCGGCATCACGGTGAGCTCCGAGCATCGCCGGGCCGACTGGGGCGCGGCAGCGGTCCATTTCGGCGACGTCCAGGTCACCAGGCAGGTAGTCGCCTTTACCCAGCGCAACCCGGAAACCGGTCAGATGGTTGGGGAGCACGCCCTTGACCTGCCGTTCCGCACGCTCAGGACCAGAGCCGTCTGGTGGACGCTTTCGCCAGGTCAGCGCGCTGAGCTGGCCGACGCGCGGGTTGACCTTGCAGGTGCGGTGCATGCTGCGGAGCACGCCGCCATTGGCCTGCTTCCGCTAGTTGCAGCCTGTGACCGGTGGGATGTCGGCGGGGTCTCCTCAGACCTGCATCCGGAGACCGGCCAGCTGACGATCTTCGTTTATGACGGTCACGACGGCGGCGCCGGGTTCGCTGAACGGGGTTTCGCGGCTGCCGGTCCGTGGCTGCGGGCGACCGCACTGGCCATTGCTGACTGCGAGTGCGCCGCGGGCTGTCCGTCCTGTATCCAGTCCCCCAAGTGCGGCAACGGCAACGAGCCGCTGTCCAAGCAGGGCTCGATTGCACTGCTCGACAGCCTGCTGGCTGACGTCGCGGACTGAGCGCCGGACGGCGGCAGGCGGCCCGTGCGGGCGGGCCTAAGAGGAAAAGAGGTGACCCCCGCCGGGGGGGAGAGCGGGGGTCACCGTACGGCCCGGCTCCGGGGGGACAGAGCGGTTCCGTAACTCAGGAAATCCTACGCGCAGCGGGTCAAAGTTACCAGTCGGAGAGACCGATGAAAGATTACGTTTCATGAACGGCCCCTGGTTAGCCGCACAGAGACCTTCTGCCGCTGGCCGTCAATGCCGGATCAGTAGTGCGACCAAGGCCGGAGGTATGCTGGCTGCGAGCATGATCACACAAAGACGTACCGTTCGGGCCGTGCTGTCCAGCGCGTAGCAGATGGTCTCCCACCTGTTCATTGCGGCTTGACGGTGGCGCGACTCGCCGCGAATCGGTACGATCACTGACGAGGGCCTCCCTCCGAGAGGACCTTGAAGGACTGACGGCTCCCTGTTGGCGCAGGGGGTCGTCGCCTTTTAAGGCGACAGCGAGCCGCCGTACGGCCCGGCTCCGGGGGGACAGAGCGGTTCCGTAACTCAGGAAATCCTACGCGCAGCGGGTCAAAGTTACCAGTCGGAGAGATCTGTCAGAGATTACGTTTCATGAAGGTCGCCTATGCTCGGCGACCATGGATACTCCGGCCGGGGACATAACGGGAGGCACGGCCGCCTTCTTCGACCTAGACAAGACCATCATTTCGCGGTCAAGCACGCTCGCCTTCGTACCATCGTTCTACCGTTATGGCCTGATCACTCGCGCGCAAGCGGTTCGCGGCGCCGTGGCGCAACTGGCTTTCCGGATGGGCGGAGCTGACCCGCAGCAGATGGAGCGGGTCAAAGAACAGGTGACCCAGATGTGCCGCGGCTGGTCCGCAGACCGGGTGACCGAGATCGTGACCGCGCACCTGACCGAGACCATCGTGCCGATCGTGTATGCGCAGGCGCGCGGACTGCTCGACTCGCACCGGCAGGCTGGCCGCGATGTCATCATCGTCTCTACCGCTGGCCAGGAGATGGTCGGCCCGATCGGCGCGATGCTCGGCGCCTCGGGAGTCATCGCCACCCGGATGCGCCTGGCGGACGGCCGCTACACCGGCGAGATGGACTTCTACGCCTACGGCGAGGCCAAGGCAAGCCGGATCCGCGAGCTGGCCGAGGAACGAGGCTATGACCTGGCGGGCTGCTTCGCCTACAGCGACTCGGCGACCGATCTGCCGATGCTTGAGGCGGTCGGCCACCCGCACGCCGTCAACCCGGACCGAGTGCTCCGCCGGGTAGCGCAGGAACGCGGCTGGCCGGTACTCGCCTTCGTTAGCCGGCCACGGGACATGTGAACACCGGGATCGATAAAGATCACGAATTGATTACGCTGAGGTCTTCCCAAGCCAGCCGATCCGTCGTAGAAATGAGATACGGGCCAGGTGGTCCGGACACGGCAACCGGTGTACCCACGCGCGACCAGCCGCGGGAGGCGGCCGAGACAGGAGCACCCGGCAAGACGGAGCGGCCAGGATCGGAGCTTCCGCTGAGTGACCTGTCCGGCAGTGAAGGTGCACGCTTGGTAGCCCGGATTGACGTGGCTGAGCGGCGGCGCCTCCGTGAGGGGCGCCGTCCGCTTGTGGTGGGGGCAAGACCCAGTCCGTCAGCGCGCGGTATTAGCGTCCGCGGCTAGCTCCGGTCGAGGTCGCCTTCCCGGTCGTGAGTGAATTCTCGGTGCCCGGATCTGGATGCCAAGGCAATGGCCGATGCGGGTATGCGCAAGACTGGACTCTGGCAGAGCGAGAAAAGGAGGGAGCATGCCCGATCCCGCAACCCGCCACCCGGCGGACAATGCGCAAGCATCCGTAGGCGACCTGGTAGCCCTCGTGCTCAGCGACGTCTCGCAGTTGGTCAAGTGCGAGCTCGACCTGGCCAAGATGGAGCTCAAGGCGGACGCACGCCGGCTCGGCATCGGCGGGGCACTGCTCGGCGTCGCCGCGTTCGTCGGCTGCCTGGTGCTGATCCTGCTGTCCTTCGCCTTCGCCTACGGGCTCATCACGCTCGGCATCTGGGACTGGGCCGCCTTCCTGATCGTCGCAGGCACCTACATCGCACTAGCCGGGCTCGCAGTCGCGATCGGGTTCACCAAGTTCCGCGGCCTGACCGGATTGCGCAAGACCCGCAGCACGGTCTCGGACGACCTGGCACTGATCCGGCGGGACGACACCGTCCCCGTGACCGGATCGGCGGGAGCCAGGTAGGCCGTGGCCGCCGCGGGCGATGCCTCCATCTATCTCGACGGCCCATGGATGCACCGGACGGTCAGCGCCAACGGCACCCGGTTTCACATCGCCGAGAGCGGAGACGGGCCGCTGGTCATCATGCTGCACGGATTCCCGCAGTTCTGGTGGACCTGGCGGACGCAGCTGGCCTCGCTGAGCGAGGCCGGCTTCAGGGCGGTCGCGGTAGATCTGCGTGGATACGGCGGCAGTGATAAGCCCCCGCGCGGGTACGACCTGGTCACCGCCGCCTCGGACGCCGCCGGCCTGATCCGCTCGCTCGGCGAGGCCAACGCCGTCGTGCTCGGACACGACTGGGGCGCGATGATCGCCTGGACGATGGCGGCTTACTTTCCCAAGGTGGTGCGCCGGCTGGGAGTGGTGTCGGCCGCGCATCCGCTCCGGCTCCGGGCCGCAGTCCTCTCCGACCCGCGCGGACAGGGCCGGAGCAGCGCCCACACGTTCCGCTTCCAGTTGCCGATCCTGCCCGAGCGGCAACTGGTTCGGGACCGGGCGGAACGGGTCGGTCAGATGCTCAGCGCCTGGTCAGGACCTGGCTGGCCGGATCCCGAGACGGAGCGCAGATACCGGGCGGCCATGTGCGTGCCATCGGTTGCCCATTCAGCCCTTGAGTATCACCGCTGGCTGCTCCGCTCGCGGCTAAGGCCGGACGGGATGCGGTATTCCCGTGCGATGCATGCTCAGGTCCAGGCGCCCACCCTGCAGATCCACGGCTCGCTGGATACCTGCGTGCTGCCCGCCGCGGCTCGCGGTTCGGGCAGATACGTCGATGCCCCGTACCGGTGGCGGCTGATCGACGGCGCCGGCCACTTCCCGCACGAAGAGCTGCCCGAGCGATTTGACCTGGAACTGCGATCCTGGCTTGCCGATCCAGAGCCGGAGCGATGAGCGCGGACCGCGACCTGGATGCGGATCGCGACCTGAACCAGGACCGGGGCCCGGACCAGGACGCGGATCGTGACCGGGACCGGGACCCGGCTGGCCGACCCCGCAATGCCCGGCCCAGGGATGGCCTCGGCCGGCCCCTGGACCGGGCCGCCGTCGGCGAGCCGCCCGTCCCCGACGAGCTGCACCTCGCGCCCGCCGAATTCGCCATCCTGGCTCAGGACCTGATTGACGCCGGTCGGCCGTTCCACGCGCACGAGGTGCTCGAAGCGGCCTGGAAGTCGGCCCCCGAGGATGAGCGCGACATGTGGCAGGGGCTCGCTCAGATTGCCGTCGGGCTAACTCATGCTTTGCGCGGCAACGACCGCGGCGCGGTTGCGCTGCTCCGCCGGGGCGCGACCGCGCTCAGTCAGGACGCCCGCGACCCGCAAGCCGACGACCCGCAAGCCGGCCGCCCGCAAGCCGGCCGCCCGCAAGCCGGCCGCCCGCAAGCCGACAGCGCAGATCCTGGCCGCTACCCGCACGGCATCGATGTAGCTGGCACCCGGGCCGGCGCCGACGCGCTGGCCGACCAGATCGAGCGGACCGGTCTGGCGGCTATCCCTGCGACGCAACTGCGGCTCCAGATCAGCCGCTGACCTGCTACTGGCAAGCCCTGGTGGAAACAGCCGCCGTGCGATGCTCGCCAGCGTGTATGTCCGACTCGATCTCGCTATCCGTCAGCGCGTAGCCGGTGTCCGCGACCGAGGTGGCCGCGGCGAAGACGACCCCGTACACCTCGCCGTCGAGGGCGAGCAGCGGTCCGCCGGAGTTGCCTGGCTTGACCACAGCCCGGATCGGATAGACATCCCGGACCAGCTGGGTGGTCTGGTAGATATCAGGACCCCAGGCCAGCTCGGCCCGGCCAACCCGGGCCGGTACCGCCGTGAACGGGGCATCCAGCGGATATCCGGCCACGATCGCGCTGACGCCGAACGGAGCCGGTCCGGCCAGCTTCAGCGGCGGCAGGTTGAGATCGGGGACGTAGAGAACAGCGACATCGCGCTTGGGGTCGAACAGAACCACGCGGGCCGGATAGCCGGTCTGGGACCGGGTGTAGACCTCGGGACCGTCAGCGACGCCCGCGACCACATGCGCGTTAGTGACCACGTAGTCCGGGCTGATCACGAACCCGCTCCCCTCGATCGTCCGCGAGCAACTCGGCGCTACGCCCTTGACCTGCACCACGCTGTTACGAGCCAGCGCCAGGCCCGGCGCCTTGAGCACGGCCGGATCGGGTGCGGGCACGTTGAGCGCGGTCTCGGCCCCTAGCGCGCCGAAGACCTGCACGTACGGCTCGGTGGTCATCAGCCTGCGGATGGCGGAGAACTCGGGCCGGATCCCCTGCGGAATCAGCCGGTCGACTCCCTTGAGCAGGATCGAGTCGTTGACCTGCCTGGCGGCAGCAGGGAACGGCGGGGCGTACGCGATGAAAGAGCCGATCAGCCAGGCAAGCAGCAAGATCGCCAGCACGTTGACGAGCGCTCCGCCGATCGAGTCCGCGATCGTGGTCGGCCCGCCCCGGACACGCGACCGCAGCATGATGCCGATGCCGGACGCCGTCAGCATCCCGATGACAGCGGCCGTGAAGACGCCGACGATCGCCAGCACCGCTTGCAGGTTCGCGCTGCTGGCAATCGCGACGGCGACGCCGGGTGCGAAGTAGATGCCGAGCACCGCGCCACTGACGAATCCGGCCAGGCTCATCACCCCGACGATGAATCCCTGGCGATAACCGGCCACGGCGAAGGCCGCCGCCAGCACGATCAGGATCAAGTCGAGCATGTCACCGGGCACAGTCCCTAACGGTATCCGGCATTGACTCCGCGCCGCGTCAAGCGGGAGGTTCCGGCAGCTAAATGGCCGTACGCGGGTCAGGCAGCAGGTCCAGGACTGTCAAAACCCGTCAGTGCCGCGCCGGCCGGCAGGTCAGCGACGTGGTCAGAGTCCCACGGACGCTCCCAGCCGCCGAGGGCAAGCAAGCGGTCGAGCAGATAGGCGGTGAAGCCCCAGATCAGCATCTCGCCCGCGCGAAACGCCGGCCCGGTGGTACCCGACGGGTACCTGATCATGAGCCGGCGGTCGGGATCGGCGAGTTCAGCGACCGGGACTCTCGCGACAGCGGCAACCTCGTCGAGATCGCCTGGGGCGACCGGTCCCGGTTCGCGCCACCAGGCCAGCACCGGAGAGACCCGGAAGCCGCTCCGCGAGATGTACAGGTCGGGCAGGACTGCGATCACCTGCACGCTGTCCGGCTCGACTAGCGCCTCTTCGGCTGCCTCGCGCAGCGCGGCGGCGGCCGGGCCTCCGTCGGCTGCGTCGATCGCACCGCCGGGGAAGGCGGGCTGGCCCGGATGGCGGCGCAGCCCGGCGCTGCGCTGCACGATTAGCACGTCGGGTCCTGCGGTTCCGACGCCGAACAAGATCAGGATCGCGGATGGCCGGCCGCCGCCTGGCGGCGGCCGCAGCGCTGCTGGCACCACCATCCGCTCGGCTGAGCGGGCCAGATCGGCCAGCCATACCGGGACCTGGCTTGTGGAGTCTGCTGGCGGTGACTGCCCGTTGCCGCTAGCTCCGGTCATGAGAACGGGCCGGATCTGACCAGGCGGGCGGCCACAGCCGGGTCAGTGGGACCCTCGCCGAACGCCGGGCACAGGCCGGCCAGCGTGCAGGCACCGCAGGCCGGCCTGCGGGAGTGACAGACCCGCCGGCCATGCCAGATCAGCCGGTGCGACAGCATGGTCCACTCCGACCGCGGGAAAAGAGCCCCGACCTCCTGCTCGACCTTCACCGGGTCCTCGGAAGAGGTCCACCCGAAGCGCCTGGAGAGCCGGCCGAAATGGGTGTCTACGGTGATGCCGGGAACGCCGAACGCGTTGCCGAGCACCACATTGGCCGTCTTCCTGCCGACGCCGGGAAGCGTGACGAGATCACCCAGCCTGGCCGGGACCTCGCCACCGAATTTGCCGCACAGAGCCTGGCCAAGCCGGATGATGCTGGTCGTCTTGGCCCGAAAGAACCCGGTAGATATAACTATCTTCTCGACCTCATCCCGGTCCGCTGCCGCGTAGTCGGCCGCGGAGTGATACCGGGCGAAGAGCACAGGGGTCACCAGGTTGACCCGCTTGTCGGTGCACTGGGCAGACAGAATCGTCGCGACCAGCAGCTCAAGAGGGGTACTGAAATCTAGCTCACAGTGCGCGTCGGGGTATAGCTCGGCAAGCTCGCGGTTGATCCGCCGAGCCCGGCGGACGACGGCCGTTCGTGACGGGCCGGCCAGTCTCTGGCCGGGCGAGGTAGGGCCTGGCGATGTGGAGCCTGGCAATGTCGGGGCGGGCGATGTCGGGGCGGACGGCACGGTGACCACTAGGCCACCTTATGGTCAGGCGGCTCTCCGCTCGCCAGGATGGACGGTGTCGCCGGGATGCCGATGTCGCCAGGATGGACAGGGCAGAGTTGCGGGCGGAACGGGCGGGCTAGCGGACCGCCGTCCCTAACATGCCGGCCAAGCACCACGATCGCGACCGACGAGGCACCGGCTCGGCGCAGGGCCATCGCGGCGGACTGAGCGGTCGCGCCTGTGGTCCAGGTGTCATCGACCAGCAGCACTCGTGCGCCGGGCAGCGGTGCCGCGGCGAACCTGTCCGGGTCGAGTTCGCGCACTGGATGCCCGCCGGGCAAGACCGACAGTTCCGCCCACGGCGCCGTGACGTAAGGGCTGATCAGGGCGCGCAGCGGATGCGGGCCGGGCCGGCCTCGGGCGGTCGGCACGACCGCGAGGTGCGTCGGGCCGGTGCTGCCCGCCGCTCGCCAGACGCAGCGGCCATGATCGTGCAGGAAGACCAGCAGCAACGCGAGCAGTTGCCTGGCCGCGACCGCCGCTGCCGGGCCGGACGCGACACCGCACGCGAGATTGAGCCCGACCTCCGCTGCCGGGCTGGCGGCGCCGCCGGCAGCGCGCCTGGCCGCACGGGACTGCCCGGACTTGTACTGCCAGAGGCTCCGCGCGTGCGGACCGCCCTTGATCGCGAACGCGACCGGCACGACCGTGTCCGCGAGGCTACCGGGCGCGCACTGGCTATGCAGATCACACTGAAAGCAGCGAGCGCTCCCCGCGGCCGCCGGACCGTGGCAGACCCCGCATAGCCCGCGCAAACCGGGCCGCGGAGCGCTCAGCAACGGCACCTGAGGCTGTACCAGGTCGCGCAGCTCGCGCCAGGTCAGCCGACCCGCAGGCTGGCGAGCCAGCGCTGGAACCGGCGATAGCATGGGTACCTCGCTCAGCACGAAAGCCACGATAGGTAACGCCTCTGACAACTTTTAGCCGTCAGATTTTCTCAGTCCTGGCCTCGAAGGTTAAGAGTCGGTGGCTTAGGGTGGCGTAACTTCCGCAGTCCGGTAGGCTCACCAGGACAGCACCTGGGGTCCCGGGGCCGGGGTTTAGCGGCAAACCCTGCGGGCATCGCCGCTAGCGGCGGGCCGCTTGGGGACCGGTTTCCGCCATTTCAACGGAAACCGTATCCACCAGGCGCTGCGGCATGCCGAGCACCGCCAGTCACGATCGGGATAACCGTCAAATGCGAATGCCTCAGCCAGCCACCGGACCTACGCCGTCCGGTGACGCAGCAGCTGACACCACCGGGGCATCAGGTGCCGGCCGCGGCGACACGCCGCTGGCAGCCGACGCGCCGTCGGTCATCAGTGCCGCCAGCAGCAACGGTTCGGCGAGCCACCGGTCAGCGGACGGCGCGCCGCCGGCTGGCCCGGCAGCGGGCCGCAAGACCTCGCGTCATACGCTGACCGGCCGTCGGCCCAGCTTCGCGGCGCTCGCGGCGCTGTCGATCGGCGCTATCCGGCGGCACTGGCTGGCCTCAGCGCTGGTGGCGGCTGGCCTGGCGCTCCGGGTGCTGGTTGAGATGGCCTACCACCCGGCGATCGTCTATATCGACTCGCTCAAGTACCTCTACGGCCGCTGGCCGGGATCCGACCCGGTGGCCTACAAGATCCCACTTCGGATGATCCTGACGGTCGGTGATCTTGGCACCGTAACCGTGATCCAGCATCTCCTCGGCCTGGCGACCGCCGTCGCGATCTACGTCGTCATGATCCGCCGCGGACTTCCCCGCTGGCTCGGCGCGCTCGCCATGGCGCCGGTCCTGCTCGATGGCTACCAGCTGCAGACCGAGCAGATGATCATGCCAGACGTCTGGTTCGAGGCATTGATCGTGGCAGGGCTGGCGGTACTCCTCTGGGATCCAAAGCCGCGGATGCGCATGCTGCTTATCGGCACGGCCATCCTGGGCGTGTCTACCGGAATGCGGCAGGCCGGCGAGATCCTGATCGTGCCCGCGCTGATCTTCGCCGTAGCTCTCGGCGGCGGCTGGCGCAAGATCCTCGCTAGCGCAGCCGTCGTGACCGTGGCATTCATCGGGGCCGTGGGGCTCTACATGAGCGCGTCGGCCGAGCTGACCGGACACTTCTACATCTCGGAGTCGGACAATAGCCTGACGTACGGGCGGATGGCGGCCGTCGCCAACTGCGCCACGCTGCAGATTCCGTCGTACGCCCGGCCACTCTGCCCCACCAAGGCGCAGCAGGCCGAAGGCGCGGACTGGCTCGATCACAACGTCGGGTCACCGCTGAAGATCTATGAGACGAACTACGGTTTGCTCGGTAGCCCGGACGGCAGCTTCATCAGCCTGATCAAGACCTTCAACAAGGCGGTCGAGCACCAGCAGCCGACGCGGGTACTGTCCGCGATCGCCCGGGATTCGGTGAAGCTGTTCGCGCTCACCCGCACGACCAGCCCAGGGGACACTCCGATCTGGCGCTGGCAGTTCCAGACTCATTTCCCGGTATACCCGCCCTACGTCGAGGTCAAGAATGGCCTGATCGTGGTCTCCTTGGCTCAGTCCGGCCTATCGCCAGTGACCGACCAGCCACTCGGGCCAGCGCTTGAGCCACTCAAGTCGGCATACGGCGGCGCACCGCAGGTGGATGTGCCGATCGCAGCCTTCCTGCGCCACTACCAGCGAGGCGGCGGCTACACACCCGGTCCGCTGCTCGCACTCTGCGTACTGGCTGGACTCATCGGCTCGGCGGCTGTCTTCGCGCGCCGCCGCCTGACCCCGGCCCGCAGTCAGTTGGTCCTTGCGTGCCTGCTGTTCTTCAGCGCAGCCATCACAGTGCTTGCGATATCTGATGCATTTGAGTTCACCTGGCGCTACCAGCTCCCCGCGCTGGTCACCCTCCCGCCAGCTGGCGCCCTAGGCATCGGTGTCCTGATCGCCTTTGCCCGGAAGTCCCGCCGGCCGGCTTCAGCTGACACCGTGTCCGAACGAGCACCGGAGCTGGCCACGCCCGCGACATGACCGGCGTACCGTCCCGTCGCCTGCGCGATCCCGCCGCGGTCGCGGCGACGGCGCTCCGTCGGCACTGGCTGGCGGCCATCCTGATCACCGCAGGACTAGTCCTGCGGATCCTGGCGCAGATCGCCTATCAGCCTGCGCTGCTGTACGTGGACACGCTGAAGTACCTGTACAGCGCCTATCCGAACTCGGACCCGGTCGGCTACAAGGTGCCGCTGCGGCTGATTCTCCTGGTCGGCAACCTGAACACGGTCACCGCCATACAGCACCTGCTTGGCCTCGCGACCGCAATTGGCCTCTACGTCATCCTGCTCCGCCGGGGCACTCCCCGCTGGCTCGCCGCCCTCGCCATCGCGCCGATCCTGCTCGACGCCTACCAGCTCCAGATCGAGCAGACGATCATGCCAGACGTCTGGTTCGAGGCACTGATCGTGGCCGGCCTCGCCGCTCTGCTCGCCGCGCCCGGGCCGACCAGCGGCACCGCAGCCGCCACGCGTGCACCAGACACGGCCAGCGACGTCGCAGCCACCCCGACCGCACCCAGGTCGGCCGACGATGTCGCAGCCGCTACGCCAGCATCCGGCCCTGCTGGCAGCACCACGGCTGCCAGCTCCGCACCCAGGCTCGCGAGCACGGTCCGCGCCAGGCTGGCCCGGGCCAACGCTCGCTCCGGGCTGCCGGCGATCATCGCGGCCGGCCTTGTCCTCGGGGCGTCGGCGACGCTGCGGCAGGTCGGCGAGATCCTGATCCTGCCGGCCCTGATCTACCTGGTCGCGCTCTGGGGCGGCTGGCAGCAGGTATTCACCAGATCGGTCGCCCTGATCGCGGCGTTCGCCATCCCTGTCTTTGCTTACAGCGCCGGCTCGCTCCTGATCAGCGGCCACTTCTGGCTGGCCGGCGCGACTCCCAGCGTTACCAGCTACGGCCGGATGGCCGCCGCCGCCGACTGCGCCACGCTCAGACTGCCTGCCTACGAGCGGGCACTGTGCCCGACCGCCCGGCAGCGGGCGTTCGGCCAGGACTGGCTGGATCACGACATTCATTCGCCGTTCAAGGCGTTCGTTCCCCCGGCCGGGATGAACCGGTTCGCCGTCATCGCGGCCTTCGACCACGCGGTACTCGCCCAGCAGCCAGGGCGGGTCCTCGCGGCGGTGGCCGACGACGGGATCAAGCTCTTCGCTCTGACCAGGACGTCGAGCCAGGGCGGGACGCCGATCTCCCGCTGGCAGTTCCAGGACTTCTACCCCACCTATCCGAACTGGATAACGATCAGTCACGGGACCATCATCGTCGGCCTGCCGCAGACTGACGGCACGATGAAGTACCAGCCGCTCACTGCCGCTTATGGCGGTGCCCCGCAGGTTGACCGGCCGGTCGCGGCGGCGCTGCGCCGCTATCAGCGCGATGGCGGCTACACCCCCGGCCCGCTGATGCTGATCTTCGTGCTCGCCGGGCTGGCCGGATCGCTGCTCGTCCTGCGCCGCCGGGCACCACGTGCCGACCGTCGGCTGGCCGCTGCCTGCTTGCTGTTCTTCGGCGGCGGCATAGCCGTGCTGGTGATGTCGGACGTGTTCCAGTTCACCTGGCGGTACCAGCTCCCGGCGCTGGTCACCCTTCCGCCTGCCGGCGCACTCGGGATCGCGGCGATAGCTGGCTACCGCCGCAAGCGGCCGGCCGATCGCCAGGCCGACGAGCAGCGCGACGAAATGCCCGAGCTCGCAGCACCGGCGCTATAGATCCGCAATGCGGAACCGACGTACCGCCGCCGCGCAGGACCAGGGCGACTCCGCCATGCGGGTCCGGCCTGCCACTGCCACTGCCACTGCCGCGCGGGACGGGCACGATTCTGCCGCGCCCGGCCGAGATCTCGCTGCGACCCGGAGCCGGCGGTTCGACCTGAGGGCCGCGCGGGCGGCCGTCGTCGTGGTCCTGCGCGGGCACTGGCTGGCCGCCATCGTGCTCACCGCCGGGCTGATCCTGCGGGTCCTGACTCAGCTCGCCTACCGGCCGGTGCTGTTCTACATCGATACCATCCGGTACCTGTACCACGCGGGGGGCAACGATCCGGTCGGGTACCGGGTGCCGCTGCGGCTGATTCTGCTGATCGGCAACCTGAATCTGGTCGCCGTCGTCCAGCACCTGCTCGGCCTCGCGATGGCGATCACCCTGTACCACGTGCTTGTCCGCCGCGGGACCCCGCGCTGGCTCGCCGCCATCGCCGTCGCGCCGATCCTGCTCGACGCCTACCAGCTCCAGATCGAGCAGACGATCATGCCCGACGTCTGGTTCGAGGCACTGATCGTGGCCGGCCTCGCCGCCCTGCTCGCCGCACCCGGGCGCGACTCAGCCCGAGCCGGGCTACCCATGATCATCGCGGGCGGACTCGTCCTCGGGGCCTCGGCGACCGTGCGTCAGGTCGGCGAGATCCTGATCCTGCCGGCCCTGATCTACCTGATCGCGCTCCGCGGCGGCTGGCGGCGGCTGCTGACCAGATCGGTCGCCCTGATCGCTGCGTTCGTGCTGCCGATCCTGGCCTACAGCACCGCCGCCTACGTCGCTACCGGCCACTTCTGGCTGTCCCATTCCGGGGTGACCACCACCTACGGCCGGATGGCTGCCGCTGCTGACTGCGTCACGATCAGGCTGCCCGCCGTCGAACGGGCACTGTGCCCTACACCGGCCCAGCACGCACTCGGCCCCGACGGCCTGGAGCACAGCCCGCTGTCACCGCGGATCCCGTATTACGTCGGGCCGCTCGGCGCCCGGGCGTCACACCTGGTGGCCAGCTTTAACCATGCCGTGCTCTTCCAGCAGCCGGGGCGGGTGCTGGCCGCGATCGCCCGCGACTCGGCCAAGCTGTTCGCGCTGACCAGGGACCGGAGCCCGGGTGACGCGCCGATCTCCCGCTGGCAATTCCAGACCAGCTACCCTTACTTTCCGCCGCACGCGTCCCGCCAGGTCGTGACTCAGGCCGGTGCCCGGTTCGGCGGCGGCCGGCCGGCGGTCTGGCGCCCCGTGGCTGAGTTTCTGCGCTCCTATCAGCTCGGCGGCGGCTACACACCAGGCCCCCTGCTCGTGCTGTGCGTGCTGGCCGGCCTGGCCGGGTCGGTGCTGGCCTGCTGGCGCCGGATCGATCAGGGACGACGCAGGCTGGCGCTAGCCTGCTTGCTGTTCTTCGGCTCAGGGGTGTTCGTGCTGGGAATGTCCGACGTCTTCGAGTTCTCCTGGCGCTACCAGCTTCCGGCGCTGGTGACGCTGCCGCCCGCTGGCGTTCTGGCGGTGGCGGCGTTCGCGCGGCGGCGGGCGGCCGGCCAGGATCCGGACGCCGGTCAGCTAGCGGAGTCCGGCAAAGAGGTCAGTCTCCGGGACTGACGCCTGGGTTTTGTTATATGACCTGATGAAGTTCTCCCGGCCGAACACCTGCTCGGCGATATGCGGCGGGATCTTGCTGAACCAGGAATCGTTGATCTGGCTGGCATGGGTGAGCAGCGCGGCCCGCTTGCGGTCCAGGACGCTGGTGATGTCCACGGTCGTGCTGATCTGCTGTTCCGATTCGAGCGCCCGGCGCTGGTCTTCCTCGCTCATCTGGAAGTCCGGCACCTCGATGCCCTCGGCCCGCAGCGCGTCCCAGATTTTCTGCCAGTCGCTGCGCCGCATCGCCGTGAGGTAGAGCTTGGCCGGGATGCCGGTGGCGTGCACCGCCGCGATGGCGGTCCGGCTGGCGTGCACGTGATCGGGGTGCTGGTACAGGCTGTCCGGGTCATAGGTGATCACGACCTGCGGCTGGTACTGCTCGATCAGCCCGCCGATCCGGCCGGCCACCTCATCTACCGGTATGTTGCAGAACGCTTCTGGTCGCTTGTGGTACTCCCAGTCGGGCATGCCGGAGTCGTGGTAACCGAGTGTCTCAAGGTCGGTGACGCCCAGGTGCTTGCACGCCTCGCGCAGCTCGGCCAGCCTGGTTTCGGCGACATCGCGGGTGTCGTGACCGTCATCGCCTGGCTTGATGCCGCTGGGACCGTCGCCGAACTCCCCATTGGTGCAGGTGACGACGACGGTCCTGATGCCCTCGTCGGAGTACATAGCCAGCACGCCACCAGTGCTAGACGCCTCGTCGTCGGGGTGGGCGTGCACGGCCATCAGAGTCAGGGGCTGAGTCATACCTGCAAACCTACCTAGTCCGAGCTACATACTCTCGCCAGATCCAGGCGGCGCAGGCTTATGTCCGCCTGTTTCCGGACTGCCTGTTTCCGGCCTGTCTGCTTCCGGCCTGTCTGCTTTCGGCGCACCGTTCTTCTTGCGGGGGACCCAGCCAGTGCCGAGCGTGCCCTGCGCCGATTGCTGGCCGCGCACGCCGCCGCCGCTGCCCCGGAGGATGAAGGCGAACCCGACCGCGATCCCGGCGCCGATCAGCGGTCCGAAGAGGTAGGCCCACCACGATGTCCAGTTGCCGATCACTAGTGCCGGGCCGAGCGAGCGAGCCGGGTTCATCGACGCACCGCTGACCGGGGCGCCGATCAGGCCGGCCAAAGCGATGTAGCCGCCGACGGCGATAGCGGCCATCGGCCCGATCTGCTGTGCTCCTGACGCGGTGCCCAGGATGACGCTGACCAGGCCTACGGTCAGCACCACCTCCCAGATCATCGCCGCCACGGTGGAGATGCCATGTCCTGGCAGGGTCAGGCCGGCCGTGCCGTGCTTGCCTACCACGGCGACCACGGTGAGGGTGGCCAGCACCGCCCCCACCAACTGGGCGACGATGTACAGCGGCACCCGCCGGAGCGGGAAATCACCGCGCAGCGTGAAGGCTATCGTGACGGCCGGGTTCAGGTGCGCTCCGGACACGGCCCCCATGAACAAGATGATCGCCATTACCATCAGGCCGGGCGCGATGACCAGGGCAGCGGTCGAGATCACGTGGCCGAATCTGGCCTCCACGATCGGACCGCCCGCAGCGACCAGGACCAGCAGGAAGGTACCGAAGACCTCGGAGAACAGCCGCCGCCACTCATAGCTGTCGTCGGTGAAGTCGAACTGCCTGGCGAGGGCGTTCGGGTGGCCGAGCGAGCGCAGTCCGGCCTCACGCCGGGCGGCAAACCGCCGGGCATCCTCCCGTGCGCGCTCGGAGTCCGCCGTTGGCTGGCTACGGCCCGCTGCTGAGGCAGTCATCTGGGTCCTCCGCGTTCTGGTCGTGCTAGCGGCTGGGCCATTGGGCGTTCCTACCCAGCGCCGACCTCATATCATCCGGTCCAGGATCGTCTTGACCAGGTCCATGGACGTGTGCGGGTGCAGGAAGGCGAACCTGGCCACCGTCTCACCCTCCCAGGCAGACGGCGGCATGAACGCCACCTGATCAGCGAGCAGCTTGTCAGCCCAGTCCGAGTAGTCCTGCGGGCCCCAGCCGTGCCTTCGGAACAGCACCACCGATAGGTCCGGTTCGTTGATCAGTTCCAGGTAGCTCCGGCTGGTGATCTCGGCCGCGGTCTGCTGAGCCAGCGTGATGGCCGCCTCGATCGCCTCGGCGTAGGCGCGGAGTCCGTGCACGCACAGTGAGAACCACAGCGGCAGCCCGCGTGCCCGGCGCGTGAGGTGGTAGGCGTAGTCGGCCGGATTCCACTCGCCCGGCTTGTCGTGGATCACATCGAGGTAGGACGCGTGCTGGGAGTGCACGGACCGGGCTAGCGCCGGATTCCGGTACAGCAGCGCGGCACAGTCGAACGGCGCGAACAGCCACTTGTGCGGGTCGACGACGAACGAGTCGGCCCGTTCGATGCCCTGGTACTTGTGTCGCAGGCTCGGCGCGAACAGGCCAGCCCCGCCGTAAGCGCCATCGATATGAAACCAGGCACCGATCTCGGCCGCGACGGTGCCCAGCCCATCCAGATCGTCGATGATCCCGGCGTTGGTGGTACCCGCTGTCGCCACCACCGCTGCGATTGACGATGGATCGCCGTCAGTCTCAATCGCGGCGCGTGCGTCTGCGCCGGTCAGCCGGTGCCCGGCTGAGCTCACCACCAGCGGGTCCATCTCCAGCAGCCGCAGGGTGCTGCTGATCGAGGAGTGCGCGTCGGTGCTGACCAGCGCCCGCCAGCGGTGCACGGGACGCTGCGCCGGGCTGTCGGCGGCGCGGAGCTTGGCCATCTCGCGTGCCACAGCCAGGGCGGACAGATTCGCCGCCGACCCGCCTGACACGAAGCACCCGCCGGCCGAGGCTGGCATCCCGGCATGGTCTGCGATGACCCTGAGCACCTGGTTTTCGGCGTGGATGGCACCGGCCGCTTCCAGCCAGGAGACGCCATGAATCGACGCGCAGGAGACTGCCATGTCAAACAGCAGCGCGGCCTTGGTCGGCGCGGCCGGGATGAAGCCGAGAAACTTGGGGCTGTCGACCGAGATCACGGCCGGCGCCAGGATGGCGGCGTAGATACCGAGCACCTGATCGGGATCATGGCCGTCTTCGCTGATCAGGCCGGCCAGCGCCACGTCCAGGTCGGCTGGGTCGCGCGATCCGGAGTCCAGCGGCACCGGGTCAAGCCGGAGCCGGTTCTCTGCGTAGGCAAGGACGGACCGGATCATCTGTTCCGTGGTCCGGTCAACGTCATGCATGGGGCGAAACTAGATCCTTAGCCATGGCCAGGCAACCCGACCCGCCCGGCGCGACCGAACAGACTGGCAGAGCGGGACGAGCGGGACGAGCGGCCGGGCGGGCGGCGGGCCGAGCCAAGCGGACGGGCGGAGCTGACAGCGGCACGAGCCGGGCCAGCGGCACGAGCCCGGGCCAGCGCCCGGCCACTAGGCGGCATGCTTGATCGTCAGCAGTCTCGGCATGACCAGTTCCGCCAGCTTGAGTGCGGCGGCCAGGGTGGGCGCGCGGAACTCGACTGCCGGATCGTTCGGACCTGCCGTGTCGACATGGACCGTGGCGTAGCTGACCTTGCTGTTCGGCCGGCCGGCATCGGCCGGGTGCCCGTCGACGGTAGCCGGCTTGTCGCCGAGGAACTTGTCGACCGGCTGCGCGCCGCGCCACGGGAAGACCGTAGAGATGCCGATGTACAGTTCGCCGCTGCCGCCTGACTTATTCCAGAAGCACACGACGCCCAGGCCGAGTGCGTTTTCGAAGGTCGCGGGGCCGGCCGGCGCGCCGAGGATCTGAGCGGGCTCCTTGCCAGGTAGCAGGCCGCACAGCTGAGCCTTGCTGAGCTTGGTCAGGTAGAACAGCTTGGACTTCTTCAGCGCAACGATGGGGATCGACGATGGCGGCGGGGTCGACGGGGTCGATGCCGGCGTACTAGGCGGTGACGCGCTCGGCGACAGCGCGGCCGGCGAGCCGGCCGTACCGCCGGAGCCTGTACTGCAGCCGGCCACGCCGACGATCGCGGCGCCACCAGCGATCAGGATGGCCAGTGCCCGGCGCGAAATTAAGTCACGGGTCATTGTGATCTCCTTGTCCCGATCGGCCGGGCTGCCTGCGACCTGCCGCACGCTGACGATATGGGCTTTCGCCACGCCTTGTCACTAGCTGGACCACCAGG
>OCZU010000681.1_pt1 | contig 22824 bp, 22 predicted proteins | sample 1539001 | NCBI WGS metagenome assembly OCZU01 (sample SAMEA3539306, study PRJEB22396) | soil metagenome | biome: tundra; feature: field; material: soil | place: USA | collected 2010-05 | depth 0.15 m | reverse complement strand
CCACGCCGCGCAGGTGCACATTGCACGGCGTCAGCTCGGACCAGCTGTTCGCGATCCCGATGACCGGCCGGCCGTCAAAGACCTCCGGCGTGAAGCCCTCCGCCTGCAGCCAGGAGCGGTAGATCATGCCGGCCCGCCCGCCGGCGCCGAACCACGCCCTGCTCCGCAGCGCGGCCGCGCTCGACTGTTCCATCGAACTAGGCTACGGCCGGGTACTGGCCGCCATCTACCACCAGGCAGTGTCCGACGATCCAGTGTGCTCGCTCCGAGACGAGGAAGGCGATGCAGTCAGCGACTTCGTCCGGCCGCCCCAGGCGGCCCATCGGGATGGATTTCTCGATGGCAGCGACTCTTGCTGGATCGCTCGTTCTCAGCCGCTCCCACTCGCTTCCCGGTTCGTCCATGCCGCCCGGCGCCACCACGTTGACCCGGATGCCGTCCTTGGCCAGGGCAGTCGCCAGCGTCTTCCCGGCTGCTATGAGGGCTGCTTTCAGCGCGCCGTAGGCGTGGTCGCTGCCCTCACCCACCTTTCCCGATATTGAGCTGACAAAGACGATGGCCCCGGAGTGCCGCTGCCGCATGCCAGGAGCGAGCAGTTCGGTGAGATGGACGGCGGCCAGCAGGTCCACGTTGTAGTGGGCGTCCCAGAACGCCCTGTCGGGGGAGTCCGTGCCGTAGAGATCGAGAGCCGTTGCGTTGGACACGAGCACATCAACCTGCCCGAAGAACTCCATGGCGTGACTGGCTAGCTGCTCCCGATCCTCTGGGTTGCCCACATCGGCAGACACCGCCAGCACTCGCCGGCCCAGCCGGCGGACGGCTTCGGCCACCTCGTCTAGCGGGCCCTGGCTGCGCGCGGCGATGACGACATCAGCGCCTTCGCGCGCGAGCGCGAGCGCCGTAGCGCGGCCAAGACCGCGGGAGGCACCAGTGACGAGCGCGACCTTGCCATCGAGGTGCAGATCCATGCCGGGCTCCGATCCTGCTGCTTTGTTCGCGCCTGTCGCCTCAGGCGAGGGTCACGGGCTCGCCGCTCCTGGCTGATTCATCGAGCGCCAGCGCGCAGGCCACGGCGGCGCGGGCATCGGCGAGGCTGATCGGCCACGGCCTTCCGTCCCGGACCGACGTGAGGAAGTAGCGATCTTCGGTCGGCATCGCCCCGTAGGGAATGCCTGCCGGGTGGCAATGATAGGTAGTGCGCTTCAGGCTCGGGCTGCCGGCGCCGAAGACAACAGCAGGCGCGTCGCGGAATTCTGCGAACGCCGAGCCGGCGGACCCGAAGACGGCCAGCCGGTGGTCTGATTCGAGTCCGCTTGCGGTCGGCATGATCCAGTTGTGATCCAGGACACCGACGGCACCGGACCGGAACCGGAGCGTGGCGACCATGGCGTCCGGTCCGGGGCCGGTGACCGGCGGCCTGTACGGCTCCGCGTAAACACGCTCGACGTCGCCGGCCAGCCATCGCATGATGTCGATGTCGTGGATCATCATCTCCTGCGGCACTGTCGTCCGCCCTGAGATGATCCTGCCCTCGAAGTCGGGCGCGTTCCAGCGTGCTGCCATGTGCACCACTGTCCCGATCGCGCCGCCGCTCACCGCTTCGTGGATCGCGAGATAATCGGGAGAGAAGCGGAGCGTGTGGCCGATCACCAGCACGCCTGAGCTGGCTGCGGCGGCCCGGATCATGGCGTCCGCGTCCTCCAGCGTGGACGCCATCGGCTTCTCGCAGAAGACGGCGAGCCCGCGCGCCAGGGCCGGCCCGACGATCGGGCGATGCAGATGCTGGGGCGTGCACACGAACACTGCCTCCAGGTCCGGCGTCGCGAGCGTGGCATCAAGATCTGTCAGGAACTCCACACCTTCCGGCACCGACTCCTGGCGCGACGGATCGGCGTCGCAGCAGGCGGCCAGGTCCGCTTCCGCGCAAGCGGCAAGGATCCGGGCGTGGTCGCGGCCGACCATTCCCACGCCGATCACGGCGCAGCGGACAGGGATCATGCTGATCGGCCTCCTCGCGTGGCGCGGAACGCAGCCAGCGTCGTCTCGTCTGGCGGGTATGTGCCTGGCAGCGCCGCGCCGGCCCGCACCCGGTCGAGGATGAACCCCTCCAGTTCCTCCTGCTCGGCGGCGGGCTGAGCGATCTCGGCGGCGAGGTGGCGCGGGATAACAACGACGCCTTCCTCGTCGCCGACCAGGATGTCTCCGGGGAAGACCGGCACTCCGCTGCACCCGATCGGCACCTGGACGTCGACGGCATGGTGGAGCACAAGGTTCGTGGTCGCGGAAACCGCCGAGGTGAATACCGGAAAGCCCATCTGGCGCATCTGGGGTGAGTCCCGCACCGAGCCATCGGTGACGAGCGCCGCCGCCCCGCGCTGCTGCAAGCGCGTCGCCAGGATGTGCCCGGCGCTGGCTGCCCGGCCTTCGCCCCGGCAGTCCATGACCAGCACCTGGCCCGGTCCGACCGACTCGATGGCGCGCCGCTGCGGATGGGCAGGATCGGAGAAGGCCTCCAGGACGTCGATGTCTTCGCGGGCCGGGATGTATCGCAGCGTGAACGCCTCGCCGGCGAAGCGCGAGGCGCCTGGATCTAGCGGCCGGAGCCCGAACAGGAACGTGTTGCGCAGACCACGGGCGAAGAGCTGGGTCTGCAGCGTGGCGGTGCTGGCCCGGCTCAGGGCGCTCACCGTCTGCTGGCTGAGGTCCACGCGGCTACCCGGCTGGGCTCGGGTCGCTGTCGCGGGTCAGCAGCCGTCTTGGATTAGTGACCAGCAGCTTGTGGATCACGTCGTCGGACAGCCGGAACGACTCCTGCAGGCGTGGCACGACGCGGCGCATCACGTGGTCGTATCCCATGCCGCCGAACCGGAGCAGGTAGTGCTTCTTGCCCATGTCCTGCGACATCACGAGCTGATCTTCGTACCCCAGCCCGATCAGCGTGACCATCGTCTTCATCTTGGTGAGGTCGCTGCGCGACTTCCAGGTCGGCGTGAAGTACCCGTCCTGGCCGAAGCTGTCGAACCCGACCGTGATGCCGCGGTCGAGCACCTTGACGTGGTAGCCGATGTCGACGATCTCGTCCAGGTGCGATACCGAGGTCCGGTGCAGGTCATGGCCGCCTGCCTCGAGCAGGTCGAGGATCGTCATCAGCACGGGCAACTCTGGCGGATGGGCGTGTACGTTCACCGGGGTGCCGGTCTTCCGGGCGGCCCGCGCGGCCGCCTGGAGTATGCGCTCCTCGCAGGGGAACAAGGTCTCGGACGTCCCGACCTCGCCGATGATGCCTGGCCGTATCCCTGAATCACCGAGGCCCTGTTCAATCTCCTTCACCAGGAAGGCCTCGACCTCGTCCACGCCCGCGTCCTCCACCCAGGCCGGATGGTGGGCGTGGACGTAGAAGCCGCAGCCGGCGACGATGTGCACGCCCAGATCCTGCGACAGCCGGCGGAGCTCGGCTGGCGACGGATTCAGGCCGAGGTTGGTCATGTCCACGATGCAGCTGCCGCCAGCGTCGACGAATTCCCGCACCTCCTCGGAGACCATCTCGTACTCCGTTGCCGGGCTCTGATGCAGGTCATCGCGGAAAGCCGAGCCGTTCCACCGGGCCGGGCCGCCGAAACGCGCTTCGAACGGCGCGTCTCCCGTGCCCGGATCGGTCAGCTCGTCCGGGTTCCAGCCGCCGCGGGCGTCCCAGAAGATGTGCTCATGGGTCAGCGTCGGGCCAAGCTCCTGCGGCCCGACCGGTCCCCGTACGGTCATCACGTGGCCCATGACTTCACCTTTCCTGTCGGCTTTGTGCGCGTGGAGCGCTGATCACTGCAGGAACCTGCGCAGCACGTTGCCGGTGATCATGGAGATGGCGTCATCCACGATGACCGAGCAGGTGTAGGAGATGGATCCCACCGAGAAGACCGCCCCGCCCGAAGGGGTGTCGAAGTAGACCATGTCCGCTCCGCCGTCATCGGGGTTGACGCCCTTGGCGAGCAGCCTCACGTTGGGGGGCGCGCTGGGGGTCAGCTTGTCCGTCTCGTGCCCCGATGCGCCGCCAGTTGCCCGCCTGTCCAGCGATGCCGTGCCGAACAGATCACCAGCCGACAGCCCGGTGCCCTCGAACGCCCAGTGCCCGGCGTCCAGGACGCGATAGGGCGCGCCGGTCTCGTAGCCGGCCATCGTGGTCGCGGTTCCTAGCAGCCGCGCGGAGGACTCGCCGCGCATGTGGAAGCGGCTCTCGAACTGAGCCTGCCGGATTCCCCAGTCGAGATTGTGGACGGTCATGAGCGTCGCATCGTGGAACTCGACCTCGCAGTTGATGCCGTTGCCGCCGAGGTACGCGAGCTTCCCGCCACGCTCATAGACCCAGTCCCGCACCTGGGTGTACATCTCGCGGGTCCAGTATTCGGGGTGGGTGCTCAGCACTAGGACCTGGTACCGGTCCAGGTCAAGCAGTCCGTTGTGCAGCTGGGTCTCGGCGTAGAGGTCGTAGCCGAAGCCTTCTCGCTCCAGCCACCCGAGCAGCCGCCACTCAGCCGGCGCCACGTGCTCGGCGCCCAGCCGGCGGAGCGGGTCCGTAATCCGCTCGCCGGGAAAGACGCTATTCAGCGGCTCGGGCCGGTCGAAGGAGAGCGGCGGGTAGCTGCCGCCGGCCCACGCTTCCATGTCCGGGTCGGTGAACCAGAGAGTTTCCTGCCGGACGTTGACTGACGGAGTGTCCGGCAGCCCGGACGGCGCCGTGTAGTTGCTCCGGCCGCCGTAGTCGTTGTAGGCGTTCCAGTTGATGTTGGAGGCGAGGACCGCGACCGCCGCGGACGGGTCGGCCGGCGCCACGATCCACGGGAACGAGAAGAACGCGCCGGACTCGCCGGTCAGGTGGAAGTAGTACAGGCCGGAACGCTCCGGCGCGGCGACCGATGTCCGCGGGTCGAAGGACGGGAAGGCGTAACCGTGCCTGCTCCACTGTGCCCCTGCCTGGGTGAAGTCGCCGTCCGGCAGGATCTGCAGCATCGCGCCCGACGGGTGGTTATCCCAGTAGCCGACAGTCCGGACATGATGTGGCTCCAGTCCGTAATGCCACAGGTCGACGGTGAATGGCTCCGCGCAGTTGACGCACAGCTCGGCCGACTCGCCGGACCGCACCCATTTGGGCCACGCGTAGCCGGCCGGCGCGGTGGACAGGAGCCGGAACTGGCGTACCGTCCCGGGCTCTTCGCTCACCCCGGCCCGCACGGTGAGGCAGGTCCGCTTGGTACTGAAGCCCCGCTTAGCCAGCGTCACCTGGTACGTCCCGGGATCCAGGTCCGCGACGACCGCACCGGACGCCGAGGAGCGTGCCTGGACGATGGCTTTGCCCGACGCGAACTCGACGGACACGTCGGATATCGCTGCGTAATATTCGTCACTGACGTATCCGGCAAGCACTGCTCCTCCTCGCCGCGGGCTTCAGAATTAGGCGTGAAATAGATCCGGCGGGGACCCTCGCTAGGACGCGATGATCCCGCCGGGGAAACGGTCAAAGACCTTCGGGTCATGAATAGGCACGATGAAACGCGCCGTCTTGCGGACCCGGTCATTGCAGGCCAGCGCCTCGTACATGTTCTCGCACAGCCCGAGCAGCGCGTCATCCTCGACGTTCTCGTAATAGAAGTAGGAATCGGAGATCGCTACGGTTCCGGCGGCGGTGTCCACCTCGACGACGATCGATTCCCGGTGATGAGCACCCGACCACCAGGTGCGCAGACCTGGTGCGATGCAGTCCTCGTCCTCGAGCAGGCGGACCCGGTCCCAGCTGTCGGTGACCAGGTCGACGAGGATCTCCTTCGGGAAGGACCGCCAGCGTGAGTCGTGGGGGTGCCCGTGAGTGGTGTGGAAATGGATCCATCCCCGTTTGGACAGGCAAATCTGGGCACGGCGGAACTTGTCCAGCGTTCCTGTTGTGTAGAGCTCGAGTGGCGTGAGGATGAGGTGGGTGATGTCGTCCGGGCGCAGCCCGGCGAGGGCCAGGGCACCGAGCATCATCTGGTCGGGAGTGCGCTCCAGATCCCCGTCCGGTGCGGTGTGCAGGTAACGCATCGCAGGGAAGTCGCGGCGGGTAATCGCGTCGCTGTCGGGGGGCGAGGTATTGACGAGGGCGGTAATCCCGTCCCCCTGAATGAGGGTGACATTGAAGGCGAGCGGCAGGGTCTCGTCCCAGTGGCTCATCCAGAACACCTCGGGCCCGCGGATCTTGGACTCGCCGACCGACAGCACCCGTACCGAGTAGCTCACCGCGTGCCTCCCAGTTGCCTCGCTGCTTCCCTGATGGCTGCCACGCCCTCACGCCCGTCCGGCAGCCACTCGGACCGGACGGACGGCCGACGCCGACTCCTTGAGCGCGATCGCGGCGGCCAGTGCGGCACGGGCATCCTGCAGTGTGATGGGCCAGGCCCGGACGCCGCGTACCGTGGCGAGGAAGTGCTCGTCCTCGGTCACCAGCGTCCCGGACTGTGAGCCGTAGATGTCATCGCGCCAGCCGGTCGCGGGCGCCTCGCCTCCGAAAACCCGGACGACGGGGCTGTTGAACTCAGCGAAGGCTGACCCTGCGGTTCCGAAGACCGCGAGGCGGTAGTCCGTCTTCAGGGCCGACGATGACGACATGATCCAGTTGATTTCGATGGTGGCCACCGCACCTGACGCGAACCGCAGCGTGCCGACCATAGCGTCGGTCAGCCCAGGCCCGGTGACGCCCATCCCGGTCGCCTCGGCGTAGACCGTCTCGATGTCGCCCGCCAGCCACCGCATCACGTCGATGTCGTGGATGCCTACCTCGACCGCCAGGTTCGTCCGGCCGGCGATCGTCCTGCCCTCGAAATCGGGGACGCAGCGGCGAGCCGACATGGAGACGATGCGCCCGATTGCGCCGCTGGCCACCGCCTGATGGATGGCCATGTAGTCGGGGGAGAACCGTAGTGTGTGCCCGATCACGAGGTGCCCGTCCTGCGCCTCCGGCATGCTGATCAGGGCATCGGCATCCTCCAGGGTGTGCGCGACTGGCTTCTCGCAGAATACGAAGAGTCCGCGTCCCAGGGCCCGCGTGGCAACCTCGCGGTGTGTTTCCTGCGGCGTGCAGACGAACACCGCCTCCAGCCCCGGCAGCTCCAGCAGCTCGCCGGGGTCGCTGGTGAACCTAGCTCCGCCCGGAGCCCGGGTGGCAGCCCGGGGATCGACGTCGCAGCAGCCCGCGAGGTCCGCGAGCGGCGAGCCCGCGAGGACCGCGGCATGCTCCTGTCCGATCATCCCGAGGCCGACGACGGCGCAGCGCACGGGCTTCATCTCCCGCACGGGCTCCATCCCGCTCACCCGCCCATCTCGTGCCTGGCCAGGGCATCGCGGTCGAGATCCACACCAAGGCCCGGGCCTGCCGGAAGCACCGCCGACCCCCAGCCGACGAACGAGTCGTCGGTGATCAGCGACGACCCGAAGTAGAGCGGTCCGATCAGGTCGGACGGCACGACCGGGCTGGCCACGGGTGAGGCCGCGATCACGTGCGCCAGGGCGGCCGAGCCGATCCCCAGCTCGAGGTTGCTCCCGAACGTGACGCCAAGGCCGAGCGCAGCTGCCGCCTCGGCGAGCACGAGGGTGGACCTCAGCCCGCCGCACTTCCCGGGATAGATGCTCACCAGGTCGAAGGCGCCCGTCTCGGCGGACCTGGCCACGTCAGCCAGCGTCCAGATCGACTCGTCACCGACGATGGCCGCCGTCGTGTGCCCGCGCAGCATCGCCGATGCCTGCCATGCCGATCGGGGCAGCGGCTGCTCGACGGCGGCCACGCCGAATGCCGCCAGTCCGGCGAGGACGGCGCGTGCCTCCTCGGGCTGCCATCCCTCGTTGGCGTCGACGGTGAGCCGCACATCCGGGCCGAGTTCCTCCCGGACGGCGGCCACCCGGGCGATGTCGCCCGCAGTGCCGAGCCCCACCTTCACCTTGACCACGTCGACGCCCATGCTGCTCAGGTCCCTGGCCATGTCACGAACGACGGCAGCATCCCGGCCGGGCAGGACGAACTTGGTGGCGATCGCCTCGCGGTGCGCGCCGCCGAGCAGGTCGACGACCCGGATGTTCGCCTCGCGGGCAGCCAGGTCCAGGCACGCCATCTCGATGCCGGCCCGCAGGAACGGCCGGCTGCTGAACGCCGCCGTCAGGCGGCCGGCGATGGCCGCCCAGTTCCACGGGTCGAGCCCCCGGATCGCGGGGTCGAGCTGATCGCGGACGAGCGCGACGGTTCCGGCGGCTTCCTCGCCGCTCCAGCGCGGCGAGCAGGTGACCTCACCGAGCCCGATCATGCCGTCGGCAGTCTCCACCTCGATGATCACGTACTCGCTGGCCATGACCTCACCATGGGCGGTCCTGGGCAGGAACCGCGCCGAGCGGCGCACCCGCACTGGCGTGGCCCGGATCCGGGCGATGTTCACGGTCGCACGCCCTGGCCGGGCGGGTAGCTATGCGTCACAGCGGTAGCGCTCCAGCTTCTCCTCGTCGATCTCCACGCCCAGCCCGGGCCCGGGGGGCGGCTCGGCCCAGCCGGCCCGGATCGGCAGGGGCTCGGTCAGGATGTCGTCGGTGTAATAGAAGGTGCTGATGATGTCGCACGGGACGATCGCATCGGCGAGGCCGGGCGTGGCCATCGCGAAATGAATATGCGCGGCCAGAGCAGGCCCCAGTTCCAGGTTGCTGCCGATGGTCCAGCCCAGGCCCGCGGCGCCGGCGATGGCCGCGGCCCGCTGGGCGGCGGCGATGCCACCCGCCATGCCGACATAGATCGACAGCACGTCGGCGGCACCGGCAGTCACCACGTCGAGCGCATCGGCGGGTGTGCCGACCGACTCGTCGGCCACGACGGGGCAAGTGGCCCGGCGCCGGATATCGGCCAGGCCGGCCAGGTCATGCGGGTCGACCGGCTGCTCGATGAAGGCGATCGCCTCGGCCGCGAGCGGCGCCACGGCTGCCGCGGCATCGGCGCGGCTCCACCCTCCGTTGCCGTCCACGCCGAGCCTCACGTCCGGGCCGATGGCCGCGCGGACGGCCGACACCCGCGCGATGTCTTCCGCCAGGCCGGTGCCGACCTTCACCTTCATGGCCGTGAAACCCTGGTCACAGGCCCAGGAAGCGATCCCTGCGGCTACCTCTGGCTCGGCCGCGGCGACCGAGAACTTGGTTCTGATGCCGGGGCGCGCCGCGCCGCCGAGCAGGCGGTAGAGCGGAACGCCGTGCGCCTTGCCCAGAACATCCCACAAGGCCATCTCGACGGCGGCCTTGGTGAAGTGGTGGCCGACGATGGCCTGGCTGATGACATCCGTCAGCCGGACGACGTCGGTCGGATCCTGACCGGTCAGGCCCGGCTTCAGGTACCGCTCGCAGACGTGCCGGGCCGTCTCGGAGTCCTCGCCGCTCCACCGGGGCGTACAGGACACTTCGCCCAGGCCGGTCAGTCCCTCGTCGGTGTGCACCCGCACGAGCAGGAAGGGCGAGCGGTCGTGCCGTCCGCGCGCGCCGACGATCATGCGGTCCGGGCTGATCGGCACGACAACCGGGATGGTCTCGATGTCGGTGATCTTCATCGCGCCGCTCCTTCATCGCAGGTACCTGGCTGCCCGCCTGAGTGCCGCTGCCCGCTTGCGCCGGATCGGTCCTCGATGCCGAGCAGGGCCAGCGTGTCGCGGCCGATGATCCCCTCGATCACCTCATCGGGGACTGGCGGGAACCCCGTGCCCCGTACGACGTCGTTAACGCGGCGCAGCGCGTCGATGGTCTGCTGAGTCGTCGCGAACGGGTAGTCGGATCCGAGCAGCAGGCGGTCCGTGACCCGGTACTCCACCGCGCTCGCCAGCGCGAAGTACAGCTGGATCGGGCGAGCGTGCAGGGCCGACACGTCGGCGTACAGGTGGGGATGCTTGCGGATCACCACCATGAGCTCCTCGCACCAGGGATGCCCGAGGTGCGCCACGCACATGACCAGGTCCGGGCAGGCGGTGGCCACGTCGTCCAGGAGGATCGGGCGCGCCCAGCGGAGCGGGGCATCCCGGATGAATGTCGTCGCCTGGTGGCAGATCACCGGGATGCCGAGGGACTCGGCGCGGGAGAACAACGCGATGCCCGCCGGCGACGTAGGGTCGAAATGCTGGTAGATGGGGCCGACCTTCAGCCCGCGCAGGCCCATGACGGTGACTGCGTGGGTCAGCCGGTCAAGCGCGTCGCGCCGGGCCGGGTCGACACTGGCGAAGCCGATGAGCTTCTCCGGGTGGCTCGCGACGTAACCGGCCACGTAGTCGTTCGGCACCATGATGCCGGAGGCGGGCGCGTCGAAGGCGAGGACGATGGCCCTGTCGGCCGTCGCCATCGCCTGCCAGTGGTCCTCCAGATCCTGGTTGCCCATCCGGACCTCGGACCAGGACCGGGCAAGGTCGGCACGGAAGCCGGCGGAGTAGTGCTCGGCCGTGCCGACATGGGTGTGGCAGTCGACGATCACGTGCTCACCCGCCGGCGGCGGCGGCGGCGCCAAGGGTCGCCGCGACGGCCAGGTAGACCCGGGCAGAGTCGGCGAGCTCGTCGATGTCGACATACTCGTCCGGGGCGTAATGCCACTCGCTGGCCCCGTAGACGACGGTGGCGAGGCCGGCATCGGCCAGCGATGCGGCGTCGGTGACGAAGGCCTGCCCGGGCAGGTCGCTGGTGATGCGCGGCGCCGAGCCGCGGACAGCGGTGTGAGCAGCAACAATCGCGTCCACGAGCGGGCCGTCAGTGACGCCGAGGAACGGCTGGTGGGCGCTGAGAATCCGGACCCGTGCACGCACGCCGGGCGGCCGGATCTCCTCCACGATCGAGCAGATCTCGGCCCGGACAGCCTGGCGGTCCATGCCCGGCACGGTCCGGATGTCGCCGCGGATCACCGAAGTGTCGGCGACGGCGGCCGGTGCTTCCCCGCCGACGAGCTGGCCGATGAGAAGGCGCGGCAGATCCGGGAGCCGCGGATGCGGCTCACCTGCGAAGGTGTGCGCGGAGATGCTCCGGTACACCTCGATAGCCACGGGCAGGGTGTCGATTCCCTCTTCCATGCGCGAAATGTGGGCGGCCCGGCCTGACAATTTCACCTCGAACTTGAGCGCGCCGCCGTTGCCGGTATGGATGGCCAGTCCCGACGGCTCGCCGCAGATCGCGTAGCCCTCCCGCGGCCCCTCGCTGGCCAGGGCGTACTTCGTGCCCAGGCCGGTTCCGTCGTGGTGCATGACTGCCTGGAAGATCAGATCCCCAGGGAGCGGCAGGCCGGCTGCCGCCTCCGTAGCCGCGGTCATCGCGGCGACCGCGCCCTTCATGTCCGAGATGCCCCCGGCGTAGATCCGGCCGTTCTCGATCCACGGATCAAACGGGTCGTGGCTCCAGCCCCCCATGTGCACGCCGGCATCGAGGTGGCCATTCAGCACCAGCGGAGGGCGCGATCCGGTGCCCTTGACCGTCGCGATCACGTTGGGCCGCCCAGCCACCACTTCCTCGATGTGCACCTCGATGCCGGGCTGGCTGAGCGTCTGCGCGATCGCCTCGGCGACCGCGCCCTCCGCGCCGCCCGGGGACGGGATGGCGCATATCCTCCTCGCCAGCTCGGTGACCCGGTCCGTCTCGATCGCAGCGATCGCCTCGTTGATGCCTGCCATCACTCGCCCTCCCGATGAAGTGTGGTGCTCCCGTTGCGCTGGCTTGCGGTGTCCTCGCCGGTGTTCCTGGCGCGCTCGGCGAACTCCAGCAGGGCGTCGGCGACCGCTGCGATGCCGAGCTCGAGAAAGCGCTTGCCCTGATCGGCTGTGCCGAGGTCTGGGCTGTCGCTGTAGCCGTCGATCCGCAGCCACGCGTCCGGGATCTCCGTCCGGTATGCCGCCCCGAAACCTCGCGGGTCGCTGGCCGGGAAGCTGTCCCGGTGCGGCCGCGGCTCGCGCACCAGGTCGGGACGGAGCGCGAGCACAACTGAGGTCTCGAAACCCCCGGCATGGCCCGGAAGCCGGCCGACCTCGCAGGCCCCGCCTGCCACCAGCGCGTCCCACGCGATAGCCCACCACGACCCGGCGGCCACCGAAGCCGGGTACGCGAGCGCCAGGTCACGGGCGGCGATCTGAATCAGCTCATGATTGCCGCCGTGCCCGTTCAGGATGAATATCCGCCGGAAGCCCGCGCCGATCAGCGAGGTGCACAAGTCATGAAGGACGCTGGCAAACGTCTGCGTCGTGAGCGACAAAGTTGCTCCGAACGGCAGATGGTGCGGGGATGACCCGAAGGCCAGCGTCGGAGTGACCACTACCGGTGCCCGGTCGGCTATCCGGGCCGCGGCAGCGCGGGCGACATGCTCGGCGTGCATCGCGTCCGTGCCGGACGGCAGGTGCGGGCCGTGCTGCTCGGTCGCTCCCACCGGCAGGACCGCCAGCGCGGATGGCGCGATCTCGCTGAGCTGCGACCTGGTCAGCTCCTCGAACAGCAGCGGAACGTGCCGGTCCGCGGTCATCCGGGCGCTCCCTGCGGCGGCGCGGGAATCGCCATGCCCGTCGCATGCGGCCGGGACTGGACGGAGCCGGGCCGTTCCCGCTCAAGCCACTCCAGGGCGACCGCGCAGCGGTGTACCTTCTCGCGTGCCATCGCCAGGGCATCGCCGTCCAGGTGAGCCCCTCCCGGATAGACTGCCCGGGCGTTGCGCAAGCCCATCTTGATGTACAGCGGGGCGCCCGCCTCGACGAAATCCGCGATCTCGTGCCCGCGGACGATGCCACCCATCGCGTCCGGTGTCTCCAGGTACAGATCGATCGGAATGTCCACCTGCGCCCGCATCTCCGCGAGCTGGTTCAGGGTGATGTCCGAGGCGACGTTGACGGTGCCCGCGCCCATCCGCTCGAGCACCTTGAGCGTGGACGCGTTGGAACTGGCCAGGTACGCCGAGATCTTCCAGACGATCTCAGCCGGCAGGTCACCGGATCGCTGGAGGTCGACAAGAACGGCGAGCAAGCCGAGATCAGCGACCAGAAAGCTCCGGATCCCCGCCTCGGCGCAGCGCTCGACGTCGGCGACCGCGTAGGCGACCTGTCGCAGGCCGCGGACCGCGCCGTAGTGCACCGCCCCGCCCGGAGCGCGGACCAGGCCGCCGGTATCGAAGCCGGCCCGCGGACCGATGAAGAGCGCGACCTCCATGCCTGCCCCGCTGGCGAGCTCAGCCATCTCCACGAGCTCGGCCTTAGTCAGCAGCATGCCGCCGCTGCCCTGTGATACCCGGTTGATCACGACCCCGGCGGCGGCAGCAGTCTTGATGACCTCGGCCAGGACGCGCGGACCCTCGACGCTGGGGATCTCCAGCCGGAACTCGGCGCCGTCGGGAAACCGCTTCGTGCTCGCCGTCGGCGCCGCCAGTGGCTCAAGCCCCAGACGCTGCAGGCCGGGATGCACCCTCACCGGTGCTCCTCCGATCGCCGGCGCGCGGCCCGCTTGGCGGCCACCTCGCTCAGGTGGATCGCCATCGCGCGCCGGGAGCCCTGGGGATCCCCGCGCTCGATGGCATCGGCCACCGCGGCATGCAGGTCGGTCAGGTGCGGCAGTTCCTCGGCAGTGATGGTGGTGATCTGCCAGTTGCTCAGCATGAAGTGGTGGACGTTCCTGATCACCTGCAGCAGCGCGCGGTTCCCCGAGGCCGTGGCCACCATCACGTGAAAGGCCCGGTCGAGGCGGAGGAACTCCTCAAGGTCCTGAGTGGTCTGGGTGACCTCGGACATGGCCCCGATCAGCTCGCGGAGCCGGTCGAGCTGAGCGGGCTCCGCCCGCTCAGCCGCCCGCTCCGCCGAGCTGGCCTCCAGGATCAGCCGGACCTCATGCAACTGCACCGCAAGCTCGTATCCCCGGCCGGTCTGCTGGAAGGCCTCCTGCACCGCCGGGGCGAGGAAGTCCCAGTCGGCGTCCTCGAGCACGACGGTCCGCTTACCCTGCTGGACGCGCACCAGCCCGAGCGAGGCCAGATTCTGCAACGACTCGCGGACGGTCGGCTTGCTCACGCCGAACTGGCCTGCCAGGTCGGGCTCGGCATCGAGCAGGTCGCCCGGCTTGATCGCTCCGCCCACGATCTGCTGGGCGAAGTGCTCCACGAGGTGGCCACTGAGCCTCGTCCGGATGATCTCCAGCCTACTCACCTCTCGTATGAGGACAACTCATCAGATGAGTTACTGCCCTGCTCCCTTGACAACCTGCTGAGCAGAACCGTAGCATCCGCACATCGCGAAGCAAAACAAATCTTCGGGTTAAAAATGGGCGGCTCACCTGCAAAGAGGGCGAGAACATGCGTCGGTGGCAATTGCTCGGGATCACATGCGCGGCTGCTCTGCTGGCCACGGCGTGCACAGGAAATAACGGCACGACGACGGTGGTCGGTGCCTCGGGGTCAGTGAACCCCGCCTCATGCAAGGGCGTCACTCTGCGCTTCCTCGGACTCGCGGGCGAGGACGGGAAGGCGGTCACCAAGGCCTTCCAGGCCAAGTACCACATGAAGATCTCCGAGACGAACGTGGCCGACTGGCCCACCGCCATCTCCGCGATCAAGGTGGGCCAGCCCTACGACCTGATGACGGTCCCGATGTGGTACGCGCAGCGGATGATCGCGGCGGACGTGGTACGGCCACTGGCAACCTCGAAGCTGACCGAGTGGAAGAACATCTTCCCCGGGCTGGCGAAGAACAGCCTCATCCTGGGCAAGAGCGGCACGGTCTATGGCGCGCCTATCGCCTGGGGAGACGGGCCGTTCGTGTACAACCCCAAGCTCGTGTCCAATCCCCCCACCTCTCTGCTCGAGCTGCTCAAGTCCCAGTGGAAGAAAAAGTATGTCATGTTCAACTCGAACGCTGTCTTTGACATGCTGGCGCTGGAGGATGGCTACAAGAACGCACCGCTGCTGACCAAGGCGCAATTCGCGGTCGTGACCAAGCAGGCAACAACACTGGTCAAGAACGCCCAGGCGTTCACCACCAGCTACCAGGACGGAACGGACCGGCTGGTGTCGGGCGACGCCGCCATCGACATCAGCGGCTGGGAAGCCATGGTCAACTTCGCTGCGGCGAAGGGCGCGACCCTCAAGTACGGCTTCTACAAGGCCGATCTCAGCGGCTGGTTCGACAACCTCGGAATCCCGACCACGGCAACGCACGCGGATTGCGCGCTGGCCTACATCAACTACATCCTGCAGCCGAAGACCGAGGCGGCGCTGGCAACCTCGCTGGTCTCCGGAACCTCGAATAGCCAGGCCGTCTCACTGATCGGCAAGAGCGACCGGATCTACAACTACACGACGGTCGAGCACATCGTGACCCCGCAGCAGGACCTGCTCCAGTTCCCGAACCCGACACCCCCGAACACCACCCCCAGCGGAATCATGAACTTCCAGGCCTGGAACAACGCCTGGCAGAACATCACCGCTGGCCGGTGACGGGAACCGGCCCGCGGAGATTGGGGAGATGACTCTCGCCGCAGATGTCCTCGGCCCGCCGGCCGAGGACACCCTGCCGCCGCTGCGGCACCGGACCAGGGCGCGGCGGGAGCATGTCTCCACGGCTATGCTCCTGGCACCGCCGGCGATCTACTTCACGCTGCTGTTCGTCGTCCCGCTGATGGTCCTGCTGGTCTACAGCTTCTACACGTACCAGAACTTCAACTTCACCTCGAAGCTGACGCTCGCCAATTACACCCAGGCCTTGACCAGCCCGGCGCTGCGCGACTTTTACTTCCGCACCCTGAAGATCGCCTTCGCGGTGTCGGTCATCGTGGTGGCGGTGAGTTATGCGTTCTCGCACATCCTCATGTACGTGCTCCCGCAGGCGAAACGGATCCTGTACTTCCTGGTTCTGGTCAGCCTTTTCGGCGGCTATCTGGTGCGGATCTATGCCTGGCGCACGATGCTCGGCCGGGACGGAGTCGTTAACTCGTTCCTCATCAGCACCCATGTCATCAGGTCACCGCTGTCGTTCCTGCTGAACAGCAATTTCGCGATTGTCATTGCCCTGCTCAACTTCCTGATTCCGCTGGGCGTCCTGCCGATATTCTCTGCGATGCAGAACATCTCGCCGCGGCTGCTGGAGGCCGCCGAGGATCTGGGGGCATCGCGGATCCGGACCGTGCGGACCGTCGTGCTGCCGCTCACCACCAGGGGAATCCGGGCGGCCTTCGCGTTCTGCTTCATCGCGACGATGGCCGAATGGGTCACCCCGCAGCTGCTGGGCGGCCCGCTCGATCAGTTCGTGGGCAACCAGATCCTCTACGAGTTCGGCGAGACGCTGAACTGGCCGCTCGGCGCCGCGATCGCGCTCACGCTGATAGCCAGCGTCGTGGTGATTCTCGCGGTGCTCTTCGGCCTGCTGCGCCTGGTGACCCGGTCATGAGCCGCGGGCACCGTCGGCGGCGCGGCGTCCTCGGGCGGCTCACGGCGCGCACTTACGTCGCGCTTGTCATCTTCTTCCTGTTCGCGCCGCTTCTCATCGTCGTGGTGGTGTCCTTCAACTCCACCCCCAACATGAACCTGCATGCCGGGTTCTCGCTTCGCTGGTACCGGCAGATCGCCGGCGACCCCCTCGTGGTCGCGGCGTTCGGCCGGACCGCCCTGGCGGCCGTGTGCACCGCGGTCATCAGTGCGATCCTGGGCCTGAGCGGGGCGCTCGGGGCGGTGCGGCTGACCAAGGGCCGGTGGCGCACCGCTGTCTTCACGATCCCGCTCATCCCGCTGGCCGTTCCTGCCCTGCTCTTCGGCGTCGGCCTGGCCACCTTCTACCACTCCATCGGGATTGGCTTTTCCATCTGGGCGGTGATCGCGGGGCACGTCATCCTGGCGCTGCCGTTCGTCTTCCTGGTCATGGGCGCGGCTCTGGAGCGGTTCAGGTTCAGCCTGCTCGAGGCGGCCAGGGACCTGGGCGCCGGCACGTTCACCATCTTTCGCACCGTCACCATGCCTCTGCTCCGCCCGGCGGTTCTCGGTGCGATGTTCCTGTCCATGGCGATCTCCGTCGACGAGTTCGTGATCGCGTTCTTCACCGCGGGGTCGCAGCAGACCCTCCCGCTGGTGCTCTACGGCCGGATCAACCTCGGCGTGAATCCCGGCCTGAACGCCATCGGGTCAGTGCTGCTCGTCGTGACGATGGCACTGGCATTCCTGGCCGCCCGAACTTCCGTCCTGGAGATCCCATGACCGACCACCCGCAGCCGGTAGTCCAGATCGACCGGGTCACCAAGTACTTCGGCTCGGTCACAGCCGTGAGTGACGTCTCACTCGACATCCGCGAAGGCGAGTTCTTCTCTCTCCTGGGCCCGAGCGGCTGCGGCAAGAGCACCACCCTGCGGATGGTCGCCGGATTCGAGGAGCCCGACCGCGGCTCGATAGCCATCCAGGGGATCGACGTTACCGACAAGCCAGCGAACAAGCGGAACGCCAACATGGTGTTTCAGAATTACGAGCTATTCCCGCATATGACGGTCCACGAGAATGTCTCGTACGGGCTCAAGATCAAGCGGATTCCCAAGGGCGAGGCCAGGAACCGAACCGAAGCGATGCTGGAGACCGTCGGAGTCGGCGGCCTCGGGCACCGGCGGGCGAGCCAGCTTTCTGGCGGCCAGCAGCAGCGGGTCGCCCTGGCGCGGGCGCTTGTCAACGAGCCTGCGGTGCTGCTGCTCGACGAGCCACTCAGTGCCCTGGACGCGAAGCTCAGAAAGCGGATGCAGCTCGAGCTGAAGACCATCCAGCACAAGCTCGGCACCACGTTCATCTATGTGACTCACGACCAGGAGGAAGCGCTCTTGATGTCCGACCGGATCGGCATCATGAGCAATGGCGAGTTGCTGCAGGTGGGCAGCGCACGCGAGATCTACGAGTCACCCGGCAACTCATTCGTCGCCGACTTCGTCGGCAGCCTGAACGACTTCCGGCTCCGCGTGAGCGCGGTCCAGGGCCACCGGGCCATCGCCCGGCTGGGTGACGGCCAGCAGGTGGCAGTCGGCGTGACCGCGGACACGGAGGCCGGCTCCGCACTGCGGGTCGCGATCAGACCGGAGCGGGTGCGGCTTCGTTCGCCAGGAGAGGATGGGGACCGGGGCCAGCGCAACGAGTCAGCAGGCGATGCGGCACCGCCGGGCACGGAGGACTGTGTTGTGTTCGGCGTGGTCGGCGAGGTCATGTACCTCGGGCCCCTGACTCACTACCTCGTCGACACACCCGCGCTCGGCCGGCTGGTGAGCCAGCAACTGAGCGAGCGGCAGCACGCACGTTTCCGGCCTGGCGACCAGGTTGTGCTGAGCTGGGAGGCAGACGGGGCCTTCGTGCTGTCGGACCAGGGCGACGACGGGAGGACGGCATGACGCCTCCAGCAGTTCGGCTCACGCGGGACACGGTCAGCTATCACTACGACCCGTTGCTCGAGCCCCGTGCCATAGTCTCACCTGGCACGACCGTCGTATTCGAGACCCACGACGCCCGGGCCGGGGTCCTGCTGGACCGCGGCTCCGGATCCCTTTTCGAGCTCCCCCTGCCGACGCCGGGAAAGGGGAACCCGCTTACCGGCCCGCTGCTGGTGGAGGGCGCGGAACCCGGTGACGCCCTCGTAGTGAGGATCGAGCAGATCGTGCTCGACGATGCTGGCTGGTGCGGCGGCCACGCCCATGTCGGGCCGCTCGAGCCGGGGCGCATTCCCCGGCCACTGGGGCGGATCTGCGCAGTAGCTGGCGACATCGTCCGTTTCACCGATACCATCGCGCTTCCCGCCGCCCCGATGATCGGATGTATCGGCACCGCCCCAGACGGATCCCCGCCCCTGTCGGGGCGGCCAGGAAGATACGGCGGCAACATGGACCACCCCGCGATCGGCCCCGGCGCCACGGTGTACCTGCCGGTATTCGTCCCCGGCGGGCAGCTGTACGTCGGCGATGTGCACGCGTGCCAGGGTGACGGGGAGCTGTCCGGCGTTGCGCTGGAGATCGGGGCCGAGGTCACCACCACAGTCGGCGTCCTGAAGGATGCCGGGCTGCGCTGGCCGTGGGCGCGGACGGCTGACCGAATCATGGTCATGACCACGGCGATGGATTTCGCCGACGCCAGGCGGGACGCGGTGGCCGAGATGCTGGCCGCGCTGGAAAACCAGCTCGGGCTCGCGCCGGCCGAAGGGCTGGCCCTCATCTCGGTGGCCGGGGACCTGCGAGTCGGCCAGGCATACGGCGGGATGGAGCTGACGCTGCGGCTGGAGATGCCCGCCTCCCTGGGTCTGTCTCCGGCCGGCCATCGCCATGCCAGCGGCGCTGCGGGCAGGCCGGGCAGTCCGGCATGATCGTCGACGTCCACACCCACCTGACCTGGTATCCCGACCACACCAGCGAGCAGTTCGCCGCCGAGGCGCTCGCGTCGAAGCTGGTCAAGCTGCAGCAATCCGGCGGAGAGGCATACTCCGCCCGGCTGGACCTGCACTCTTACGATGCGCGGCCCGACGATCATTGGGCAGCAAGTGCCAGCGCCGATCGAGTTGTCGTATTCGGCATTCAAGCCCGGGCGACGGGCATCTGGGTGCCGAACGAGCTGATCGCTGAGTACGTGGCCGAGCATCCGGAGAAGCTCATCGGATGGTGCTCCGTCGACCCGAACGAACCTGACTGCGTTGAGCAACTCGAATACTGCGTCAGCAATCTCGGGCTTCGCGGCCTCAAACTCGGCCCGACCTACCAGCACTTCGACCCCACGGACCGCAAGCACTGGCCCTTGTTCGCAAAGGCAGCTGAACTCGGCATCCCGACGATCTGGCACCAGGGGACGACCTTTCCCAGCGCCGCCCGCCTGCGCTGGGCTTCGCCGCTCCAGCTCGAAGACGTGGCCATGGATTTCCCAGACCTGCGGATCATCGTGGCGCACCTCGGGCATCCCTGGGAAGAGGACCTGATCGCGCTGCTCCGCAAGTCGCCGAACATGTACGCCGACATCTCCGCCGTGCACTATCGACCTTGGCGGTACTGGCAAGCCATGGTCACGGCGATGGAGTATGGCGTGACGCACAAGCTGCTTCTCGCCTCAGACTTCCCCTCGGCCACGATCGAGAATGTCATCGCTGGCCTGCGGAACGTCAATCGTATTGTGGAAGGCACGAGCTTTCCCAAGATTCCGGTTGAGATTCAGGACCGGATCATCAGCGAGAACTGGAAGGCCGCGTTGCCTGAGTATCTTCAGGGCTTACCCGCAGACTCGGTCGCGGCGCTCAGCTGACGAATTGCCCGGGCGCCAGGGCATTCACCGGCTGGCCATCGCGCCACACGACGGTGCCGTTCACCATCACCAGGTCAACGCCGGTTGCTCTTTCAGCGGGCGCGTCGTCGGTGGCGCGGGCGGTTACCTTGCCAGGCCCGATGACGCACAGGTCGGCGGCCAGGCCGGCAGCGATCCGGCCGCGGTCGCGCAGGCCGTAGGCATCAGCGGCGTTCGCCGCCAGGTGGCGGGCCAGACGCTGGAATCCGGTTTCTGGCCCTTCAGCCAGGTAGTGCCCGGCGAGATGGGCGAACGAGGCGAACCCGCGCGGGTGCGGCTGCTGGCCCTGGTAGATGCCGTCGGAGCCAGCACAGTGCCGGTCATGGTCGGCGAGCCATCCCAGACCCGCGTCGGTGAGGGCGGGCCGGTCCAGGTGAGCACCGACGTTGAGCTCGGTGTTCAGCAACAAGTCGAGAACCCACTCGCCAGCGGGCCGCGAGCAGGACGCGGCTGCCTGCGCGATCGACTGGCCGGCGAACTCAGCCGCGCTGTCGGGCAGGCAGCCTAGGTACAGGTGCTGGAGGTAGCCGTCTGCGAGCCGCTCCGTCTCGAGCAGCGCCGCGCGCTCTCGGGGGTTCGCGAGCGCGGCGAGGGTCCGCTCAGGACCGTGGGCCTGCACGTCGGCAGGCAGCAGCAGCGACGCGAGAATCGTGCTCGACCGACGGTACGGATACATGTCAAACGTGACATCCACCCCGACGGCGTCCGCGGCAAGGAGCGCTGCGGTGATGTCGGCCGGCGCGCCCCACAGGTGGCTGGCATGCACCCGGACGCCTGCCCCGCGCCCGACGGCCACCATCTCGTCCAGCCCGGCCCTGACATCAGGCCCGTAACCGCGCAGATGCGAGACATAGGGCCGTCCCGCCGCCGCCAGCGGCCGGGCGAAGTCGGTGATCTCCTCCACGCTGCCGAACCGGCTGGGCAGGTAGTCCAGCCCGCTGGACAGGCCGACCGCTCCCGCCGCCAGCGCATTCTCGACTTCCCGCTGCGCGGCGGCCCGCTCCGGCCTGCCCAGCGGGCCGGGCGCCATCCCGACGACGTTGTGGCGGATCGTCCCTTGCGAGGCGAGCACGGCCACGTTCTGCGTCAGCCGCCCGGCCAGAGCGTCTCGGTAGCCAGCCACGCTGAGGTCACTGACAGTTTCCAGCTTCCCGTTGACCGGCGCGAAATACCGGTTGAGGTACCGCACCGTCTCAGCGTTCGCGCCCACCCACGACTGGCCGTCCTGCCCGACGACCAGCGTCGTCACCCCTTGAGCGAGAGCGCCATCGACCAGCCCCGATGCCAGCAACGGCCCTTCCGCGTGAACGTGCGCGTCGATGAATCCGGGGCAGATGACGCTGCCGGGAGCGAGGTCGATCACCTCACAATCAGCCGGGGGCGCGCCGACCATCCCGACTGAGGCGATTACCTGTCCGTCGACCAGCACGTCCGCCGGCTGGACGGTGGCGCCGACGCCGTCGGCGACCAGCCCGCCGCGGAGCCAGATCCGAGAATTCATAAGTTGATCTCCTGCCCCTGCCCGTTCGCCACACCGGGACCGTAGCGAAGGCGTGGACTGTCAAGCATCGCCTGGCCCCGGGCGCCGGCGCCCCGCTCCGGGGATTATCAGCGTGGATTCGTAGGCCAGCACGACGGCCTGAACGCGGTCGCGCAGGCCAAGTTTGGCCAGTATCCGGCTGACATGGATCTTGATCGTTCCTGCCGACAGGTGCAGCCGGGAGGCGATTTCGCTGTTGGACAAACCGGCCGCCATCAGGGCGAAGACGTCTTGCTCGCGGCCGGTGAGGGCGCCGCGAATCTGCTCGGCGCGGCGGTGACTGGCGGGCTCCGGCTGCTGTTCGGCGAACTGGCGGATCAGGCGCCGGGTGGCGCCGGGTGCGAGGACCGCATTCCCGGAGGCGATGGTGCGGATGGCGGCTACCAGATCGTCGGGCTGGGTGTCCTTGAGCAGGAAGCCGCTGGCGCCAGCGCGAAGCCCGGCGTAGACGTAATCGTCGAGGTCGAACGTGGTGAGGATCAGCACCTTCGACGGCAGCCCGGCCGCGGCGATGTCGCGAGTGGCCTGGATCCCGTCGCGGCCGGGCATCCGCACGTCCATCAGGATCACGTCGGGCCGGAGCGCGGACGCCATGGACACCGCCCCCGTCCCGTCGCTGGCCTCGCCGGCCACCTCGATGTCGGGTTCGGCGTCCAGGATCAGGCGGAAGCCCTTCCTGATCAGGGCATGGTCGTCGGCCAGCAGCACGGTGATCATGATGCGGCCGCCTGATCGAGATCGAGCCGGGCCGCGACCCGCCAGCCGCGCGGCTGACGCGGGCCGAACTCGAGGTGGCCGCCGAAGGCGCCGATGCGCTCGCTCATTCCCGTAAGACCGCCGCCGGATATGCCGGGCGGCCCCTCGCCCCCGGTGCCGTCGTCTTCGACGTCCACACGGACCTCGGCCGAGGTGAGCCGCAGCCGGACCGCCGCGCTGGCTCCCGGGCCGGCGTGCTTCATCGTGTTCGTGAGCGCTTCCTGGA
>OCZU010000679.1_pt1 | contig 22889 bp, 20 predicted proteins | sample 1539001 | NCBI WGS metagenome assembly OCZU01 (sample SAMEA3539306, study PRJEB22396) | soil metagenome | biome: tundra; feature: field; material: soil | place: USA | collected 2010-05 | depth 0.15 m | reverse complement strand
AATCTCAAAACCACACTTAACCTCTATGAATTCTGTGTCTTGACGGGAATTGAAATCTCATCTCCCGGACAGTAGTGATCCAAAACAATGGCATGCGGTTCCGTCGGGCCTTCGGTCGCCATCCCGGAGCAATACGTTCGTCCCTCCTTTTGGCATGCGCGCTTGATGTCTTCGAACATGGCTGGAAGGATATTCTGATGCAGATACGCGGCCATTTCTCTGCCCGTCATTAAGTATGGCTTCTTCTGGCCGGCCGGTGCCGTGGCTTTTGAAGTGGCGCCGCCGCCGGCATGACTGAGCGCTTCCTCTGCTGATCGCCGGACGGCTTCCTTCAACGTTGTATTTGCAACGACCCCGGTTAGGGTTTCGACCGCGCGCGGGCCACCAATGTGGCCAAGTGCCTCGGCCGCCGCGGCTTGCACCTCCCATGTAATGAAATTGGCATTGCCTTTGAAGTTCTTTCGGTCGCCCAGCGTTTCCGCCAATACGTCCAGGGCTTTGGCGTCCTTCAGTTGCCCGAGCGACACAACAGCGTTTCTCTTCAATTGCCAGTCACTGGCGTTCCGGACGGTGGTCACCAGGACGTCCGTTGCCCGCTTATCGCCGATTTGCCCGAGCGCCTTCGATGCTCCCAAGGCCGTATTGCACCAGCCCACCAATTCATCCTTGTGGGTTTCTTTGATCTTCATAAGCGCTGTTGACAGTGCCTCGGTCAAAACGTCGGCCGAACGCGCGTCGCCGATGTTTCCCAGAGCAATGGCCGCGGCCCACCGCACTTGACCATTGTTATCCTTTGCTGCTGCGCAGAGGCCCTCTACCGCTTTAGCGTCCCGTATGTTGCCGAGGGCCTTTGCTGCTCCACAGCGCAACCCGTCGTCTCCATCGCGTAGAGCTTCCACCAGAGAATTGACGGCGCCAGCGCAATTGGCGCTTTCAATGGCCTTCAGCGCTGTGTATCCGACACCGTTGCCGCCTTCCTTTTTTCTGGCCATCACCAATAGCTTCACGGCTGATGGGTCCGAGGTATTCTTGGCGAGAAAATCGACTGCTTTACTTCGCGTGCCGATGTTGGGGGAGTTGAGCTTGCCCCTCAATCGGAACTTGTCGATGAGTGACAGCATGATGAGGCCTCCATAGCTTTTGCTTCGCTGCAGCCTTCGCCCGCACCGTACGGCGCGATTTCTCATAATACTTCGCTTACCCTGGGCGGGAGTTTCGTCTGGTGCACGCTTCTCCAACACCATGCATGAAGGATCGCCGCCCGCGCTGCGTAGGGGACGCGGACTCTAAGCTTAGAGGCGGCGTCACGTTACGTGGTGTGACTTCGTACGCTAGCAGCGAGAACATATCCTTTTATACCGTTCGGAAGCACAGCTTCAAACCACTCTCGGCCTTCCACTTCCGATTGTGACGCAATCTGAATTTCTGATCCCTTAGTCGGATGATCGATAACGGCAGAATGGAAGTCGCGCTCCTGATATACGACAAGCGCATCATCCAGCACTCTCACATTTCGACCTACTAGTGCTGCTCCTCGTCCCGAGAGGGCCTCTTTGATGTCACCCCGGTCCGGCTTATCACTACCACGTTGAGCTCCTGTCTGCGAGGGGCTTGCTCGTTCCCGATTTAGCAGATCGGCAAATGCACTTGCCGTGTGACGATTAGCTTGGCGCTTAGTGCCCATGAATATCCCGCCGTAATCAATCATTTCCGGTGGCACCGACCACGTCGTGCGACGATCCCTGCCGTCTTTTCGATAGATCACGGTCACGGCAGGCGTAGACGTGAGAAATCCTTTCTTCTCTCCAGCTTCAACTTGGGAGATACCACGAAGAGGAAGCGTCAACGTAGTGCTCTTCTGATCGTACGAAAGATACAGCAACCTCAAATTGGTCAAAACCAGGCGCCCTTCGTCATTATGAGGATAGGTGATCCTGATCGGGTGGTGCTTCAAATCACCGGTTTTGACCAGAACTTCCGCAATCACTCCTTCAGGTGGACTCGATCCAGCGCTTTGAGCTGAATTCCCATCGGGAGGCAGTTTCACCGGCGCCGAAGCAGCCGTAAACAGCTTTCGCATAGAGTATGCAGCAAGAATGACAAGCACAATACCGAGCAAAGTTCCCATGTTCAGTGTACTCCAAAGCACGAGAACGTGGACAGCTGCTGATCGGCATCGCTGGCCGACACTACAGCCCGGCACTCACGAATCGCAAGAACGAGGCCCGCGACTTTTGGACACAACAGCTTCAATGACCAGAGCGATGATTTCCAGTGTGGACGCTGGCGCACAGTCGAGTACATCATTGGCCTCCATGAGACCCGTGACCCAGTTCTTTGCCGGCAGTACCTTCTCTGTCGGCAATCGCATCACTCACAGATGCCGATGACATGAACTTCCACCGTTTGGCGAAGTACCAGTAGTTTGGCACAACCAGGACGAGCAAAGCCGCCAGCGCCAAAATGATCACCCTAATACGCGCGTCGGCCGACCTTGGCCCCAGCGAGAAAAAGGGAGTAAACATCCCGAGAACAGTGAGCGTCCACATCGCAAGAAACGTGACGACGCCGAATCGCCTCCGGCGGAGAACGCCTAGAGAAGCGACCGCGTACGGCCCGCAGAAGACGAGACCGAACACGATCGCGAACCCACCGCCGACGCCGAATCTTCCCGATAATAAGGCCCCTTCGCCTAAGATGCCAAGAAACAACGCTGCGGCTCCTATGCCACTCATCATGCCGACATAGGAACCCCACCGGTATTGCCGCCCTCCAAGCGGCTCCGCTTTCTCGGAAACCCAAATCGCGATTCCTGACCCGATGAAGAATAGCACAGAGAACCAAGCCTGCGGCCCGGAGGTCCAACCGCGCGCGCCGCTGAGCGCGCCAAGGCCTCCTATCACACCGATGAGCATCAACAGCCCGCCAGCCGTTAATCGTACGCCCTTAAATATGTCCGAGAGCCAACTCGACGCGGTAGCGGGCGATGGCGCAGTTTTGCCGTGATCCATAGCCATCCCCGCAAGAATGGTCCTCTCGGAGGGGAGCGTCGTGTGCCCACCGGCGCTTGGTGCAAGAACGAAGCCCGAGCGACCGTCCATAAGCGTCGCCTGAATCCATTCACGTCCCTCGACTGTGCTGGTTCTACCAAGCTTGACGTCGGTGCCGCTGGGGAGCGAAACTAAAACACCCGAATTGAGGTCACGATCTGTCAGGACCTGGAGGGAATCATCGATGGTTGTTACAGTCCTCGGCGGCTGAGTTTCGCCGGAGCAAACTGGTCGATGTATACTCTCATCCGATTTGCTGGCCGGACGTTCCGCGAGGGGATCCTCCGGCGCTTGCGAATCTCCGGTTCTTTCGACGCGACTCGGCTGAACGGCAAATACACGTGCGTCCTGTCGCCCGCTCAGCGCCATGATCGCTTCCAGAGAGTGCCCACAACTGAGGCAGAATCTGCTTTGATCTGGAATCGCTTTTCCGCATTCTGGGCAAAACATTATATATGCTCCTACCACCGAGCCAACATTCTCATTCCGGGCCTTCGACCAATTCGGCCGGGGCAATCTGAATATCGCAGCGCGCAGAGACACCCGCGGCCTACGCGTAAGTTGAAATCGCCCGCCCCGTAGACCTTTAGGTTATGGTCGCTTGTCGTGAATGTCGTTTTCCTGGCAGACTGTTGCTCGCTCATTGGGATGTCCTCATCTGAAAGCTTCGAAAGAATCTCCCGGCATCGGAGGCAGTGCGCCCCCCCTGCGGGCCGCTGACCAGGAGCAAGAATCCTTTGGTACCGGCTCTGTATACTCTTCCGAAGAGATCTCCTGTTGCTCCCTTCGCCTGAAACGTGGCATTGAATTCAAGCCCCGAATACCCGTCATTAGTAAACTGCGAAGTGCTGACAACGGAGCCATTCACGTTATTGATTGTCTTGTCACGGAGCTTTTCCAAGTAGGTCTGAGTGTTAACGCCCTCTGGAGTCGCGGCGTACAGGACGGCAAAACCATGAATATCGTTGCCAAACAACACTTGTGTCGTGCCATCCGGCAATGAGGACCTTCGGGGTTCACCAGGAGCATCCACGCTGTAGAATCCCTCCTCTGACCGGAAGTTGCTCCACAGTTGGCGGCGATGATTCGCGATTACGATACCGCCCAGACACACAGCTATCGCGGTAATAATACTCAGTGCCGCGGCTGGTCGCAGTCGGAGACGGCCAACGGGCATGGGTCCATAGGTCACGTGCACACGCCATGATACTGCGAAGTATCTGACCCAGAGGATCGTGGACGGAATTGAAAATACGACGGCCGTTGCAAATTGGGTGGAACCTCCCGTTATTCCGACCATTAGGTACAAGCCACTCCAAAAAATCCAAGATGTGATCAATAGGGCTTGAGCCAATCGCGGCGCTGTCGGCCACCGGTTGAGTAGCGCCACCGCCACAAGGAGCGACGACCCGGCAATTGCGCCGCCGCCGATCGCGCTAGTCAGAAACCACGGATCAGTCCAAATCTCGCCGAATACCGCGACGGCGTAAACCGTTAGAACTGGGGTGAGCAGTAGCCCCACCAGTAGAAGAATTAGCCATCCGCCCACACCAGCCAGAGGGTCAGGGCGGTTCTCGCGCGCTCGCTTATCAGTCAGCGCTATGCCGGCAGGAACTGGCCGTTCTGAAGCGAGCGTCGTATGCCCACGGGCGCTCGGTGCCAAAACAAATCCTGAGGTACCCTCCTTTACAGTAGCCTGCATCCATTCGCGCCCGTCGAACTGGCTAGCCTCGCCAAGCTCAACCGCAGCGCCCTTGGGAAGTGAAGCCAAGACCTCAGAATTCACGTCTCGATCTGCCAGGATCTGGAGGAAGTCGTCAATAGTGTTGACCACCCGCGACGGTCGGCTTGGGTTAGGCGGAGCCGAGTTGCCCAAAGTGTCATCTAAGTTGGCGTCCTCACCTTTGGGCCGGGAACCGTCCAGTGCTTGCAAGGCTCGGGTTCCTTCGACAGCACTTGGCTCCGTGACAAACGTACGTTCATCCTGTCGCCCCGCCAGCGTCGTAATGGCTTCCATCGAGTGCCCACAACTGGGACAGAATCTGCTTACATCCGGAATCTCTTTGCCGCATTCTGGGCAGAACATACATGTCCGCTCCTTCTACCGGACCGTGAGGCTGAAGCCGTTGAGAAAATCCATGAATTGTCTCTCATAACCTGCGGCAAGAGTTCTTCCGGTGTAAGTCAGGATTTGAGCTGTTCCGGAGGCGCCGCTGTAGTAATAACCGAGAAACGTAATGGGTATACCATGCGGCTCCGTATCGATTTTCAGGAACCACACCTGGATATTGCCCACGTCGCGCTTCTCCTTGAGCACAATGTGAGCGTTGGGATCGGCGGACCTAGCGTTTGAGAGTGCGATATCAGGGAGGGCCTCGAACGGAACCGCTATTCGTTCAGCGATGACCACGGCGTAGGCATCTCCGTTAGCATGGGCGAACTGGAAGCGTCCTTGCTGGCTGGAGGGGGCCTGTCGCCACCGTCGCTGGTCGTAAGTGACTCGCATAGCCTCGTTGTTGAACGTGAGGACACCTTGAATATCGGCGGCCGCGGGATTCGTCCGACTATTGGGTGGTGGCAGTGGCTGGTCCGAGATTTCGAGCCCGTCCAAGAATTCTGTGAACTGATCAATGTTCCGCTCAAACGCACTAGTAGTGGTCATCGTAACAACTTGGACCGTGCCGGAGGTACCGCCGTAGTAGTAGCCGTAGTATTTGAGCGGAATACCCTTCACGGTTGCAGCGAATTGGAGCGCCGTGAGGTCGTGATCATTAACGCGGCGCAGCTCTTGCAACGTGAGCCTGCAATTAGGATCGGCATTCCTCGCGTTTCCCAGGGCAACTTCGGGCAGTGCATCCAGTGGAATACCCAATCTTTCCGTTATAACTTTCCCGAATCCCTGGCCATCCGTAGCGTTGAACTGGAGTATTCCTGGTTCCTCAGTTGGGACCTGCTTCCATTTCGACGGGTCGATCCAGATGGCGAAGTCGCCATAGGGGGCTTTTATTCTGGTCGTGGCAGAGGCGGCTCGATGGTGACCGGACGTCGGCTGCGGCGGGGCCGTGGAAATACCAGATGACGCGCGGGCAGAAACTCGAGGAGAAGGCTGGCAGCGGTAAAGGAATTGGCAAGTTCACTGAGACTAATTTGGGGCTGCTGGCGCTCGCGGGCGGCCAGATCAGTTGGTGTCGACAGCAAAGCTTGGTGGGCGTCCTGTTTCGCTGGCCGTTGAGCCTCTGGAACTGGTGATTGATGATCTGGCGTCTTTTTCGGTGTGATACGGGGCTCCGGAACGGGAGGAGCAGTCTTAGAAGACGCCACGTCCGCGGGAACCGATTCGGTGTCCTGGTGTCCTACCTTCTGCAGGGCTGCAGACGCTGCGGCCGGAAGAACTTGGTCCGGAGGCGTTATAGCAGATTGCGCCCCAGTCAGACGGGACGCCGGACGATGCCTAAGGGAAACGATGATACCGAGGGATAAGGCGACAATGATAATAGCAATAATCCCCGGCTTCAGCCACACGAGATGGCTCCGCCGAGATGCGACGTCACTTGAACCCGATGAGGGCGTTGAAACAGGCTCCGCAGCGAAGCCATCTTGTGTGCGTCCGACCTGAAGCTCCTCGCGCACGTCGCGCGAAAGCGGCGGCATCGATTCGCCGATCCGGCCAGAGGAGGCACTACCCTTACGCATCCGGAGAATCGGCTGCAAGGCTGTGCCGCATCTAAAACAGAATTTGCTATCGTCGGGAACGCGTTGCCCACATTTTAGGCAGAACATTGCGGCCTCCTCTCGGTCAATCGGATTTCGCCCTTCTCGAACTCCTCTTTGCTCGAAGGGCGTGTGTTGTAATTGCCGTCCACAACTCTGTAGAGCGTGATCGACATCTCGCTGTACTGGTTCCCCGATTCCTCCATGTCAAACGGGTCGCCCTTCATGTAGGTGTAGTCTTTTTCGACATCGCCATACCGAACCACAATGTAGTAGCGGCCGGGCGCAATGCTGGACTCCGTTCGATTCTCGCCTTTCGGAACTGATACCGTACGACCGGACGGGCCGACTAGTTTCACGAGGGCGGTTTCACCGGCGCCGTTTTCAAAGGTAATGGAGCTGTGGTATTGGGCGGCGGCCGTCATGGGTAAAAGCAAAGAAACTGCCGCTACAAAGACAACAACCGAGGGGCGGTAGTTCGTGTCGGTCAGCCCGTTGCTCGGAATCTGTCGTCGCATCGAGATCAACCTCCTTTCCGGTGCCCTGGAGTTGCAGGTCTCCAGGGCGTCATCTACTCATGACCGACCGAGACCTACCATTTCACTTTTCTTGGAGTCGCCCATGCCGCGATACTCTTCGTGGCCGGGCACGATCACGGCCGTCAACAGGACGCCCTCCCCGCAACTTATCCTTTCTTGGAGGGGAAGCCCACTCGGTCGGCCGGACGGCTGACTAGCGTTTTTCCTCTTCCCGCGGCTTCCACGCCTTGGCCCGCCTGCCAGCTTCATCGCGCTGCGCCGGCGTCACCTTGGAGCCTACCAGCTCTACGAAATCATCTACCTGCTTCTTGTCGTCTCCGGTACACTTCGAAGCTGCAATGAATCCCCACGTTAGCGCTTGAACATTGTCCCGCGCCAAGCCCTTACCCGTGTAGTAGCTGAGTCCAAGATAAGACTGTGCCGTGCAGTGGCCTTGGTCTGCGGCCCTCCTGAGCCATCGCACAGCATCCGCGTCATCATGCGGCACTCCTTCTCCACTAGAGTAGGCGAGCGCCAGCGCGTACTGCGCCTGGGCATCCCCCTGATCCGCTGCCCTCTTGAACCATCGGGCCGCCTCTTCGTAGTCGTGTGCTGCGCCCTTTTCGGCGCTGTACACCAGCCCGAGGTCAGTTTGCGCCTTGACGTCCCCCCGCACCGCCTGTATCCACGTCTTTGCCAAGCGGCCGCCCTCAGTCATTTGTTCGGGAGTGGCATGCAAAAGGGGTAACCGAACCTGATTCTTGTCCTTCGCTCTTGCAGTCGCAATAGCCCCCCACATCACGGCCCTCACTGTGTCCTGCCCGACCCCTGTACCACCCGCGTACAAACCCGTGAGAACGCTTGCAACTGCGGACTCCAAGGTCGTATCCACGTCACCAGCCAGAAACTCCGCTTGCTCAGCAACCCGAAAAAGCCAGTGGGCAGCCTCGGCGGGATCGCGTGCCACGCCACGGCCCTGCATGTATGCGCTAGCTGTTTGAAATTCGCCCATGATATCGCCTTGCTCAGCAGCCTTTCGGTACCAGCGCGTTCCCTCGACCTCATCCCGCGCCACACCTGTGCCCTCGGAGTACATCTTGCCGAGCCTGCTTTGTGCATCGGCATCGCCTTTTTCCGCTCGTTGGCGCAGTGACTCAATCGATTCCTCGGTTGCAGGCCCCTTACTGTCCTGAGCGTAGCAGCGTGGCGCCATCGAGGCGCCCGCGGTAATGGCCAACACAAGCATTGTCCAAATCGAATGCCGCATGTTCCTTTTCTCCTTTAGTCCAAACAACTCGTGAGCCGCATCTCCGATTGATCCACACAACTACGGCTTTCCCTCTCGTTTCGGCTGCCACGCTTTCGCGAGCCGGTTGGCTTCTTCGAGCTGCTCCGATGTAACTCTTAATGCTACGGTTTGGGCAAAATTGCGCGCCTTTTGCTGTTCCTCGCCCTTACATCTTGCCTGGGCGAGCAATGCCCACATCAGTGCTTGCATGTTGTCCTGCGCCACGCCCTTTCCGGCGTAATAGCTAAGTCCCAAGTAAAACTGGGCGCTTGGATGGCCCTGTTCGGCGGCTCTTTTAAACCACCGCACGGCTTGAGCGTCGTCGTGAACAACACCACGACCGTCCGAGTATGCTAGAGCGAGCGCGAATTGCGCCGAATCAGTTCCCAGTTCCGCAGCCTTCCCAAACCACCGAGCGGCCTCAGCGAAGTCTTGCCCTACACCTTTACCCGTCTGGTACATTACGCCGAGATTGGATTGAGCCTGGGCGTCGCCTCTCTGCGCCGCCTGCAGCAAAGAGGCAAGCGAATTCAGGCCCATCCGTTTGTTATCGAGACTTTCTTCGTGGGACAGAGTCCCGCCACCGCACAGATCTGCTGCATGCTGCATGGCATTGGCAACTCGGTTGGCCGCTGCAGCATCGGGGAAGGCAAAGAACGGAACGGCACCATCGTTCCAGCGCAACCCGTATACCGGAGTTCCGGATTGCCCCTCGGGAACTACCTGCACCTTCTCCATGCGACGGAAGGAGAGGCCCATCCTCTTATCAACATCGTTGATCTCGCGTGTTACGCCCGGGATGGCGCTAGCGTGAAACGTGCGGTTGTAACGAATTTGGCAGGTCGTCGTATCAGGGACGACTTGAGATAATCGCAAAGCGACATCTGCTCCACCTGCTGCGTTGCCGATGCGCCAACCCGCTGTGCCCTGAGCGTTCAACTGATCCGCGATATACCGCAAGGTCTCGGGCAGTAGCGGCGCTCCGGCAGCGGCATTCACCACGACAGGCCGTGCGTGACAAATGCGCGCCGCGCGACGAACTTCTTCGGCCGCATTGTTAGCCTGTGATTCATTTGCGAACAGGGCCGCATAGGTAGTCGTGTCGCCGTTGGTGATCAAGCGATAGGCCGTGCCGGAAAACTCCTGAACAAATCCTAGCGCGACCTGCTCCGGAAGGATCTCGACCGAGTCAATCGATTCGAAGAACAAGGAAGTAGGCTGTTCCTTCGGTGAGTTCCCGTCGGATGAACTAAGAAGATGCACACGCATTTCACAGCGAGGCGCGTCAACTTCGACGCCCGTCACCTGTTGCCACTTTCGCGAACTAAGCCTGGCATTGTCTAATCTAGTCCAAGAGTATGAATACTCAATGCGCCCGGAAGCGATCAGCTGCCCTTTAAGTGATTGGAGTATCGACTCAAGATCATCATTTGACGAAGTTGATGCCAGCGGAGTAGCGGCTGTGACCGGCGCAGCCTGTCTTTGGAAGAGCGCCGCCAGATTGGGTACCTCTTCCTGCTTGGGCTTCCAGGTGTTCTTTAACTTCGCCGCCTCATCGGTTTGTTGCCCGGTCACCTTCGAAGCAATAGCTTGAAGGAAATTGTCGGCTGCTTTCTTAGCATCCTGCGTGCCCCACGTCGCGGCGAGTCCAGCCCACAGAAGTGCTTGGACATTGTCTTGAGATACGCCCTTCCCTGCGAAATACCTCATCCCCAGGGATAGTTGGGCCATTGCATTCCCCTGTTCGGCAGCTCTGCGGAACCAGCGGACGGCCTCAGCATCGTCCCGTGGTATGCCGCGGCCGGCGGAATACATGTTTGCGACAGTGAATTGCGCTGGGGCCATCCCTTGGTCAGCGGCCTTTTTGTACCAGCGGAACGCTTCGGCTAGATCCTGCACGGCTCCCTCGCCCTTGTCGTAAGCAACGGCGAGATTGTACTCCGCGTTAATGTCGCCCTGTTCGGCGGATTTGCGCAACCATCTAACTGCCTCAACATTATCCTGCGCGACGCCCGCCCCTTTCAAATATTTGTACGCGAGCGCAGCCTGGGCTGCCGCGGAGCCTTGGTCTGCGGCCAACCTGAACCAGCGGACTGCTTCGGCATCGCTCCGTGGCACGCCCCTGCCTGCCTCGTACATTGCCCCCAGAGTGAATTCGGCGAGGAGATCACGCTGCTCCGCCGCCAACCGGAACCACCGGACTGCCTCAGCCGAGTTCTGCTCCACACCTCGCCCCTGTTCGTACATCATTCCTAGGTGACCCTGTCCCGATGGGAGACCCTGGTCAGCCGCTTTCCGGAACCATCGCAACGCTTCAGCATAATCCAGCCGTACACCGGCCCCGTTGGCATACGCAGAGCCGAGATTGTCTTGCGCCATGGCGTCGCCCTGCTCGGCCGCTTTTCGGGTCCAGCGAGCAGCTTCCTCGAAGTCTCTGGCCACACCAATTCCGTGCCCATACATGAATCCGAGCGCACGTTGCGCGACAATCTCCCCTTGATCGGCAGCTTTACGGTACCATCGCGCCGCCTCGGCTGAATCCTTAGGCACGGCTCTGCCGCCCTCATACATAGCGGCAAGCCCAGATTCCCCAAGAGCATCACCTTGATCGGCGGCTTTCCGGAACCAGCGAAATGCTTCGGGGTCATCGCGCTGGACCGCTCCCTGGCCCAGGAAGTACGCCATACCCAGGCTCGACTGCGCTCTGGCATCGCCTTGTTCGGCGCGCTGGCGCAGCGATTCGAGCGCCTGTGGGCTTGGTCCTCTGCTTTCCTGACCATGAATAAGTGATACGATGGCCAGCCCGCAAAGAATCGAGAACGACACATTAGCCACCAACCACCACGGCTTTTTTTCCATCGTCATCTCGCCCCGTTCAATCCTTGACTGCCGGCCATACAACCCGAGACACCTGACGGCACGACCCAGCCCCGTCGGCCCGACCACCGCCGGACGATCGAACGGAGTACGCAACCCGCCACGCCGACGACGCCGAATCATACCACCAGACAACTCCGTGTTCAACCTGCCGATCCATCCCAAGTCGCTCATTCTGTTGCCTCCATCGACGGTGATCCTGCGGCCGCATCTATTCATGACGGCTGCCCACCGAACATTTCGGGTGGTGCAGCAGGAACTTCGCGTTCGGAGCCAAGAATAGCGTTAAGATGTCTTAGTTCGCGAAGGCTGGAGACAACCACCATGGGCGGAGTTCTGTTCCACCGGGCAGAGAGCTAGTTTGAGGCCATTATGGGCATCTTTGCACGCATCTTCGGCTCGGGTAGAAAGCAACCCGAGAAGACGGACCCAGATCAGCGCGCGGCGACGAGCCGGGTCGTCCCTGCAACCGACAGGCTGACCTACGAAAAGGCAGCGGATTTCTCAGCGCTCCTCCAATATTGCTCGGCAAAAGAGAAGGAAGGGAAAGACTGGCCTTCTGCCAACCTCCTCCGCCAGCTCAGGGAGGTACTCCGCGACGCCCCCATTCGAAACGCATCACCGGCGTCGGTGAGTCTCACCAGGCAAATCCCCGCGCTCTGGAAGGGACGCCAAGACCTTATGGTCACCGAAAATCTACAGTTCACGCGTTCACTCACGGGTGATTTCGCAGCCGTTGTTGACGAAATCATGGACAAGATCGGACGCGCCCAAAAGATTGGCGTGTTCGTCTCGCTAAATCGTGAGCCGGAGCTGGGCGTAACGGTCAATGGCCACGTGGTCGAAGGTGTATTCAGTTTGCTGACGGTGAAATTGCCATCCAGCCGGTTCGCCCTGTACTCGTGCCTCCAACAGGCTGGTAATGACCCCACTGCGCACAAGGCGCTCGACCGCTTTTCGGAACTCTTGTCCATGTCCCGGCCGGATTTCCAAAAATATCTGGACGCGGACTTCGAAGGCATAAAGGCGAACATGGTGCAGTTGGCCCGAGGTGGCAGGACCATGGAGTTTCTGGCGGAATCAGTGAGAAAACGTGCTGATGAAATCAGCGAAACCGCCGCAGAAGTCCTGGTGTCGGAACCTGCGTTCGCCGAAACTCTGGCCAAACAGCTTGCAAGTACATACACTTTCGTGAAGGAAGCAGGCAAAGCTGGGAGTAGTAGATATGCCAACGACCCGTTGACGAAAATGTTCGAGGGCGCCGAAGACCTTTTCGCAGATACTCTAGGAGAGGTTCGCGCCAAGAACGCCGGCCCGGTCATGGATATGGGTCGTGCTGCTCATCTTCTGATGAGAGCGATGCGACGAGACCCAAAGCTCGGCAATCGAACAGCGATATTAGATTCCTTGCGCCAGGTCGAACACGCGAGCGATCCATTTGTCTCGGGCAATGCTGTCGAGGCACTGAAGATTTTCAGGCAGGCCAATCAGCCCCCGCCACCCCCAACCCCGCAGCAGTTGGGCCAGCCTAAGCCCAGCGGGGTTGTCCCAGGGCGTCGTTCACCCGGCGGCGGGTACCTTTGTCCGTATTGTGGGAAGGGAAGCTACGAACCATACCCCGCTGCTGGAAGCCCTGACCGGCGATGTAAGGTGTGTTCGACGGTCTTCAGCACCACCAACCTCGTGCCTTGAGGCGGGGCGAGTGGCCGGTGGCTCGATGAACGCGACCGGTGCCTCTCTTTGGCCGGTCATCGGCGGGGTTTACTTCTACATTCGAAACACTCGCTAATTCCTTCTCCTACGGGTGCTCCGCATTTTGCGCACCGATGACTTGAGCCTGTTTTCGATTCGTACATCATCAGTAGGATACCCTTTCCGCCGTCCGCGTCCGTGAAGCTTTCGCGGAGCGTGGTTTCGAACGGCACCTTAATCCCGTTTGCCATCCACCGAGCAATCGCGAACTGCGTAGCAGCCTGTTCGTTGTTCCCTTCCGCCCCTGTGTGAAAGTAAATGCCGACACCCGAATGGAATGCCTCTGGACACAACGTATCAAGCACCATCGTGGCATAACTATTAGCGTTCCGTGGCTTCGGCGGCGCTTTGAAGATACATATCTGGCGAAGCCTTAACTCAGGGCGCTTCGCAGAACGTAAACCTCGTTTCCGACCCGATGGTTCCTTCAGGAGTGCCAGTTCCATACGACATTCAGGGCAGCGCAGAACCATGTCGCTCCGCGCACACTCGCGACACCACACTTTCTGACATTGTGGACAACGACCACCAACCGGGTTCATTACTACCTGCCGACCTCCCAACATCTTGAGGAGCGGATTCCCAGGCCAGCAACGATGACATCGCGTGCATTGGCTAAATAGGCCATCGAGCAAAGGGTCTTCCGAAACAGATGGTCGAATTCTCTCCTGCGAATCAGCGCTTGAACAGACGTAGAGAATGTTGCCCGCCAAGTCCAGCGCGTCATTGCATCTAGGATCAATATCAAGAGCAGCGATAGCTTCATCCATTGCGGCGCTGTAGCGCTTCTCCGAAAAGAGCCGCCTCCCGGTCTCCAGCCGCGTCTTTATCGCTGAGACACTCCCCCCAGCCGTGCTCGGTTCTGACGGTTCCGGTGAAACCTCCTTCTCGGTAGCAGTCTTAACCTCCTTTCGTTCCTTCAGCGCCACAGCTTTTGCCAAATTGTCTCTGGCGAGTTGCTCCTTCGGGTTTAGTCGCAGGACTTCCTGGTACTCGGCAATCGCTCCATTCAGATCACCCTTAGCCGCAAGTGCGTTCCCGAGGTTTAGGTGCGCGTCTGGGAAAGTCGGCATTAACTTGATCGCATGTTGATATTCCACGATAGCGTCGGCAGCCGCGCCGGTCTCGTTCAGCACATTGGCAAGGTTATAGTGGGTGTCAGCACTATCGGGACTCAAGCGGATTGCCTCACGATACTCCACTATCGCGGCCTGGACATCACCCTTTTCATAAAGGGCATTGGCGAGGTTGTTATGAGCGTCTCGGAAGGTTGGCGCAAGTCGGATCAACTCGCGGAATACTGCAATGGCCACGTCCAGATCACGCGTGCAGTAAAGCGTATTGCCCAAGTTATTCCGAGCTTCTAGGAGATCAGGCTTTAGGTGAATGGCCGAGCGATTCTGCGCAATCGCACCAGAGAAATCACCCTTGTGGTAAAGGGCATTGCCGAGATGGTACGTCGCCTCGAAGTCATCTGGCTTCAGGCGGATCGCTTCGCGGCATTCCGCAGCTCCCGCATCCTGGTCACCGGCATCGCATAGCGCGGCACCGAGTTTGCTGTGTGCTTCCGCGTAATCTGGCTTCAGCCGAATGGCCTTCCGATACTCATCGATGGCTGCCTTGAGATTGCCCTTGCCTCTATGCTCCATGCCGACTTTGAAGTGGATCGCGGCGTCGTTTTGGGATTCGCTGTTTGCACTCGGTGGCCCCATGGGCCGTGTACCACGAGCGGTTTCCGCCGTCGGCTTCGCCCGGAACATTCTCTGCCAAAGGTTTGCCATCGTGATGAGATTCCTCCTTGTCCGAAACCGGTCCGAATGATTTTAGCTCCGCCATGCTGCTCGGCACGTTTTCATTCCAACGCGCAATATAGCGGTGCAGTTTCGCCGACCTACTCAATCGGCTCCCCCAATGCGATTGGCCGCCTTACTCATCCGCACCCTTACGCGAGTTCAATACCTCGAGGTACACATCAACCACCTGTATTAAGAGCGCCCGTCCATCCTCGCCCCCGACCTTCGCTGTGCTACGAACAGAGTCCGGAAAGAGCTCCGCGATCCGATCCAACAGTGCCTGCTTCTCAGTCTTCTTCACAACAAGCCTTTCCCTGTCATTTGGATCAAGTAGCAAGCCGGTGGCTATCCTCATCGATGGGGGAAGGAGTTCGAACTCGTGGACTTCATCACCATCCACGGTGGTGACCTCGCCAGCAAGTTCGAGTTTTCCCTTCAGCGTTTTCACGCCTTCCGCAGTCAACGACTGAGACCCAACGGCGGGCCACGTTTTCGCCTTGCTAACCACGCCAAGCATGCGCCCGTTGAGCGCTATGCGCGCATCATAGAAGAAAGTGAGGCCATAAGCAGCATCCCACAACTCTTGAGGCGTCGGTCTGAAAAGAAACGTCCTAAGCTGTCGCTTGCCGCATACGAACTCGTCGGTTGAGGCCCTGATCAGTGTGGCCGGTTCCTTATCCGGCGGCTTCCCTCCCGTAAGAGAACCAGTGGCCTGCTGCACCGAGACCCTATAGCCGGTTTCCCCGATTAGGGCGATCCAAAGGGAGCGGAGCGTCGCCTGAGCGAAGTTATAGGGTGTCGGCTGTATCGCGCTATCTACCGAGTAGCAGGGTGGCGATGTGGGGTCCGGAGTGGGGTCGGGTCCGGCGGTGTTCCCAATTTCTTGGTCGGATATATCAAGGCCATCCAGGAACTCCTGCAGTACATCAGCAGCCTGCACGAACGCGGCGGTCGGGATGATCGTTATTGATTGAATGTTGCCAGACGTTCCGCCGTAAATGTAGCTGACAAAGGTCGTCGGAACGGAATTCATACTCCCATCGCCGCGCACTGCAATGATGTTATGGCCATTAGAGGTACGTTTTTGTTGAAGCGTGACCTTGGTCTTGGGGTCAATGCCTTTCAGGTTGCTAATCGCCGTTGTAAGCAAGGCAATGGTCGGGATGCGTCGGCCGTCCGTGATCACCCTTGCCACAGCCACACTGGTGTTTGTGGCATGCCGGAACTCAAGCCACTCCGGTCTAGGGGAAGTAGCCGGTCTCCACTTGTTCGTATCGATCCATACTGCGAAATCACCGTACGGCGTTCTCACTTTTTCGGTTGCTGAGAAACTCTTTTGAACGGTTTCGGCAAGGCTATCGCCCTTGCCAGACTGAGAAGGGGAGGCGGATTGCGCCGCTGTAATTCGAGCCGCCAGAATTATGATCGCCAAAACGGCCGGCCGTACGACCATGCTAATATTCCTCTACTGTTAGGTGCGCCCAAAGCATCCTGTTCCGCTGAGCCTGGTCCTGCTCTCTCCGCGAAACGAGTAAGTCATACCATTATTTCGTTCTCTCCTGCTGCTTCTGCTTGCCAGCAGTTTTGTACCGGTAATAGCATTCGGTCTTATTCCTCGTCACGAGATTGGTCCCATAGCCGCGATACATCATGGTCCAAGTGATTCCTAGCTCGACCTTGTCGCCGGTCTTGAACCTCGGTCCGGACGGGGCATCCCAAGACAGATCGTTACCGAGGACGTAAGGGAACGCTGCGGAAGGCTTTCCCAGAACCTCGCTCGCGTGTTCGGGCGTGAGCCCGCCGGGGTCAGAACACAACGCCGTCCATTGCGTCTCCAGCGCCTGCCAACTCGTCATGCGCGCCTCAATTTCCCTAGCATGCCTTACGTTCTCCATCCGGTGACGCCAGAGCAGTGACGAAATAGTAGTGAGCACCACGACAACCACAGCCAATGTCGAGGTCGAGATTCGCTGGAATTGAAAGTGACTGGGCATACTGGTTCACCAATCAGGCTAATAGATCTTGCGGTCTACTGTACCCGCCACCTCGCAGTTCATTCCGCGCGGGTTGCTGCATCGCGAATCATCTCCGCAATAGACGGTGCATCTCAAAGTCTTCTCCTTGGAGCGGGACGGCCATGTGCGCGATCCTCTCTCTGCCCACTCGTCGCAACATGACAGAACCGGACCGATCATTCTGCACTCTCGGATTTGTTTCTTCCTCGCTCATGCCGTTCGCTTATTTCCCGGTCGTCGCTCGCTGTCTCGCCCGCCAAATCGAGCATCCCAGGGCATTGGGCCCATTCAGGCACGCTTCGGTCACGACCTGTTGAATCCGTTTGTCACCGGAACCGCTTGCCATCTGTGCTGTCTGCCAGTCGACGGACGCGCCCGCGGCCAAGAGTACTTTCACCGTTTCGAAATGTTTCTCGATAATCGCATAGGCCAACGCGGATGACATCGGAAAGCCGGCATTGGGATTGGCCCCCGCCTGTATCAGAAGTCGCGCAATCTCCGCCTGGCCCTGCATTGCCGCCATATCCAGGGCTGTTGTCTGATGGAGGTCTGACGTTGCAACCGCCGTCACGTCAACCTTCTTTTGGAGCAAATATCGAACAACGTCCGGCTTGCCGTTTAGGGTTGCCGCCATCAGGGGCGTGTAACCTCTGTCGTCGCGCAATTCCGGGTCAACGCCGTGTTCAACAACAAGGCGCACCATCTCGACCGAGGGCATCAGACTCATGACCGTAGCGCCCTTCTCGTCTCGCCAGCGGTTTAGCACGCTGAGATCACTGCCTTGGTCGACGAAACGCTTTACGGTGGTGATATCGTCATTGAGCACCGCGGATGCAATCGTAGTGATTGCCTGGTCCACGGGAGATTCGAGCGTGACCCGGTCTGATATCTGCATTTCGGTTGGCGGATCTTCCGTGTGAGCAAGAAGACGAGGAAGCCTATCTGATGGAGCAAGGAGTATTCCAATAGCCACTGCCAAGGAGAGCAACACGGATGCAGCGATGGTAACCAATCCCAACGCGCCAACTCGGGAGGGAGGTTTGGTTGCCGATAATTTGGAATTGTCGATTTCAACCGGCGAAAGTTTCGAAGCATCGGTGCCGTCCAGTGCCGTCTCCGGTTCTAAGGAAAGCTTCGCGGCAGTAGGGCTAGCCTCCTGCTCCAGTTCCAGTGACTCGCACGGATCGGGTTGGCCCGCAACAAGCGGTATCGATTTCCCGCATCTCCAGCAAAAGAGGCTCTCATCCGGGATTCTTGTCGCACACTCGGGACAGAACATAGCTGCGCCTCTCGTCACCTCCGGATGATACGGAGACCATTAAGAAGATCCTCGAAGTCCCTGCCGTATTCTGAAATCAAGTTGCGGCCAGTGTATGCGATGACCTGAGCAGTTCCGGATTCACCGCTATAGTAATAACCGTAGAAGCTGAAAGGTATACTCTTGGGTGCCGCTTCAATCTTCAGAAACCAAACATCAACTCCGGCCACATTGCGCCTTTCCCGAAACGTGATTCTGGCGTCCGGGTCCTGTGATCTTGCATTTGCTAGTGCGACATCGGGAAGCGCATCGACTGGAACGGAAAGTCGCTCCGCTATCACCATTGCGTACGCATCTCCATTAGTGTGGGCAAGTTGAAAACGGCCGGGTTGAGAATTGGGTACTTGCCGCCAGCGCCGCTCGTCATAGATGATTTGCATCGTGTCGCCATTGAATGTGAGGGTGCCTCGGCTTGTGTCGCTGGACGTAGTGAGCGACGGAGCAGATGGCGGCAGGGGCTGGTCGGAAATCTCGATTCCATCCAAAAACGTCGTGAACTCCTCCGCGTTTCGGTCAAAGGCGCTCGCCGTGGTAAACGTCGCGACTTGAATAGTGCCGGATGTGCCTCCGTAATAGTAGCCAAAGTATTTGACGGGAATGGATTTGACCGTGCCTTCGAGTTGGAGAGCGATTAACTCGTGGCCGTTAACGACGCGCTTCTCGCGGAGCGAAATCCTCATGTTTGGGTCCGCAGTTCTTGCCATGGCAAGAGCGATGTCGGGCAGCGCCTCAGTCCGAACAGTGAGCTTCTCTGTAATGACCTTAGCGAACCCCTCGCCATTCACTGCGTTGAACTCAAGCGTTCCGGGCGCGTTGGACGGAACCTGCCGCCATTTAGAGGTATCAATCCAGATTGCGAAATCACCGAATGGGGTCTTAATCCTCGTTGTCGCGGAGGGATTCTTCCGACAGCTTGGTGCGGTCACGGTCGCAACCGCCGAAATGCCCGTGGTCAACGCATCCCAAGAAGTGCTTGCAGCGTCCGGCTTCTGATCTGGAATATCGATGCCGTCTAGACACTTCGTAAGGTCGTCGGCATTTTGGGGAAAGCCGGACGCAGGTGTGATGGTTAAGACCTGGATGTTGCCAGATGTGCCGCCGAAAAGATAACTATAGAACGTTACCGGCACTCTATCCATTTCCCCATCTGCCCGCAGCGCGATGACATGGTGGCCGTTGACCGCACGATCCTCCTGCAGCGTGATCCTGACATTGCGATCAATGCTCTGCAAATTACTCAAAGCGACCTGCAGTACCTCTGGGGTCGAAAGTCGCCGTGCTTCCGTCACCACTCTTCCGACGCCAGCCCCAATCGTGTGCTGAAATTGAAGCCAATCCGATCGAGGAGATGCCATTTGCCTCCATTTATTCGGATCGATCCAAATGGCAAAATCTCCGGACAGAGCTCGAATCCTAGTTGTGGCGGACTGGCCCCTCTCGTGGATAACTGATGTGCCGGTCTCCGGGCCGGACAGTTTCGAGCGCTCACTCGCTTGTTGAGTCGAGCCAATGCTCATCGTATTGGTGCCTGGTTGACTCTGAAATCCATTCGCCGGAGTAGCGGTTGGTTGACCCGGGAGGCTGATTTTGTTTTGGCAAAATGCTGCAGGCGCGGCGTTCATCAAGAATAAGCTCGTGCATGCCCGCCCGACGTTTTGGCCGCTGGGAACCAACCGTAAGTATTGCTGAAAAGCTTCAACTGTTCCTGGTACGGGTGTCACTTTTCGATCCGCTCCTATGGTCGCTTTGGCGATAAGCAGAACGCCCATCTGGTAGTAGGCTTCGGGATAACCGGCATCAGCGGCTTTCTTGAAAGAACTCAATGCATCCTCGTTGCGCCCAGAGTTAACGTAGGCCGCACCCATCGTGAAGTAATACTTCCCGGCGTTCGACGGATCGAGTTGAGCGGCCTTCGTTAGTTCCGCTTGGGCTTCGTCGGGTTTCTTGGCCCGCGCCAGAGCAAAACCATAGCCGTTACGGAGTACGGCGTCATCCGGTTTCAGTGCGATGGCCTTTTGGTACGCGTCCAACGCTCTGCCAACGGTCTGTTCCCGCGCAGCACCGGACTGGCTGTCGGTCTGACCGAGCAACGCTTGGCCCAATAAGGCCCAAATAGGTGCGGAGCCGGAGTCGATTTCATTTGCCCTAGTGAAATAGTCGACTGCCACATCAAAGTGCTTGGCTTGCAGAGCCTGATAGCCGGCCTTCTCGACTTCCTGCTGATCTTTCAACTTCTTCAGTTTCGTCAGGCCCTCAATGGCCTTATCCATTTGCTCGATTTGCCTTTGAGCCGTTTCGAAGACTTCCTGATCCTTCGGTGGGAGCCAGTCCAAGCTAAATCCTTTTGCTGCCCCCTCAGCGTTCAGCTTTTGTTGTTTCTCGGCAATGATGGTCGTATCGACATCTACGGCGATTGGCTTGCCCAACAAAGCAGCATATGCTCGCAGTGTGGCAGGAAGGCGTCTTATGAACGCCTCCACGTCATCTCTCGTCACGCCACGGACGAGATCCAAGTCGGTTTCAAGCACGAAGGTACCGGCTTTATCCACTGATACCGGTGCGTTCTGGTGCGCCTCATTCCAAGCTCTATTCCTCGCAGAATCGCCACCGGAAAAACCGCTGAAGAAAATCAGACGCGTAGCTCTGTTGAGGAGCGCCACCCTGTAACCATCGATTTGAAAGCGGATCAGGTCAGCTTGACTCGTGGAATCGTCGATGTAGTCGAATCCCATGTCATGCAGGATGGACTTCATCATCTCCGGCGAAATTTCGGCGATAGCTGCCGCGTTGCTTCCGGGCGCCGACGCGGATTGCCCGTAAACTGGGGCAATCAACAATCCGAAGTTCAACACCAGCGCGACTAATAAAGTTCGAATCGGCATGTGCCCTCCCGTGGATTGTTGCGTAGCCTCATCTGTAAAACTCGGTCATCATCTTATGATCGCCCGACAATTTCAAAAGCGTAATACTGCACATCTTTGAATTCGCCATTCGCTCCGCCTTTGAGGTACAAGACATATCTTCCGGCGCTTAAGCTGGCGGACGGTATTGTGATTATCACGGCTCGGCCCGAATCGACGATTGCGGTCGGAGTTAAGTCCTGGCTTGCAATCTCCCCTATCGACAGCTTGCGTAACTGAATTCGATAAGCCGAATACGTGACGCCAGACGGTAGTGGCAACTTGAACTGAACTTCCCCAATGCCCTCCGGCACGACGAGTGGTTCGGATGTCCCCCCATTGCCTCGAACGACGCCTGGGGCAAGAATGAACGAGGCGATCAATTGGGGTTCCTTCACCTGTTGTGCGAGCGATCGGTCCAACACCGATTTTTGTTGCACGAGCTGCTCATTGTCGTGCCTGAGGGTAGCAAGGTCACCTTTAAGCCGCGCGTTCAGGTTCCACATGAGAATACCGAACCCGAGAGCCGCCACTAATGCCGCGGCGGTCGCGTACTGAAAGGACGAGATGCGAAAATGAAACAAACCCCAAATGGAAGATCGCGAGCGTCCCGTATCGGTAGCGGGGCTCGTCAACCCGCGCCGAGGGCGTCGCGCACGCAGTTCAGCAGCTTCCGACCGAATCGCCTGGACGAGCTCGATCTTCTTCGCGAGGTCTCGTGAGCTTCGATATCGTTTTTCAAAACTGTCTCGAAGGCCCGGAGCCATTTCACCATTCACGAAATCGCGAATTAACTCATTTTCCAATGCCTGAAGCTGTTCGAAGTATTCTCCGTCTTGGAAATACCGCTCCTCCAGCAATTCGGCTTGGTCCTGGGGGAGTTCCCCCAGCAAATACTGGACCATGCGCTCTTCGCTCTCGTGTGCGCTCATACCCGTCCCGCTAGTCATGACATGAAACGCTTATTCATTTCATGGTCCTCAGAACACCGCGTTTTCGGAGGCACTCCTCTAAACGATTCTTAATGTGGAAAACGCGAAGCCGTAACGCATTAGCAGTTAAGTCTAGGCGCTTGGCAATCTCGGCATGAGCTTTCCTTTCATCGAGATGCCAGTCCTCTATGAGTTCCGCTTGCGCTGCCCCTAGACTCTGGAGGCATTCCCGAATCGCATCTGATAGTTGACTTGCTGATGTCTTTTCCTCGGGATCGGGGTCCCTTGCGGCAACTCCGGCCGGCATTTCCATTGATGCCGGCTCCCGCCCACGCTCTTTGGCGATGTTTCTGGCAACCCCAAAACTAAACCTGACCACGTCTTCGTACGACGCGGCGCTCTCCGGCAAGTTCTTAAGAATACGGTAAAAAACGTCCTGAGCGCAGTCTTCGGGGCCGCGGACGAGGTGATGCTGAAAATAGAATACGAGCCTGCGCCAGAGATCGTGGCATTTGCGCTCCGCCTCCCTAGGGTCTGAGTCAAACCGATTGAGAAAGGAATCAGCCATTCGCCGCGCCAATTTGCTAAATAGAACAAATGATAGCACTTGGAAGGGCGGGCCGGGTCGGCGGGAGCGTGAGGTGCGACAAAATGCGACGATTTTAGGGACCTCTCACGGGCCCCGGCCGCGCCGCCCGCCAGCGGTCCAAAGCCAATAAAGACGGCCCTGCGGTG
>OCZU010000676.1_pt1 | contig 22921 bp, 20 predicted proteins | sample 1539001 | NCBI WGS metagenome assembly OCZU01 (sample SAMEA3539306, study PRJEB22396) | soil metagenome | biome: tundra; feature: field; material: soil | place: USA | collected 2010-05 | depth 0.15 m | reverse complement strand
AATTGCTGCCGCGCGAACGGGTGGACCGGCTGCTGGACCCGGGTTCGCCGTTTCTCGAAATTTGCCAGCTTGCGGCGTTTGGATTGTATGACGATGAGGCGCCGGGAGCCGGCATCATCGCGGGCATAGGCCGCGTTGCGGGCCGCGAGGTCATGGTCGTCGCGAACGATTCGACCGTGAAGGGCGGCGCGTATTTTCCGATCACCGTGAAGAAGCATCTGCGCGCGCAGAAGATCGCCGAGGAAAACCGCCTGCCCTGCGTGTACCTCGTCGATTCGGGCGGCGCGAACTTGCCGTACCAGGCCGAGGTGTTCCCGGACGTCGATCACTTCGGGCGCATATTCTTCAATCAGGCGCAGATGTCGGCCTCAGGCGTTGCACAAATCGCTTGCGTCATGGGCAGCTGCACGGCCGGCGGCGCCTACGTTCCGGCGATGTCCGACGAGAGCGTGATCGTGCGCGGACAGGGCACCATTTATCTCGCCGGTCCGCCGCTCGTCAAGGCCGCGACCGGAGAGATCATCTCGGCGGAGGAATTGGGCGGCGCCGACACCCACGCGCGTCGCTCGGGCGTCGTCGATCACGTCGCTGAAAACGACGAGCACGCGTTGTTGATCGTTCGAGACATCGTCGGCAGGCTCAATACGCAGAAACGCATCGATATCGAACTGCAGCCGCCGCGGCCGCCGGCGCTCGACCCATTGGGCCTCTACGACATCATTCCGAGTGACGTGCGGGCACCCTATGACGTGCGCGAGGTCATCAAGCGCATCGTCGATGATTCGGCGCTGCACGAGTTCAAGTCCCTTTATGGCACGACCTTGGTCTGCGGATTTGCGCATATCTGGGGGATACCGGTCGCGATTTTGGCCAACAACGGCGTGCTGTTCTCCGAGAGCGCCTTGAAGGGCACGCATTTCATCGAACTGGCGTGCCAGCGGCGCATACCACTGCTGTTTCTTCAGAACATTTCCGGCTTCATGGTCGGCGGCAAATACGAAGCAGGCGGCATCGCCAAGGATGGCGCCAAACTGGTCACGGCGGTCGCCACGGCGTCGGTCCCCAAGATCACCGTGCTCATCGGCGGCAGCTTCGGCGCCGGCAACTATGGAATGGCGGGACGCGCCTATTCGCCGCGCTTCCTGTTCACTTGGCCCAACAGCCGCATCAGCGTCATGGGCGGCGAACAGGCCGCATCGGTATTGGCGACGATCAAGCGCGACGCGATGGAGGCGCGCGGCGAAACCTGGAGCACGGCCGACGAAGCCGCGTTTAAAGCGCCGGTGCTCGCGCGCTACGAGTCCGAGGGCGATCCCTACTACGCCAGCGCGCGGCTTTGGGATGACGGCATCATCGATCCCGCGCAGACACGCGACGTGCTCGGCCTGGCATACGCGGCGACCTTGAACGCGCCGATACCTGAACGCGCCCAATTTGGCATGTTCCGAATGTAAGTCCCTTGATCGAATCCGTCCTCATTGCCAATCGCGGCGAAATCGCTCGCCGGATCATTCGCACGGCGCGGCGCTTGGGCGTGCGCACGATCGCGGTTTATTCCACGGCGGATGCCGAGGCGCCGTTCGTCCGAGAAGCCGATGCAGCGATTGCGATCGGCGCGGCGGCGGCGCAGGACAGTTATCTTTCCGCCGCGAAGATTCTCGACGCCGCACGACAAGCGCATGCGGCGGCAATCCATCCCGGTTACGGGTTCCTCTCGGAGAACGCCGCCTTCGCCGACGCGGTGCTGGCGGCAGGGCTCGTCTGGGTCGGCGCGCCGCCCGCCGCGATCCGTGCAATGGGCCGCAAGGACGCGGCCAAGGCGCTGATGATACGTGCCGGCGTCCCCGTGACACCCGGTTATCTCGGAGAAATTCAGTCGCACGAGCGGCTGCGCGCCGAGGCGCGCGCCATCGGATACCCGGTGCTCATCAAGGCCGTGGCGGGCGGCGGCGGCAAGGGAATGCGCCGCGTCGATGACCCGACGCTGTTCGAGGAGGCGCTCGCCGCCTGTCGTCGCGAGGCGGCATCGGCCTTCGGCGACGATCGCGTGCTGCTGGAGAAATACATACTCGCACCGCGGCATATCGAGGTTCAGGTATTCGGCGATGCCCACGGACGCATCGTGCATCTGTTCGAGCGCGACTGCTCGCTGCAGCGGCGTCACCAAAAGGTCATCGAGGAAGCACCGGCGCCCGGCATGGATCCGGCCACCCGCGAAACGATCTGCTCGGTGGCGGTGCAAGCCGCGCAGGCGGTCGGTTACGTCGGCGCGGGCACCGTCGAATTCATTGCCGATGCCAGCGCCGGACTGCGCGCCGATCGCATCTGGTTCATGGAAATGAACACGCGCTTGCAGGTCGAACATGGAGTCACGGAAGCGATCACCGGAGAGGATCTGGTCGAGTGGCAATTGCGCGTCGCGAGCGGAGAGGCGCTGCCGCGACGACAGGACGAACTCACGATCGACGGTTGTGCCATGGAGGCGCGTCTCTATGCGGAGAACCCCGCGACCGGCTTTCTGCCCTGCACGGGGCCGCTGCGACACGTGCGCCTGCCCGTCGATATCCGCGTCGACAGCGGCATCGAGCAAGGCGGCGAAGTCAGCGGCTTTTACGATCCGATGATCGCGAAGCTCATTGTGCACGCCGCCAACCGCCGGGCCGCGGCGCGCGCCTTGGGCGCCGCCTGCGCCAGCGTCGAAATCTGGCCGGTGCGCACCAACGCGGCGTTCTTATGGCGCGTCACCAGCGATCCGGCGTTCGTCGCCGGCGAGATCGACACCGGGTTCATCGAACGTCGCGCCGCATTCCTGATTCCGGCCGCCGAGCCCAGCGATGAGATCGTACGAGCGGCGGCGCGCGCGTTGCTGCCGGAGGATACGACGGATCCATGGACCGGTCTCAGCGGATTTCGGGCCAACGCGAGTCCGTACAGGCAAGTGGAGGTGGCGCTCGGCGGACGCAACTATAGGACGAACATCGATCCGGCGCCGCATGCCACATCGCTCGGCGCGCGTGTGCGCCGTATCGATGCCGAGCCGGTATTGTTCCAGCACGGCGAAGCTTGGGAGTTCGGCCTGCCGACGAGCGCTCGGGCAATTGCCGGCGGCGCGATATCGGACGGCGCGCTGCGCTCGCCGATGCCGGGGCGCATCGTCAGCGTGGCGGTGCAGCTGGGACAGCGGGTATCGAAGGGTGCAACCATCCTCGCGCTCGAGGCCATGAAGATGGAACATGCGCTGATCGCACCGTTCGACGGCATCGTCGTCGAACTGTCGGTCGCCGCCGGAGATCAGGTTCCCGAGGGTGTGACATTGGCGCAAATTGCCGGAGAGACATGATGGCTGGGCGTTTTTACGAGGATTGGACCGTGGGCGAACGGATCGAGCATGCGATCCGCCGTACGGTCACCGAAACCGACAATCTGCTGATTACGACGTTGACCCACAATGTGCAGCCGCTGCACCTGGATGCCGAGGCGGCTGCGGCGAGCGAATTCGGCCGTATTCTCGTCAACGGCGTCTTCACGTTTGGCCTCATGGTCGGCGTTTCGGTCGCGGACACCACGCTCGGTGTGCTGATCGCGAACCTCGGCTACGACCAGTTGCTGATGCCAAAGCCGGTCTTCGTCGGCGACACCTTGCGCGGCGACACGACGGTCGCGGAGCTGCGAGAAAGCCGGTCTCGGCCGCAAGCCGGAATCGTGATCTTTGCGCATCGCATGCTCAATCAGCGCGACGAGATCGTCTGCACCTGCTTACGCACCGCGCTGATTCGGAAGAAGCCCGCATGAAACTGCGCTCGCTATTGTTCGTACCCGGCGATCGGCCCGACCAGATGGAGAAGGCGCGCAGCGCCAACGCGGACGCACTAATACTCGATTTGGAGGACGCGGTCGCGCCGGCGCACAAGGCGCAGGCGCGCGACCACGTCGCCAAATTCCTGGCCAGCGCTGCTCGCCCCGCGCAAGTTTTCGTGCGCATCAACCCCTTGAGTCTGAGCTTGGCCGATCAAGATCTCGCTGCATTGACCGACTCGGCACCCGACGGCTTCGTGCTGCCCAAGGCCGAAGGCGCGGCGTCTATTCTCGATCTCGAGCGGCGCCTCGGCGCGCTTGGCCTGCCGTTTCGTCCGATCCTGCCGATCGCCACGGAAACGCCGCTGGCGGTTTTCAAGCTGGCGGAATATGCGCCGCTCGCCGACCGGCTCTGCGGCCTGACCTGGGGTGCGGAGGATCTGCCGGCGGCTATCGGCGCGTCGCAGGCGCGGCTCTCCGACGGCAATTTCACGGCCCCTTATGAAATCGCTCGAGCCTTGACCCTGTTCGCGGCCCACGCGGCCGGCGTGCCGGCGATCGAAACCATTTACCCCGCATTTCGAGATAACGATGGCTTGACGCGGTATGCGGCTCGCGCCGCGCGCGACGGCTTCACTGGCATGTTGGCGATCCACCCCGGCCAAATCGCCGTCATCAATGCCGCCTTTACGCCCACTCCCGAGGCGATTGCGCGGGCGCAGCGCATCGTGCAGGCGTTCGCGCAAGACCCGGATCGGGGCGTCATCGATCTTGACGGCGCGATGCTCGACGCGCCGCACCTCAAGCAGGCGCGGCAGCTGCTGGCGCGCGCCTCAACCGGCTAAATTACGCCGAAATTCACCGGGCGATGCGCCGGTCCACTTTCTGAATGCGCGGTGAAATGCGCTGCGCTCCGCAAATCCCAGCTGCAGCGCGATGTCGAGCACGGTCTGGCGCGAGTGGCTCAACAGCCCAATGGCGAGATCCCGCCGCAATTGATCCTTGATGACTTGATAAGCGACCCCCTCTTCATGCAAACGCCGGCGCAAGGTCACCGGCGTCATGTTCATTTCGCGTGCCAGCGCCTCGAATTCCGGCACACCCGCGGGCAGCGACTGCCGCAGTCGTCGCCGAATTCTCGCGCTGAGGCTACCGGCGTTCTTGTACTTCAGCAGGATATTTTCCGGCGCATGGCGAAGAAACTCCTTGACGGATCGTTCGTCCTGGACGACCGGCAAACTCAGGCAGCGCGCATCGAACTCGAGGCAGGTATCCGGCATATCGAACCGCAAATTGGCCGAATACATCAGCCGGTATTCGGCACTGTGCTGCGGCTCCGGATAGCCAAAATGAGCGCGCTCGATCGCGATGCGCCGGCCGACGAGCCAACACGCGACACCGTGCATCAACATCAGCAGGGTTTCATGCGCGAACACGCGCGGCGCCGCGCCGCTCCGGCGCTCCCGCAACACGATCTTCGCCTTGCTCGCTTCGATGCAAACACTGGCCGCTATGTCGTCGAAGATCAAGCCATAGAAACGCGCGCTGCGTTCGAGCGCCTGCGCCAGGTTCTCGCAATGCACGACCGTATGGCAGAGCATCGCGAAGCTGCCGACCTTCATGCGGCGCGAATCCTGACCAAAGAACTCGTCGTCGAGGGTGCGCGCGATCAGGCGCCACAATGCCCCGAACTGCTTCGCCGACACACGCGCCTGCGGCGCGAGAAGAAGATTCGGCGATAGTTCCACGGCCCGCAGCAACGCATCGACGTCCATATGACGCGCGCGCACCGGCGCCAACGCCGCCACGACGAACGAGATCGCAACCGTTCCGGGCTCCGCCGTATGCCTCTGCCCGCGACCCGGGCCTCGATTTGCGCCATACTCGCGCTTCGCGGCATTGTCTAAATGTTGCATTTTCGATCACACATTTTGCACGCTTTGGGCAACGAAGTGCGCGCGTTCCGCTTCTATAGTTTACTGGATACCAGCACCGCAAGAACCGGGCAAACACCTGCAGCCGGATTTATACAGCGAGGATCAGCGATTGATTCGCGATCGCGCGGAATCTCCTAGGGCGTGACGCGGATGCTTGATCCAGCGGCGCCACGCGCCGGCGGCCGGTGCCGGCGGCAGCCGGTGTAGGATGGGTGCAACATGAAGATTACATTCATCGGATTGGGAAACATGGGCGCGCCGATGGCGCGCAATTTACTGAAGGCCGGTCACGGCCTCGTCGTCTACGACCTCGTGCCGGCAGCCGTCGCCGCGCTCGTGGGCGCCGGCGCGAGCGCCGCAAAATCGATCAAGGAGGCGGCGGCCCGCGCCGAACTGCTGATCACGATGCTGCCCTCATCGCCGCACGTCAAGTCCGCTTACTTTGGCGCGGACGGCGTGCTCGCCGGCATCGCGCCGGGAGTCAGCTTGGTCGACTCCAGCACCATCGATCCGCAGACCGCGCGCGAAGTGGCGTCGGCGGCTGCAGCACACGGTAATCCGATGGCCGATGCGCCGGTTTCGGGCGGAACGGGCGGAGCGGCTGCGGGCACCTTGACCTTCATGGTTGGCGCACCGGCCGAGCTCTTCGAGCGAATCGAACCGGTGTTGGCGCTGATGGGCAAGAACATCGTCCATTGCGGCGCCTCCGGCAACGGGCAGGTCGCGAAGATCTGCAACAACCTGCTGCTCGCGATTTCGATGATCGGAGTCTCGGAGGCCATGAACTTAGGCGCATCGCTCGGCGTCGATCCCAAGGTCTTGGCCGGAATCATCAATACCTCGAGCGGTCGGTGCTGGAGCTCGGACACCTACAACCCCTACCCCGGCGTCATGGAATCGGTGCCCGCGGCGCGCGGGTACACGGGCGGATTTGGCGCGGATCTCATGCTCAAGGATCTCGGACTCGCACTGGATGCGGCGAAGCACGCCAGGCAACCGGTCGTGCTCGGCGCCGCCGCGCAGCAGCTCTACCAGATGTTCAGCGCGCGGGGCGCCGGCGCAGAGGATTTCTCGGCGATCATCAAACTCTATATGCAAAGGAAATTCCAATGAACGAAGCTGCCAGCGCGGATCGCGTTCGGTCATGATCGACTGCCAGATCGAGGGATCGATCGCCCTGATCACGATCAACAATCCGTCCGCCAACACCTTCACGGCGCCCGGCTTGCTGCAATTGAGCGAATTGATCGACTCGCTGAATCGCAACCGCGAGATCTACGCCGTGGTCGTCACCGGCCATGGCGAAAAGTTCTTCAGCGCCGGCGCGGACCTCAAGAATTTCGCGGACGGCGACAAGGTCCAGGCAAGGCTGATGGCGCAGCGCTTTGGCGCGGCGTTCGAAGCGCTGCAGTGCGCACGCGCGGTGACGATTGCCGCGATCAACGGCTACGCGATGGGCGGGGGACTGGAGTGCGCGCTCGCGTGCGACTTGCGCATCGCCGAGGAGCACGCGCAGATGGCACTGCCGGAAACCTCGGTCGGGCTGCTGCCTTGCGGCACCGGCACGCAGACTTTGCCGTGGCTGGTCGGCGAAGGATGGGCAAAGCGCATGATCCTCACGAATGAGCGCGTCGACGCCGGAACCGCGCTGCGCATCGGACTCGTCGAACAAGTCGTTGGGCGCGGCCACGCACGGCAGGCGGCCCTCGGCATCGCACAGCGCACCTGCGGCTTGAGTCCGCGCGCCGTCGAATACAGCAAGCAGCTGATCCAGCTTGCGCGTCAAGGCACGCCGCGCACGGCGGCACTCGCCTTGGAGCGCGAGCGCTTCATCGATTTGTTCGACGGAGCGGACCAGCGCGAAGGTTCGACCGCGTTCCTCGAGAAGCGCAAGCCGGTCTGGAAAAACGCGTGAGCGCGGGGTTCGTCCCCCGCGCGGGTCCCTAGCGGTGAGCGGCGCCGCGCCAATCGACCAAGAAGCGCAAATCCTCTACACGGTGCAGAGCGGGATCGCGTTTGTCACGCTCAATCGCCCGGCGTCCCTCAATGCGCTGTCGTTTGAGATGGTGCAGGAATTATATGAGCGGCTGCGCGATTTCGCGCGCGATGGCGGCGTGCAGGCCGTGCTGATGCGTGGTTCGGGCGGCAGGGCATTTTGCGCCGGCGGAGATCTGCGCGCGCTATACAACAGCCGCAAGGAATCCGGATCTCTGCACGAGGCGTTCTTCGTCGCGGAATATCGGCTCGATTACTTGCTGCACCGCTACCCGAAGCCGGTCGTGGCGCTCGCCGACGGCATCACGATGGGCGGCGGTATGGGTCTCGTGCAGGGGTCGAGTCTGCGCATCGTCAGCGAGGGCACGCGCATGGCGATGCCGGAAGTCGGCATTGGATTGTTTCCGGATGTTGGTGGCAGCTATTTCCTGTCGCGCCTGCCCGGGGCTCTAGGGCCCTACCTCGCCTTGACGGGCGCGCAAATTCGCGCCGCCGACGCCTTGTACGCGAGACTGGCCGATGCATATCTGACGGCCGCCGCAATCGCCGGACTCGAAGCGGCCTTCGCCGATCTCGCCTGGAGTGCCGATGCCGCCGGCACGCTTGCGGATGCGATTGGGACTCTGGCGGGTGCCGACGCGTCGCCCAGCCTGCAGGCGAGAACGGCGGCCGCGCCGCTCGCGGCGCTGCGCCCCGCGATCGACCTGCATTTCGCGCGAAAATCAGTAACCGGGATTCTGGACTCCTTGCGCAGCGAGACGCGTGCCGGCTACGCCGAATGGGCCGAGCAGACGCTCAAATCATTGCAAAGCCGCTCGCCGACGATGCTTAGCGTGAGCCTGCGGCAGCTGCAACGCGGCAGCGCCCTATCGCTCGCCGATTGCTTCCGCATGGAACTCGGCATGGTGAGGCAATGCTTCGTCCAAGGGGATTTCATGGAGGGGGTGCGGGCCTTGATCATCGACAAGGACGGCGCGCCGCGTTGGCAACCGGACCGCATCGAGGCCGTGGACCCGGCCGAGGTCGAGGCTTTTTTTCAGGATCACTGGGCCGGCGTGACGCATCCTCTCGCGAACCTGGAGAATCTCGCGAAACTCGAATGAACGCTCAGCGGCTGCGTTCCAGGATGCTGACGTAGTTCGCGACTGCGGCGCCGCCCATGTTGAAAACGCCGCCGATTTTGGCATCGCGCACTTGCATGCCCTCGGGCGCCTCTTGGCACAACTGCATCGCGGTGAGCACGTGCATCGACACGCCGGTCGCGCCGATCGGATGACCCTTGGCCTTGAGCCCGCCGGAAGGGTTGATCGGCAGTTTGCCGTCCATCGTCGTCCAGCCGTTCTTGATCGCGTCTGCGCCGCGGCCCGGTGCCGCCAAGCCCATCGCCTCGTACTCCATGAGTTCCGCGATCGTGAAACAATCGTGCGTTTCGGCGAACGAAAGATCCGACAGCGTGAGGCGCGCGGCGGCGAGCGCCTTCGCCCACGCGCGTGCGCAGCCTTCGAAGCGCAGAATGTCGCGCTTCGCCAACGGCAGAAAGTCCTGCACATGCGCGGTGCCGCGAATCGCGACCGCGCGCGACATGGATTTCGCGACATCGGCGTCGGCCAATACGAGCGCGGCGGCGCCATCAGAGACCGGAGAACAATCGGTGCGCTTCAACCTGCCGGCCACGGCGGGGTTGCGTTCGCTCAATTCGCGGCAGAACTCGAAACCGAGATCCTTGCGCATCTGCGCGTAAGGGTTGTTGACGCCGTTCTTGTGATTCTTTGCGGCGATCAGCGCGAGTGCGTCGGATTGGTCCCCATACTGGCTCATATAGGCGTCGGCGATTCTGGCGAACACGCCCGCGAACCCGAGCTTATTATCACGCTCTTCGGGCAAATAGGAGGCGCGCAGCAAATTGCGGCCGATTTCCTCGGCGGAGCACGCCGTCATATGCTCGACGCCGACGACGAGCACGAGTCGCGCATGCTTGGCCTCGATGGCCCTGATGCCTTGATGCACCGCCGCTGAGCCGGTTGCGCAGGCATTCTCCACGCGCGTCGCCGGCTTGAATCGCAAGGCAGGGTCGGCCTGCAACACTAGCGAGGCCGTGAAATCCTGCGCCGAGAATCCGGCATTGAAATGGCCGATGAAGATCTCGTCGATCTCGCCGGCGGCAACGCCCGCATGGCGCAACGCCGCGTTCGCGGCGCCGACGACGAGACTCTCGACGGTCTCCTCGGGCTGTTTACCGAAGCGCGAATGGGACCAGCCCACGATTGCCGCCATTATGCTTCTCCTCGTGAAGACGAGTCCGGTATGAAAATCGTCGCCGGATGTTCGAGGTATTCCTTCAATGTCTGGATCATCGCCGCGGCGTCATAACCATCCACGAACCGGTGATCGAACGAGGAGGACAAGTTCATGATCCGGCGCACGACGATCGCGCCGCCCTGGACCACGGGCCGCTCGACCGCCTTGTTGAGCCCGACGATCGCGACTTCCGGCATGTTGATGACGGGTGTCGAGGCGATGCCGCCGAGTTTGCCGAGGCTCGTCACCGTGATCGTCGAGCCCGTCAGCTCTTCTCGAGTCGAGCGATTGAGGCGTGCGCGTTCGGACACACGACGAATCTCGGCGGCGAGGTCCCAGAGCGACAGGCGCTCCGCGTGACGCACGACGGGAACCTTGAGCCCGTCGGGCGTCTGGGTCGCGATGCCCGCATGTACGGCTGCATGACGCACGAGCATGCCGCGCTGCGCATCATAGAGCGCGTTGCACTGAGGATAGGCTTTGAGCGTCCGTGTGAGCGCCAGGAGCACCAGCGGCAGATACGTCAGCCCGGGGCCGTCCGTCTTGCGCGTGTCGTTGAGGTGCCGGCGCAGGGACTCGAGTTCCGTGACGTCGACTTCTTCCACATACGCAAAATGGGGAATCGTGCGCTTCGCCTCGCTCATGCGCTCCGCAATCAAGCGCCGCAGGCCGATGACTTTGATCTCGGTGGTCGGACCCGGCGCGACGCCGGGCGCCGGTCGAGGCGCGGCCGGCAGCGCCGCCGAGGCGCTTCCTGCGCGCGTGCTCGCCGCAACGATGTCGCTTTGCAAAATTCGGCCTCGCGGCCCCGAGCCCACGACGCTGCTCAACTCCAGGCCGGCCTCGCGCGCGCGGCGCCGATTGGCGGGCGAGGCCATGACCCGTGTCTGCGCCGGCGGCGCAGCGGTGTTCGCAGGCTTCGCGGCATTCGCTGGCGCCGCAGTGTTTGCAGCCTTCGCGGTGTGTTCAGCCGCCGTCGCATGGCCAGGCACGACCGGGCTGGCTGCGAGTGCGGCGACGTCGAAAACGATCAGCGGCGAACCCACAGCGACCTTGTCGCCGGGCGTGCCGGTCACGGCGAGAACGCGGCCGCTGACCGGCGCGGGGACCTCGACCGATGCCTTGTCGGTCATGACTTCGACGATCGCCTGATCCTCGCTAACGACATCGCCGGGCTGGACATACCAGCGTACGATTTCGGCCTCGACGGTGCCTTCACCGAGATCCGGCATCTTGAATGTGTATTGACCGGAGCTGCTCACGCGGGCTCCATCGCGGCCCGGATCGCGGCTTGGACGCGCGCAGGCCCCGGAAAATATTGCCATTCGAATGCGTGCGGATACGGCGTGTCCCAGCCGGCGACGCGCTGGATCGGCGCTTCGAGCTCCCAAAAGCATTCTTCCTGGATGACCGAGAGGATCTCGGCGCCAAACCCCGAAAACCGAGTCGCCTCGTGCGCCACGACGCAGCGGCCGGTCTTCTTGACCGACGTGCAGATCGTGTCGACGTCGAGCGGCACGAGTGAGCGCAGATCGATGATCTCCGCATCGACGCCCGCGTTTGCGGCCGCCAGGGTCGCGACGTACACCATCGTGCCATAGGTGACGATCGTCAGATCGCTGCCGGAGCGAACGACATCGGCTTTGCCGAATGGCACGCCGTAATGGCCCTCCGGTACTTCGCCCTTAGGATGGGTGCTCCAGGGCACGGCGGCCTTGGTCGGATCGCCGTCGAAAGGTCCGTTGTAGAGCCGCTTTGGTTCGAAGAAGACGACCGGATCATCGTCCTCGATCGCAGTGATCAGCAGCCCTTTGGCGTCGTACGGGTTCGACGGCATGATGACCTTGATGCCGCTGACGTGCGTAAAGATCCCCTCGGGGCTTTGCGAATGCGTCTGGCCGCCGCGGATGCCGCCGCCGCACGGCGTACGAATCGTCACCGGTGCGAAGAATTCACCGGCAGTTCGATAGCGCAATCGCGCCAATTCGCTGACGATTTGATCGAAGCCGGGATAGATGTAGTCCGCGAATTGAATCTCGGCGACGGGGCGCAAGCCGTTGACGCCCATGCCGATCGCGGCGCCGATGATCGCGCCCTCGGCGATCGGTGTGTCGAGCACGCGATGTTCGCCGTACTTGCGCTGCAGCCCGTCGGTCGTGCGGAATACGCCGCCGAAATAGCCGATGTCCTCGCCCATGAGGATCACGGACGGGTCGCGTCCGAGCATTACGTCCATACCTGAATTCAGCGCCTGTACCATGTTCATTTGAGCCATGCGCTTCAGCCCTTCTCGGTTCGCATGAGCGCGCGCTGCTTGAGCAAGTTCTGCGGCATTTCCTTGAATACGTCTTCGAACATCAGATCCGGATCGAGCCGCGGGCCTTCGTTCAGAGTGCCGAAGGTCACGGCCTCCCTCCAGCTCGTGACGACCGCCGCGTCGAGCTCCGCGCTCAAGGCTTGGTGGCGCTCCTCGGACCAGGCGCCGAGCTTGATCAAATGCCGCTTGAGGCGATCGATCGGATCGCCGAGCGGCCAGTGCTCGGGTTCGTCCTTGGCGCGGTAACGCGTCGGGTCGTCGCTGGTCGAATGCGGCCCTGCGCGGTAGGTCACCAGTTCGATGACCGTCGGTCCCGCGCCCTTGCGCGCACGCTCCGCCGCCCATTGCGTCACGGCGTGGACGGCCAAGAAATCATTGCCGTCGACGCGGATGCCCGCGATGCCGTAGCCCGGGCCGCGCGCCGCGAATGAGCGTTGTTCGCCGCCGGCGCAACCCTGAAACGTCGAGATGGCCCATTGATTGTTGACGACGTTGATAATGACCGGCGCCTGGTAAACGGAAGCGAACAGCAGGGCATGGTGGAAATCCGCCTCGGCGCTGCCGCCCTCGCCGATCCAGGTCGAGGCTATGTGATCCTCCCCCTTGATGGCCGCCGCCATGGCCCAGCCAACCGCCTGCGGCAGCTGCGTCGCTAAGTTGCCGGAGATCGAAAAAATATTGCCGGCCCGCGAGTGGTACATGACCGGCAATTGCCGTCCCTTGCACATATCCCGCGTATTGGACAGCAGCTGGCACATCAGATCGACGAGCGGAATGCCGCGAGTGATGTGCAAGCCTTGATTGCGATAGCCCGGAAACAGCATGTCCGCCGGGCGCAGCGCCATGCATTGCGCAACGGATACCGCTTCCTCGCCGAGCGAGCGCATATAAAAGGAGATCTTGCCCGCGCGCTGCGTGCGCTGCATGCGCTCATCGTAGATACGCGTCAGCAGCATATGCCGCAATCCCACCTGCAGATCAGATGCATCGAGATGCGGATTCCAGGGACCGACCGCATCGTGCGCGTCGTCCAAGACACGCACTAGTTCGAGCGATAGTGGGCCGATGTCACGCACTTTGGCGGTGACTTCCGGTCGCGTGACCGCACCGGCGGGCGACAAGTCCACATAGCTGAAATCCGGGGCTTCGCCGGGGCGGGCCGGGGTCCGTGGCACATGCAGGCGGGATAGATTTCGCATTTTCGCGATCTTACGTCGCTGCGCCGCGTATTGGTGATTTCATTGGTCTGCACCCCGCGAAATAAGTATGTTTATACCGAAAATTGTCCCATAATGGAATATATGTATCGGCCCGCTCTCGATGCGATTGATTTGAAGATTTTGGACATTCTGCAACAAGACGGCGCGCTATCGGTTGCGGACGTCGCCGCGCGTGCACGCCAATCGACGACGACGTGCTGGCGGCGTATTCAGCATCTCGAAAAAACCGGCGTGATCAAGAAGCGCGTGGCCTTGCTCGACCGGGCTGCGCTCGGACTCGACGTCACGATACTTGCGCACGTAAAGTTATCGACGACCGGGCGCGACGCAATCGCCACGTTCGAGGCGGCGATCCGCGATCGCAGCGAAGTGCTCGAGTGCTACACCTTGACCGGGGAATGGGATTTCTTGCTCAAGATCGTGACCAAGAACATCAAGGCATTCGAAGCGTTTTATCTCGACCATCTGTCGCGTATACCCTGCGTTCAATCGGTCAATTCATCGGTTGCGGTGACGGTGATCAAAGAGTCGACCGCGCTGCCGCTCGGCGTCTGACGAGCCGCGAGGATGCGAGTGCTAGGTGCGCGCAGTCGCGAAATGTGACCGCCTGCTCATCTGTTGCCTGGTCGCTTATACGATCATTGCGCCGTGACCGGCGTTGCCGGTCCGTCGATGCTCATGTCGATAGGCTCAAAACGTTCTAATCGATTAGATTCCATCCATTGTTTCTCTTGCAAAGGACCCCTCCTCGGATGTCGTACCAATCTCGTCTTGTAATTCGCGCCCGGCTGCCCGTTGTGTTTCTTGCGAGCGGCATCGTGGTCGGTGTTTTTGGCGCTTGCGGCGCGGCGCGTTCGGAAGAAGTCGGCGCCGGAATTCGCGTGGGCACGCTTGGAATTGGGGCCGACCTCGATTTCGGACTGACGAACCGCTTGAGCGCGCGCATCGGGTATAGCGCGCTCAACGTCAATCGCACGGTTACTTCGAGCGACGTGACCTACGATGGCACGCTCAAGCTTTCCACGCCGTCGGCGATACTGGATTGGTATGCGTTCGGCGGCGGTTTTCGCCTCTCGCTCGGCGCGGTTCAAAGCGGAACGAAGATCGACGCGACGGCCAGACCGGTGGCGGGAGTCATCACGCTGAACGGCAACCAATACAGCAGCTCGCAGCTGGGTTCATTGACCGGCGAGTTCAAATTCGGCAACTCCGTCTCGCCCTATGTGGGGCTAGGATATGGCAACCCGGTGGGCACGGGGCATCGTGTGACGTTTCTGTTCGATCTCGGCGCGATCTATGGCGGCACGCCAAAGATCGCGTTGAACCCGGTCTGCGCGGCGCCCGCGGGAAGCGCAATTTGCACGCAACTCGCGAGCGATACCGCCGTCGAACAGCAAAATCTGGTCAATCAGATGGACTTGCTCAAGTGGTATCCGGTGGTAAGCATGGGTCTCGCCTATCGGTTCTAGTGTTCATGGGTTAGCGGACAGTCTCGGTCAGCGCAAGGGCGAGAAGCCGTAGGCTTTGAACACCAGATCGCCTGCCGGACCGCGAATGTAGGCGACGAATCGCGCCGCATCGGCCTTGGGCTTCGCGGTCAATGCAATCGGATAGACGATCGGGGGATGCGAATTCGCGGGAAACACGTCGACGACCCGCACATTCTTGTCGATCAGCGCATCCGTTTCATAAACGATTCCGAGCGGCACTTCACCCCGATCGACGAAGCTCAATGCCGCGCGCACGCTGTCGGCCCGCACCATTCGAGCCTCGACGTCGTTCCAGACGCCGAGGTTCGTCAGTGCGGTTTTGGCATAACGGCCGACCGGCACCGCATCCGGATCACCCGTCGCCAAACGACCCTTGCCGAGCGCGGCCGCGAGCGCGAAATTGGGCCCGATGGTCAGCTGGATCAGGCTGGCGGCGGGCGCGACCAGCACGAGTCGGTTGCCGACCACGTCATGGCGACTTGGACGGTCGATCAAACTGCGCGTTTGCAGATAGTCCATCCATTCGATATCCGCGGAAAAAAAGATGTCGGCCGGCGCTCCATTCTCGATCTGGCGCGCCAGCGCCGAACTCGCCGCGAACGAAAATTTGACGGGAATGTTGGTCTCCCGCGTGAACCCGTCGCCCAATTCTTGCAGCACGTTGGTCAACGACGCCGCGGCGAACACGACGATGGCGGGCTCATCATCGCCCGCAGTGGGCGTGGCGGCGGCGCCCGGCCTGGCGGCGGCGCCCGGCGGCCCGAACAGCAGCGGCCATAACATCAGCAGTGATCCAAACAGTGTTCGCGTGATAGTCATCCTAAGATTACCGGTGCTGGCACAGCCTTTAATCATCGATCACTATAGATCCACTAGCGCGCACTATAAGACACACCGATATCAACCTGCGAGTCAGCTTTATCATGCCGCCCATTCCATTGATCCGCGTCGCGCCTCTGCGTGAATCCGAGTATGCACGTTGGACCCAATTATGGTCCGCGTATCAGCGCTTCTATGGCGTCGATCTACCCGCGGATGTGACTGCGGCGACCTGGCAACGACTGCACGATGGACGCGTGCATGGCCTGGGGGCGCGCAATGCGGCCGATGAGCTGCTCGGGATCGTGCACTTTTTATTTCACGAAGACACCTGGTCGACGCTGCCCGCGTGTTACCTGCAGGATCTTTACGTCGACCCCGCGGTACGCGGTACGGGCTGCGGTCGTCAGCTCATCGAGGCCGTCGTCGAGGCCGCCAAAGCCGCCGGCGCCAACAGCCCCTATTGGCTAACGCACGAAACGAACAGCGTCGCGCGGCGGCTTTACGATCGGCTCGCCCTCAATCAGGGCTTTATCCAATATAGCTACGTGCCGCCCGCGGGCGGCGCGCGTTGAATAGCAGCCGCAGAGGCTTCATCGGTCCACGACAGCATGAGTTCATGACCGCGTTCGCTGATAAAAACTCCACTTTGCCCGTGATCGAGCTGCCGCGGCCTGCAAGCAACCGCGATACAGCGCTGTTCACCGCACTGCAGCGACGCCAGACGATCCGCCAAATCACCACCGCGCCGCTGCCGAGGGACTGGCCGTGTGGTTCCACAATTGCGATAAAGCCGCGCTTGCGCGAAAGCTCGGATTGCGCGCCGACCAGTGCGTGCTGTTCGCGCAGTCGATCGGCTACCCCCCAGCGTAGCCGCTATAGCAGTCCGAAAACCGCTACGTAGTTCTGTCCGGGGGGACTCGTGCTGTTGTCGGCCTGCGTGCCGACGAATACCTTGCCGTTCGCCACGGTCGGCGGCGTGAACTTGGATCCGGGACCGAACTGATCGCGAGTCCCGGCCTGCGCGCTGTTGTAGAACTCCGTCGCGAGATTCGCCGCATCGTAGGCATGCAACACCGCCTGAGACGATGAGTTCTCCACGGCCCAGAGGATGCCGTTTGCCGAACCGCTGGCGGACACCGCGAGGGTCGGACCGGGATAGCAGAAAATTTGACTGGTTTGCGTCGTGACCTGCGCGGTCGTGCCCTGCGCCGGAAGCTTCGCCGCCGCGATTTTGTAGCCCCTGATCACATCGCCCGTGGCCTCGGTGTATACCATACCGTTGAAGTACACCGGCGCTCCATAAACGCCGGGCCCGCATCCCGAATTAGGATACGCAGCCGCGAGAAATTGGTAGGCGTTCATGTTGTTGGCTGAGTTGAACTTCCCGAGATTATCTCGATCGACCACATAGAGATTCGTGTCCTTGCCCGCGCCCACCGCGAGATGTCGCGTGTTGCCCGAGGCATCGATCTGGTCGGGCAGCAACAACAGGCCTCCAGACCCTAAATCGCCGTCGATGGCACTCTCGGCGTCCGCGTTGAACATCGTGAAATAATCGAGCACCGCCATCGTGGTGCCGCTCGGCGCCGCGAGCTTTAGGATGGAATTGCCGTAATCGTTGCCAGCGGGGAATCCAGCCGAGTTCAGTGTCGTATCAAAGTCGCCGTTGGCGGTCATCGCAAAAATGTTGCCGTTGGCGTCGACAGACGGCCCCGAGTTCGAATTCCAGAACGCAGCCTCACCTTGACCGCCGCTGACGGTACCGCTCGGTTCGGTGCTGAAAACTGCCGATTGCTGCAGGGTCGGTTCCGCGTAGCCGATAATCCATCCGGTGTAGTTTTCGATGTCGCAATGCGAGGCCCACGAGGTGTAAATCACGCCCTGCGACAGCAGCAGCGCCGCACGCTCCTTATACTGACCAGGATCGAAGACGACTTGCCCATTCTGGGTCGCCGGCGCCCCCGTACCCGGGATCGAGGCGGCAATTGTCACGGGGCTCTGCGCGGATTCGGCGCCCGTCATAAGACTCAAGGCGTGTAGGCGCTGATAGTAGGCGCCGGTGCTGTCCTTCGACATCGCCACGACGAAGATAGTGCCGGCGGCGCGGTCGATGACGGGCGTCGCCGTGACGCCGATTTCGGGGATGACTTGCGTGCAGTTGCGGGCATCACTTGGCGACTCTGCACTCGCGAGTAGCGACACCTGCCATAGCTTGGCTCCCGAGTTCGCATCGAACGCGTAGAGGCTATCGTGTTCGGTCGCAGCATAGACGACGTCATGGGCGGCGTTGTCGCTCATCGTCATCGCGTGCAGCACCAACGGCTGCGCATCCACCTTGCCGTCGACCGGCAGCATGAGCAGCAAGCCGAACGTGGCCTGTGCCACATTGAGCGGCGTCAGCGTCTGCTCGTTGAGGTTCTGGCCGGTACGAAAGTTATCGTTGTGATAGGTAATGACGTCGACGCCGCCCAAGGAGGCCGGCGGCACCGGCAGGCTCGCGGAACCCTTGGCGCCTCCGCCGCAGCCATGCACAGCGATGATGCAGAGCACCAACCCTGGCACTATCGATTTGCGGATCTGTCCCATTAGTGCGTCGTCAACCCTCGCCGGGATGCACCGCCGAACCTACACGGCGCCGCCGATGCTCGCAAACCAAGAATTCGGGATGTCACGCATACAGAGTATTCTATATCACAGAGTACTTGACATGACACGGCGGCCGACGGTAGCGTATTGGCGTGCGCAAGCTCGAGAAGCAAACGATGCAATCCGCCGATACGGTCCAGATCGAAACGCATGCGGCGGCCTCGCTGCGCTATATCCGAAACTCGATGGAGTCTGCGACCTCGTTCGCATTGCCCGGGTCGGCGGGCGTCGCCATGGGCGCCGTCGGTTTGCTGGCAGCAGCGCTGTCGTCCGCTCCGAGCATGCAGCGCCATTGGTTCCTCATTTGGTTGGTCGCCGCGGTCGTCGCCGGCGGCCTCGGCGGTTCGCTCGTGATACGGCCCTCGTCTCTGCGCGGGCTGGCGCTATCGGGCACGCCGATACGCAAATTTGCGTTCTGCCTGCTGCCTTCCATGTTCGGCGGAGCGGTGCTAACCGGCGTGCTTTGGTCTTACGGCAATTTGAACGCGATCCCCGGCACCTGGTTATTGCTGTACGGCTGCGCCTTGATCGCCGCGAGCGTACCGACGACGCGCACCATCGGCATCATGGGTGGATTATTCGTCGGATTAGGTTTGCTCGCGTTCCTGCTGCCGGACAGGCTGCAGATTCTGTTGCTCGGCATCGGCTTCGGCGGCCTGCACGTGTTGTTCGGCTTTCTGATCGGGCGCATGGGTCATGGCAGCGAAGTCTAATGTCCGGGCGACCGAAGAGTCCGCGGCGCGCAAGCGTCCCAAGCTAGCCACGGTGCCAGGCATGCGCCCCGAGACTGACGACCGCCAATTCGATCGTTTGGTCTACGAGCGTGTGCGTCTCGGCATCATGAGCACGCTGGCGGTGCGTGAGCAACTGTCTTTCTCCGAACTCAAATCGCTGTTCAATGTCAGCGACGGCAATTTGAGCGCGCATGCCCGCAAACTCGAGGAGGCGCAATATTTGACTTGCACGAAATCCTTCGAAGATCGCCGTCCCAAATCCGTCTACAGGCTCACTGCGCTCGGCAGAAGCGCCTTGAATCGATATCTCGATCACGTCGAAGCCGTGATCAAGGCCACGCGCCGGCCCTGACATTTTTTTGCTCATTCGCTCCGTAATATAGAGTACTTCGCAATGCACATCGCAATCATCATGGACGGCAACGGCCGTTGGGCATCGCGCCGCCATCTACCGCGCAGCGCCGGACACCGCGCCGGCGCGAAAGCCGTCAACGCCATCGTCGAAGCGGCCGCGCACCATCGAGTCGACACGCTGAGCTTGTACGCTTTTTCGGCCGCCAATTGGGAGCGCCCAAAAGCCGAGGTCGGCGCGCTGTTCACGCTGTTGCGCCACCATCTGTTGACGCAGACGCAGCGCTGCCTCGAACAATCCATTCGCATCAACGTCATCGGTCGGCGCGATCGCCTCAATGCCGGATTGCTCGAACTCATCGAACGCAGCGAACAAGCCACCGCGCACTGTTCGCGAATGTTGCTACGCATCGCCGTGGATTACTCGGCCCAGCACAGCCTCGTCGAGGCCTGCCGGCGCACAAAATCGGATCACGACATCGATCGGTCCCGATTCCTCGAGCAGCTCGCCGCCATTGATCACTCGGCGGAGACGGCGCCCGAAGTCGATTTATTGATACGCACCGGTGGCGAGAAGCGCTTGAGCGACTTTCTATTGTGGGAGTGCGCGTACGCCGAACTGCTGTTCTTGGACTGCTTGTGGCCGGATTTCGACACGCGAGCTTTCGAGCAGGCGCTCGCGGAGTACGCGCGCCGGGACCGGCGTTTTGGACAAATCGGCGCACCGGCAACGGCGCGAGTGAGCCACGGTTAATTCAGCTCACTTGGGGGATCTGACCACCAAAACGTCGCATTTGAGGCTATCGAGCACGTGCTCGGCGGTATTGCCGATGAAGATCCGCTTCAATCCGGAGCGAGACGTCGCTCCCATGACCACCAGCCCGGCGCGCATCGAGCGCGCTAGAGCGGGGATCTCGGTGGCGGGATCACCGCAAACCAAGTGGGTCTTGCCCTTGGCAATTTCATAGGAACTGACTGCTTCGACAAATCGTCGATGGACCGCGGTCTTATAAGCTTTCTCCTGTGCCGCAATCGAATCGGTCAACACCGGGCCGATCGGCACCCCGAGCAGTGACAGGTCGAGCCGCCGGTAGACATGCACGGCATGCACGGAGCCCCGAACCACGTCGGCCATGGCGCACGCGGCATCGACGATTTCAGCGTCGAGCGCGCTCGACTTGTCATTGCTGTGAAACGGATCCAGCGCCGCCAAGATGCGCGGACTGCGCCAAGCCGCTCGCCCTTTCACGATCAAGAGCGGCACCGGACAGCCCCGTATCAGCTCAAAATCCGTTTGCGTGAGCAGCAAGCGCGCGAACACATTGTGCTTGCGTGCCTCGATGACCACGAGCTCCGCCTTCGTGAGCCGAACTTGGCGCAGGATGGCTTCATGGATGGGATAGCCCGTCTGCACGTACGTATTGACGATGATTTCTTCGCGTCGCAACCGGTTCGCGGTGCGTTCGAGCCGGCGACGGCTCTCCTGCGCTTCCATACGCGTGAAGTGCTCCGCGTCGGCATGCGCCATACCGGCGGAAACGATCGACGGTATCGCATGGAACAATTCGATACTGGCGCCCGTCTTATGCGCGAGTGCGCTCGCGCGCCGAATCGCGTTGGTGATACCCGCCCAAGGATTCGCAATCGCGACGAAAATCCGCGTAAATTTGAAGTCCGACATACTCTGTCTTCCTAATATGCAACCTCGCCAGCAGCCGCAGGCTGCGAGCAGCATCGGCCAATTCGGCCTATTGCGGTATCGCGGATTTGCCCGCCTCGTTAGGTACCATCCACGTTGCTGCGCAGCCTGTATTTGCGCATGTAAAACCCGACTCCGAGTCGCGCATTCCTTTGAGATCCTGTGAACCAACGCTCGGATTGGCGCGCCGCCGCAGATCTATCCTACATAATATTTTTTAGCTTAAGGCGGTTAGCGACGATGCCGAAGACCCCGGAGCCCAGGGCGCGCCGTGAGTCGTGCCGCTTTGCTACCTGCGTTTCGGTGCCTGCGATTGCGTACCAATAACCGGCGCAAGCACCGCGATTGATTCGAATGAATTCGATCCACCCCACTCTCGTGAGCGCCCGAGGGCGCAGCCTGAGACGCGTCTGCGCGGGACTGTTGCTCGCGATTGCGGGTCTGCTGTCATTGCCGGCGGTCGCTGACGTCACGGTCGCCAAGACCTTCTTGAGTGCAATCGGCGGTAACCCGGTCGGCCTCGTCAATCAAGGCGATGTCGTGGTGCTGGCGATCAGCACCTTGAATGACGGTGCCGCGGTAAGCGGCGGCAGCCTCACTGACACGCTGCCCACCGGCATGGTCATCGCGGCGAATCCACAGGCGCAGTTCAGCAGCGGCTGCGGTGTCCCCGTGGCGAGCCCGGTGCCCGGGGATGCGTCGTTTACATTCTCGAACGCCGAGATGCCGGCCGCCACTAACGGCGTCTCGGGCGAGTGCATCGCCTACGTCAACGTGCAGGTCATCGGCCCGACAACCGGCACCGCAGGCTCGGTCGCCACGCTGAACAACACGATTCCCGCCTCCGCTTACAACGGCACACAGAACGGGCTACCCGTGACGAACTCGCAGCCCGTGACTCAATCGATCACGGTCACCAAACTCCAGAATCTCACCGTCGCCAAAGCCTTCGCCCCCGCGACGGTGCCGATGGGCGAGCCGACTACCGTCACGATCACGGTCACGAATCCGAACGCGAGTTCGGCCGTCGGCTTGTCCGCACTGACCGACGATTTGCCCGCGACCCTGACCGCGGCTAGCACCAATGCCGCGTGGATCTGCTCCGCGGGCGGTAATCCGACGGCGTCGACCGCGATCAGCGCCAGCGGGCTCAGCGGTACGATCACGTTTGCGCTGCCGGCCGGCTCGGTGATCGCCGGCGGTGGTACCTGCACACTGAGCTGGCCGGGCATCACACCGAACCTCGCGCAGACCAGCGGCGGCGTCACGACGAATTCCGTGCCTGCCAACACGGTGGTCAACAGCCGCTCCCTGCAAAGCGGGGCCGCGACGGCCAATCTAACCGTTGAAGCGCCATTGATCGTCACGAAGGTCTTCGCCCCGGCCACGGTGCCGGCGACGACGACGTTCAGTCTGAGCCTGAAATTTCACAACGTGTCCGCATGGACGCTCAGCAATATCGCGCTGACCGACAACCTGCCGAGCGCGGCGCCGGGCGGCGGTCAGATCAGCGTCAATGGCACGCCGACCACGGCAGGCAGCTGCGCCGGTTTCTCGATCACGGCCGCCCTCGGGGCGACCGGCGTGCAGGTGAGCGCGAGTTCGTTGGCCGCCGGC
>OCZU010000675.1_pt1 | contig 22932 bp, 21 predicted proteins | sample 1539001 | NCBI WGS metagenome assembly OCZU01 (sample SAMEA3539306, study PRJEB22396) | soil metagenome | biome: tundra; feature: field; material: soil | place: USA | collected 2010-05 | depth 0.15 m | reverse complement strand
GGTCAGTGCGATCTGTTTGTCGAACATGTCTTGATACATGCTCATCTCGTTGCTGTTCGGGTCGCCTTGGTCGGCACTAGCGTCGCGCATGCTCTTGAGCATCATTTGCAGAAACAACGCGTCGATCTGCTGTGCGACGGCACGCAGCGCCTGCGGCGATCTCGAGTCCTGTTTGAGCGCGGCCAGTCCGTTGAGGTTGCTGTAGGTGTTCGCGGCGCTCGTGGATGCGGCCGCCGCGGATGCCGGCATCGCGGCGGGGGGCAGCAATGAATTACCCATGTTAGATCACCACCAATTCGGCTTGCAGCGCGCCGGCCTCGCGCAATGCCTCGAGGATCGCGACCAGGTCACCGGGCGCCGCGCCGACTTCGTTGACGGCGCGCACGATCTGCTCGAGTTCGACGCCGGGTTTGAACAGGAACATTCGATTGGATCCTTGATCGACTTTGATCGTCGAATTCGTGACGACGGCGGTCTGTCCGACTTTGGCGAAGGGGCCGGGCTGACTGACGCTCTGCTCCTCTTTGATCGTGACCGAGAGTGAGCCGTGCGATACGGCCGCCGGACTGACCATGACGTTGCTGCTGATCACGACCGTTCCCGTGCGCGAATTGATGATCACGCGTGCCCGAGCGGCCGCGGGTTCGACCTGCAGGTTTTCGATCTTCGAGAGGAAAGCGACCCGCTCAGTCGTATCGGCGGGAGCGCGGACACGGATGGAGCCGCCGTCGATGACGGTCGCGATGCCGTCGCCGAGCCCTTTGTTGACGATATCGATCAATCGCGTCGCGGTCGTGAAATCCGGATCGTTTAGATTCAAGGTGATCGCGTCGCCTTGCGAAATTTGCGAGGGCACCGCTCGCTCGACGGTCGCGCCATTCGGAATTCGTCCGGAGCTCGGCACGTTGACGGTCAGCTTGGAGCCGTCGTTGGCCTCCGCGCCGAAGCCGCTGACGATCAGGTTCCCCTGCGCAATCGCATAAATCTGCCCGTCGAGACCGTGCAGCGCGGTCACGAGCAGAGAGCCGCCGCGCAAGCTCTTGGCGTTCGCGATGGAATTGACGGTGATGTCGATGGTTTGCCCGGGCTTGACGAACGCTGGCAGTACCGCATGCACGGAGACGGCCGCAACGTTCTTCAGCTGCGGCGTTACATTCGAAGGCACCGTCACACCCAGTTGCGCCAACATGTTGGTCAGCGACTGCACGGTGAAGGGCGCCTGGCTGGTCTGGTCGCCCGTGCCGTTCAAACCGACCACCAAGCCGTAGCCGACGAGCTGATTCGTGCGCACGCCCTGGACTTGCGCCATGTCCTTGATGCGCTCCGCGCGTGCGCTCATCGCGACCGTGAGCGTCAGCACCGACAACATCAAGACTCTCATCAGGGCGGGATTTGGCATGGGCTTCTTCAGAACGGTGAGAATGGTGAATTGAAGAAGCGAGCCAGCCAACCCATCTGATTGGCGCTGTTGATGACTCCCTTGCCCGAATAGCTGATGTGCGCATCGGCGAGCTTGTCGGACGTGACCGTGTTATTGGTCGCAATGTCCGCCGGACGAATGACTCCCGAAATGTGTACGAATTCGTCGCCCTGATTGAGTTTCAAGGTCTTGGCGCCCTGCACGACCAAATTGCCGTTCGCTTGTACGTCAATGACGGTCACGGTCAAGCTACCGGCCAGGCTGTTGCTCTGCGTACTCGCGCCTTGGCCGTTGAAGCTGTCGGCGCCGTTCAGCGTCGTGTTAAAGATCGGCACACCCTTCGTCGCTATCGTGTTGCCGAACAGCGTCGGGCCGGTAGTGATCGCGGAAGTGGTCTTGGCGGTGGTCGTGGCCGCAGACTTCGCGGCCGTGGTCGTTTCATTGAGCGTGATCGTCAGCACATCGCCGACGCGTCGTGCCTTCAGATCCGCGAACAGTTCCATTTGCTGGCCCGCTTGATAGATCGCCCCTTCGGTGCGCGGTGTGGGCGGCGCCAAGGCGCGCGGCACGACCGTATCCGGCTTGTGTTCCTTGTGGGGCAAGAACCCGCATCCGGCCACCAGTACGCCGGCGAGCGCGGCAAAGAGCAAAGTTCGCAACGCACGGAGCAAAACTCGCACGGCAGCGGCGCCTGCAGATCCTTGGAGCGCGACGGACATGCGCTCCACCGGTGACCCGCCGTGCAACCGCGTCATGACAAGTTCTGCGTCAGGTACTGCAGCATCTGATCCGTCGTACTGATCGCCTTGGAATTCATCTCGTAGGCGCGCTGGCATTCGATCATGTTGACGAGTTCAGTAACCGTATTGACGTTGGAGGTCTCGAGCGCGCCTTGCGACACGGTGCCGAGCCCGTTGGTTCCAGCCGTGCCGACCTGCGGCGATCCGCTCGCAGCGGACTCGATGAGCAGGTTGTTTCCGGAGGGCTGCAATCCCTCGACGTTGATGAAATTGGCCAATTGAATTTGGCCGAGCGTCGTCGTCTTCGCGGTCCCGGCGGTCGTGATGGTCACGGTTCCGTCGTTACCGACGGTGACCGACTGCGCGGTGATCGGAATCGTGATCGCCGGGGAAATCGGATAGCCGCTCGCATTGACGACATTGCCCGACATATCCATCGAGAACGAGCCGTCGCGCGTATAGGCGAGCGTCCCGTCCGGCATCGTGATCTGAAAGAAGCCTTCGCCGACGACCGACAAGTCCAATGTGCCACCGGTTTGCAAAACGCTGCCTTGGGAATAGTTCTTCTCGGTCTGCGCGATGCGCACGCCGGTGCCGAGCGACAAGCCGGTCGAGTATTGCGTGTTCTGGGTGCTTTGCGCGCCGACCTGCTGGACGTTTTGGTACATGAGGTCCTGAAACGCCGCACGGCTGGCTTTATAGCCGGTCGTATTGCTGTTCGCCAGGTTATTGGCGATCACCGCCATCTGCGTGTTTTGCGCGTCGAGCCCGGTCTTCGCGGTCCATAATGCAAGATCCATGATTGCTTTCCTCTTGTCTTACGACGTGAGCATCAGGCGCTCGGCGCTTTGCTCATTTTGATCGGTCGAATTGATGCTCTTGATCTGAAATTCATACAGGCGCTGCAGCTCGATCATGTTGACCAGCGATTGCGCCGCGTTGACGTTGCTCGACTCGAGCATGCCCGAGGCGACGGTGACCGTTGAATCGGTCTTGGCCGTGCCGCCGCTCTTGAGCCGCAGCAGGCCGTCTTCGCCCTTCTGCAAGTCCTTGGTCGGCGGATTGACCAATTTGATTTGATCGATTTGCGATTGCGCGGCGGGACTCAAGCCCAGCGGCACGACCGATACCGTACCGTCGCCGCCGATCGTCACCTGCGCCGAGGGCGGGATCACGATGGGTCCGGTCTCGGACATCACCGGCAAACCCGTGGCCGTCGTCAACGCGCCGTTTGCGTCGATCTGTAGATCCCCGGCGCGCGTATAGGCCTCCTTGCCGCCGGCACCTTGCACCGCGATGTAGCCATTGCCGTTGACCGCGATGTCGAGCGAGCGGCTCGTGCTGGCGAGCACACCGCTCGCAAAATTCGTGCCGGAATCGGCGGCGATCGCATTGACGCGCGTGGCATACCCGGGACCGTAGACCGGCAGGCTCGCGAACGAGACCGTATCGGCGCGAAAGCCCGTGGTGTTGACGTTCGAGATGTTTTGATTGTTGACCGCCTGCGCCTGCATGATCTGCTTGGCACCGGTCATCGCGACATATAGCCCTCTGTCCATTAGTGGCTAATCTGGATGACGGTCTGGGATTCTTGGTTGGACGTCGTGACCACTTGCGCGTTGGCGTCGAACGACCGTTGCGCGGTGATCATGTTGACGAGCTCGGTCGTCAGATCGACGTTCGAGCTTTCCAAGGCCCCCGATTGGATGCTGCCGAATCCCGCGGACGCCGCCGTGCCTTGCACCACGTTGCCGGAATCGAAGGTCTCGGACCAGCTGGTGTCGCCGAGCTGCTTCAAGCCCTGCGGATTCGGGAAATTCGCCATCGCTAGCTGTCCGAGCTGCGTCGATCGGCCGTTCGTATACACCGCCGAGACGATGCCCGCGGCGTCGATCGCTACCGTGCTGAGCTGACCGGTCGCGTAGCCGTTCTGGGTGATCGAGGTCACGCCGAACTGGCCGCCGTAGGCCGTCGTGTTCGAGAAATTGAACGCGACATTGATCGGATTCGCGCCGTCGGGTGGCGGATAGGCGAAGTTCAGGTTGCCGTTCGCGGGAACTGTCAGCTGACCGGTGGGCGAGAACGTTAATGTGGTCGTGGTCGGATTGGCGCTGACGTTCACACCGTTGATCGTCTGGTAGACGTCCCATACACTGGGATTCGCGGTGGCGGCGAAGAAGAATGTCGCCGGATAGGCGTTGCCCAGCGAATCATAGACCGTCGTCGAAGTCGACTGGTTGTAGGTGGTCGAATCTGCCGGATTGAACGCGCCGCCGGTCGGCAGCGGAGAGTTCGCCGGCAGATTCAAGGTTACCGCACCGGTCGTGGTCGCTTGGGGCGCGCTCTGTGCGGTCTGCAGATTCAGATCGGTGAGCGTGCCGGTGTTGAAGCCGCCGTTAGGCAAGGGGGGAAACACTTGCAAGGCTTGGCCAGTCGCGCTGACGACGTTGCCGCTGGAATCCTCTTGAAATTGGCCGTTGCGCGAATACACCAGGCCGCTGGCGTTTTTGAGCGTATAGAAGCCGTCGCCGCTGATCGCCAAGTCGAGGTTCGAGGAAGTTGTCGTGATGTCGCCTTGCGTGAATTGCTGGGCGTTGGTTGCGAGCTCGACGCCTTCGCCCGTGACCGACTGGTTGAGATTGGCAGCGCCCGACGCATAGAGGTCGGCGAATTCTGCGCGCGATGATTTGAACCCGATGGTATCGGCGTTCGCGATGTTGTTCGCGGTCACATCCAGATTCGAACTGGCTGCGGTCAAGCCCGATAGGGCGATGCTGAAACTAGACATATCGATACTCCTGCGGTTTCCTGAAATTGGTGAATTGCTTCATTTGCGATCCGCTTGTTAATTTGAGATCTGAACGACGTTGCTGAACAGCACGGTGCCTTGTCCGGCGACATTGACGGACATGCCGGTGCTGCCCGAGCCCATTGTGACGCTCTGAATCGTGCCGTTGATGTAGGTAGGCACGTTTGCGCCCGCAGCGGCGCCCGCCACCTGCGCGCTCACGCTGTATTGGCCGACCGGCGCCAGTGCACCATTCGCTTCCGTGCCGTTCCACGAGAAATCGGCGATGCCCGTCGCTTGCGCGCCGAGATTGATTTGCTGCACGACTTTGCCGCTGCTGTCGGCGATGTTGACGACCACATGCGCCGAAGTCTGCGGCACGGCGACGGCCCCGGTGACGGTTGCGCCGCTGGTCGCGAGCGTGGCCGTCGAACTCGGCACCAGCGCTTGGTGGCCGAGCAAGGACGAGGCCTGCATCGCCTGATTCCCGACCAGGGAATTCGACAGGTTCGTGAACGAGGTGTTGAGCTGCGTGATGCCCTGGACTTGGCTGAGCTCCGCGAGCTGGGTCAGGAACACATTGCTGTCGACCGGGCTCGTCGGATCCTGGTTCTTCAGCTGCGCCAGCATGAGCGTCAGAAAGTCCGTCCCGCCCAGGCTCACACCGCCGCCGGCGCCTGCGGCGCCGCTGGTACTCGAGGACGAAGTCGCGGCGCTGCCGGCGGCGGGAGTCGTCGGCGTCGTTGCATGCATTGCGGGATGAATCGAATTGATTTGCATAAATAAGTCCTACCAGGCCTTAGTGGCCCATCGAGATCGTTTTGAGCAGCAAGTCGCGTGCCGTGTTCATCGCATCAATATTGGTCGTGAAAGAGCGATTGGCGGAAATCATGTTGGTCATTTCTTCGATCGAATTGACGTTCGACATGTAGACGTAGCCGTCCTTGTTCGCGAGCGGATTGTTCGGCTCGTAGCGCTTCGGCGCCGGCGTCGTGCTCTCGACGATCCCGAGCACGCGAACGCCCGCCACTGCGCCGTCGCTGTCGCCGCCGTCCGAATCCGAGGTGTCCATCAGCGTCTGAAAAACCGGATGGCGCGCGCGATAGACCTTGGCGGGATCGCCGTCGACGCTCTCGGCATTGGCGAGATTGCTCGCCGTCGTATTGAGCCGGATCGTTTGCGCGTTGAGCGCGCTGCCGGAAATGTTGAAGACACTGAATAAGGACATGGTTGCGTTCCTACTGCCCGGAGATGACGTATTGCAGATCTGAAATTTGATTGTTGATGAACGTGAGGCTCGCCTGATATCGGACGTTGTCTTCGGCGAACGCGGCCTGCTCCACCGGCATTTCCACGGTATTACCGTCCAGCGAAGCTTGATACGGATTGCGGTACTTCAATTCTCCGGGCGCGAATTCGCCGGCGTTTGCCGCGATGTGGCCGGGATCCGTAACGCTGACGGCGAGCCCGGTTTCGCTGTAGGCGCCGGCTAGCACTTCGGTAAAGTCGATGTCGCGCGCCTTGTAGCCCGGGGTGTCCGCGTTGGCCAGGTTGGCGGCTAATACGCTGAGACGCTGTGCGTGCAGCAGCAACGCGGATTCATGAATGCCAAAGATATTGTCGAACATCGTTGCGAATACTCCTCGATGGATACTCCAAGCAAGAGCTGTGCCAAGTCGCGCAAACTGCGAATAATGGGAGCCAGCCCGCAGCTTGCGGGCATAACGGCCCCTGTGGCGCGGCACGAGGGCGACGAAGCGGCAAGGAATTGCCGCGACGCGGCCGGGAGCGGCAATCAGGCAGACGGCCGCATTGGGCGAGCGCCGGCCGCATGGTTTGATCCTGCATCGCAGTGTTGATCCCCATCGCAGTGTTGATCCCGCATTGCAGTGCTGCTCAAACTCACTGCGCCGCGCGCGGGTCTGGCACGCCGCTTGCTACATACGGCTAGATGCCGCACCAAGCGCCAAGAATTCGTCACCTATTGCTGAGGGCGGTCCTCGCCGCGACGACGCTGGCGGCCGCAATAACGCTCGCGGCCGCGACCACGCAGACCCTTGACTTGCAAGACGTAAACCAACTCGAAGGACTCGCGAAATCCGCTGCGCAACGGGAATTGCCCGCGCTGACCGACAAACAACGATTGCAGGTCGGTCCGCTGCAGCCGGGACTGCGATTGGATCGATGCGCAGGCGCCGTCGCTCCGCATGTTGCCCCTGGTTTGCGGATTGCCGGCAGAGTGGTCATCGAACTGCGCTGCGATAGCCCTACGCCTTGGCACATCTACGTTCCGGCGCACATCGTCGGGACTTCGATGGCAGCGGTCGCTGCTCATGCAATCGTCATGGGCACCGTGCTCGGCGCCTCGGATCTGCGTCTCGAGCAACACGACGTCAGCGAATTGCCGCAGGGTTACCTCGATGATCCGGCAATCGCCATCGGCCTCACGGCGAGCCGCGCGATCGCAGGCGGTGCGATCTTGACCAATCAGCAATTACTGGGAACCAGGGCCGTGCAGCGCGGCCAAACTGTCACCTTGGTCGCCAGCGTCAACGGAATGAGCGTGCGGATGTCCGGTCGCGCCTTGAGCGACGGGCTGGTCAATCAACGAATTAAAGTTGAAAATCTTTCATCTGGACGAATCGTCGAGGGAGTCGCCCGGTCGGAGCAAATCGTTGAAATTGTTTTCCAATAGGCCTTCAGTGAACTGCGTCACAGTCGATAACAGGAAACGGAATGTCAATAGTGCACGTCTTAGTTAAAGTTCATCCAAACCCTGACGATAACCCCGTACGGGCAGACCGTTTGCTCCAGGAGATCTAGGTGACGAACAAAATTAGTGGTTACAACACGTCTGAGGCGCTCACGCCCGTCCAGGGCTCGGGCAGCAACAGTCCCGTTGCCGAAAAGACGCAGCCGAGCACTCCGGCTGCGAGCGCACAGGTCGCGCCCGCGGCGGACCAGGTAACTTTCACCGGCTCGGCACGCACCTTGCAAAAGCTCAGCGCCGCGCTCGCGAATGCGCCGGTCGTCGATGCGGCCAAAGTCGCTTCGGTCAAACAAGCCGTTCAAAACGGCACCTATACCGTGAACAACGGCAGTGTTGCCGACAAGCTATTGCAGTTCGACAGCGAACTGAAGTAGGTCTATGACGCATGATGCCCGCCACCGCTTAGAGCTTGTACTGGATCGCGAGATCGACGTCGCCCGGCAGCTGGCGGCGACGCTCGAAGCGGAACGCGAGGCGTTGAGCGGCAATTCGCCGACGGCCGTCGCGGAAAAAGCCGCTCAAAAGGTTGCATTGCTGGGTACGTTCGCAGGTCTCGAAGGCGAGCGGCGCAGCCTCGCGGAGCCGCCGTTTTCGGAGGTTTCCGATACCGCAGCGCAACGCTGGCGCGACTTGATGGATCTCATGGGGATCTGCCAGAAGGCCAATGAAGTCAATGGCTACATCATCAATGTGCGCCGCGCGCAGGTGCGCGAACTCATCGATGTCGTACGCGGCGGAGCGGCCGTAACCTACGGTCCCCAGGGCAAAACTTTCGCAAAAGCGCTCCGAGCGCTGGCACGGGCGTGACGTATGCTGGTACTCAGCCGTCGCGCTGACGAATCGATTCTGATCCAGCCCGCAGAAGGCACGGACGGCTCGATGACCTTGGCGCAACTGTTCGCCAAAGGCCCGATCCTCATTACGCTCCTAGGCGGTACGGGCCGCCGTGTCAAGGTGGGCATCGAAGCCCCGGAACAGTTGTCAATCCGCCGCAAAGACGTCGTCTGATTAGACATATGGCGGGCGTTTAACGCCTGCCCTTCGCTTAAAGTGTGACCTGTGTGCATAATGGCGGCTATCCCCCAAACACTAGCCGCAGGGAACCTGATGGAGCGTCGTTTGCACACTCGCCATCGCGCACGTACTACCGTGTATGTGGTGATGTCCGGTCGTAAGAGCCGGATATGCAAGGCCAAAAACCTCAGTGCAAACGGCGTATTCGTGGAAACGGAAAACCTCGGTCTGCGCAAGGGCCAACAGGTACAGCTCGCATTTGCGATCAATCTCGGTCTGGTCACGAAAATTCATCGGCGCACGGCGATCGTCGCGCACGTGACGCGCGGCGGTACCGGCCTCATGATGGAACAATTCGCGGGGCGCTGAAGCGATCCGCGCAGCGCGCCCGGCCGCTGTAAACTAGGGCGCAATGCCGCCCTTAGATCCGCCCCGCTCGGATGCGATTCGCATTCTGGGCGCACGCCAGAACAATCTCAAAAATCTCGACCTCGAGTTGCCGCTCAACGAATTGATCGTCGTGACCGGCGTCAGCGGTTCGGGAAAATCTTCATTGGTCTTCGACACCCTCTATGCAGAGGGCCAGCGACGCTACGTCGAGACATTCTCTCCGTATGCCCGGCAGTTCTTGGATCGCATGGACAAGCCCGCGGTCGATCGCATCGAAGGGATTCCGCCGGCAATCGCGATCGACCAGAACAATCCCGTGCGTACCTCACGCTCGACGGTCGGCACGATGACCGAACTCAACGATCATTTGAAGCTGCTGTTCGCGCGCGCCGCAATTCTGCATTGTCGCAGTTGCGGAAAACCGGTGCGGCGCGATACGAGCGTCAGCATCGCCGCGGCACTCGCAGCACTATCGCACGAGCACGGCGACCCGCGACTGGTGCTGACTTTCCCGGTCGGCATTCCGAAGAATTTTTCCGAAGCGGAAATCAAGACTTTGCTCGAGCGGCAAGGCTATGGCCGCATCCACGAGACGCGCGACGGCGTTTTGCAGGTCGTGCAAGACCGCTTGCGGTGGAGCTCCGCCGAGGCGCCGCGCATCAGCGACGCGATCGAGGCGAGTCTGCGCCTCGGCGAGGGCCGGTTCGACGCATATCCTCAGCCGGATTCCGGTGAATCCTCGGCTCCTTGGCGTTTCTCGACCGGCTTGCATTGCCCGGATTGCGAGATCACTTACAAGGATCCGAGCCCCAGCAACTTCAGTTTCAATTCGCCGATCGGCGCGTGCGAGGCCTGCCGCGGATTCGGACGCAACATCGGCGTCGACTACGACCTGGTGATCCCGGATGCATCGTTGAGCTTGGCAGCGGGCGCGATCAAGCCGTGGCAAACCGAGTCCAACAAGGAATGCCAGGCGGATCTGGTGCGCTTCGCGCGCAAACGCGGCATTCCGCTCGACGTTCCTTGGGGCAAACTCGACGCCGATCAGCGCGCGTGGGTCATCGAAGGCGAAGGCGAATGGAGGAAAAACGTCTGGTACGGCGTACGGCGATTTTTCGCCTGGCTCGAGACCAAGGCATATAAGATGCACATTCGCGTCTTGCTGTCGCGCTACCGCTCGTACACGGAATGCGCCTCTTGCCATGGTGCGCGCCTCAAGCCCGATTCATTGCTGTGGCGCATCGGTTCGTCCCGCGATGTCCGTGCGGCCGGCGACGCCCGCAATTCTGCCGGCGTCAACATACGCGATCTGATGCTCATGCCGATCGATGCCTGCCGGCGTTTCTTCGACTCGCTGGAATTGCCGGCGCCGATGGACGCGGCAACGGAAGTCTTGCTGCGTGAGATTCGCACGCGCTTGCGATACTTGACCGACGTGGGTTTGGGTTATCTGTGCCTCGACCGCCAGTCGCGAACTCTTTCCGGCGGTGAGGTGCAGCGAATCAACCTCACGACGGCGCTCGGGACGTCGCTCGTCAACACGCTGTTCGTATTGGACGAACCGTCGATCGGCCTGCACGCACGCGACGTCGACCGTATCGTCGGCCTGATGCGCAAGCTACGCGACGCCGGCAACACGCTTGTGGTCGTCGAACACGATCCCAAGGTGATGCAGGCGGCCGACCGATTGCTCGATATCGGTCCGGGTCCCGGAGAACGCGGTGGCGAGGTCGTCTTCTATGGACCGGTCCGCGATTTGCCTCAGGCACACGCGTCTCTTACCGCCGATTATCTATTCCGCCGCAAGCGCGTCGACTCGCAAGCGCGCCCGACACCGAAGGTCGTGGGCACGCTGCGCATTGAGGGGGCTGCGGAACACAATCTCCACGAGATCGACGTCGAGATCCCGCTGCAGCGGCTCGTCTGTGTGACCGGCGTCAGCGGGTCCGGCAAATCGACGCTCGTGCATGACGTGCTCTATGCCGCGCTGCTGCGCGCCAAAGGCAAGCCCACCGAGAACCCCGGCCGCCACCGCCGAGTCTGCGGCAGCGAATCGATCGACGCCGTCATCATGGTCGATCAGAGCCAAATCGGCCGCACGACGCGCTCCAATCCAGCGAGCTATGTCGGCGCTTTCGATGCGATCCGCAATTTATTTGCCAAATTGCCGGAATCCCGCGCGCGCAAATACACGGCCGGTACGTTCAGCTTCAACGCCGGCAACGGCCGCTGCCCGAGCTGCGGCGGCAATGGCTTCGAGCACGTCGAAATGCAGTTCCTCTCCGATGTTTATTTGCGCTGCCCGGACTGCGACGGTCGGCGCTTTCGCGCCGAGGTGCTCGAGTGCAAGCTCGAGCGCGCATTATCGGCGCCCAAAAGTATCGCCGACGTGCTCGATCTGACCGTCTCGGAAGCGCTGCTTTTCTTTGCCGAGGACCGGGAAGTCTGTCACCGCTTGCAGCCCTTGGCGGACGTCGGCCTCGAGTACTTGCGTCTCGGGCAGCCGGTTCCGACGCTTTCAGGCGGAGAAGCGCAGCGGCTCAAGCTCGCCGAGCATCTCTCGAGTCATGTCACGGCGAGCGCCGCCGGAGCAAGCCCTACCGCGCGACGTGGATCGCTGTTCTTGTTCGACGAACCGACGACCGGTCTGCATTTCGACGACATCGCAAAGCTGCTGCGCACATTCAGACGCCTCGTCGATGCCGGCCATTCGGTGCTGGTCGTCGAACACAACCTCGATCTGATTCGCGCGGCCGACTGGATCGTCGATTTGGGTCCGGAGGGCGGCGACGCGGGCGGCTTCGTGGTTTGCGTGGGTACGCCGCAGGACGTGATGCAGGTGTCCGCTTCACACACGGGTCGCGCGCTGCTCGAGGCCGAGCTGCCGGCTGCATTCGGCCTGAGCGTGCGGGACGCCGAGACCGCCGCCGTGCGGCCGCAAGGGTCCGATAGAATCGAGATCTACGGCGCCAGAGAGCACAACCTCAAGAATATCGACGTGCAACTGGGTCGCAACCAATTCACGGTGATCACCGGCATTTCCGGCAGCGGCAAGAGCAGTTTGGCGTTCGATATTTTGTTTGCCGAGGGCCAGCGGCGCTATCTCGAGTCCTTGAATGCGTATGCCCGGCAGTTCGTTCAGCCCGCTTCGCGGCCGGACGTGGAAGCCATTGTCGGCATCCCCCCGACCGTAGCGATCGAGCAGCGCACGAGCCGCGGTGGCCGAAAGAGCACCATGGCGACGCTCACCGAGATTTATCATTTTTTGCGGCTGTTGTACGTGAAGCTGGGGACCCAGTATTGCCCCGACTGCAATGTGCCGATAGAGCCGCAGACGCAGGAAGCAATCGCCGCGCGCTTGATCAAGGACTTTCGCGGCCGGCACATTGACTTGCTGGCGCCTCTCGTCGTCTCGCGCAAGGGCTTGTATACCGCGCTGGCAAAATGGGCGCGCGGCAAAGGCTACGCGCAGCTGCGCGTCGACGGGGTCTTGCGTCCGACCGCGAAATGGCCGCGGCTCGACCGCTTCACGCTGCACAGTATCGAAGTGCCGGTGGCGGGTTTGATCGTGACCGCAGGCGCCGAAGCCGAGCTGCGCGCCGCTCTCGGAACAGCCTTGAGTTTGGGTCGCGGTTTCGTGCAGATCGCGACCGGGGAGGCATCCTCTGCTGCAACGCCCGCGCTGCGGGTTTTCTCGACGAAACGCGCATGTCCCACCTGCGGGACCGGCTTTCCGGATCTGGACCCGCGCCTGTTCTCGTTCAACTCGAAGCACGGTTGGTGCAAGAGCTGCTTCGGCACCGGATTGGAATTGCCGGATTTCGACGCCGAACAAAGCGGCGAGGAATCCGCTTGGGCGTACGCGAGCGATGCTCCAGCGCAGATTTGCGCGCACTGCGCGGGCGAAAGGCTCAACCCGGTCGCGCGTCATGTACTGTTTCGCGGTCAATCGATTTCCGCGATCACGCGCTTGCCGGTGCGCGACTTTGCTGCGGCTCTGGGGACTTTCAAGCTGCGAGGTCGCGAACGAGAGATCGCACGGGATCTGCTGGCCGAGCTGCAGTCGAGAGCCGCATTCCTTTGCGATGTCGGCCTGGGCTATTTACAGCTCGATCGCGCAGCGCCGACTCTGTCGGGAGGCGAGGCGCAGCGCATCCGGCTCGCGGCGCAGCTCGGCTCGAATCTGCAAGGAGTGTGCTATGTGCTCGACGAACCGACCATCGGTTTACATCCGCGCGACAATCGGGCGCTGCTCGATACCCTAGAACGCTTGCGCAGCAAAGGCAATACCCTGGTCGTCGTCGAGCACGACGAAGATACGATACGCCGGGCCGATCACGTCATCGATCTGGGTCCGGGCGCAGGGAAATTCGGCGGCCGCCTCGTCGCCCAAGGCACGGCCGCGGAACTGGCGCGACTCGGCACCTCGGTGACGGGCCGCTGCCTCGCATCACCGCTGACGCATTCGCTCGCGCGCCGCCGGCCGATCGACGCAGGCACCGCTTCGATTCGGATCGTCGGCGCGACGCTGAATAATCTGCACAAGATCGACGTAACTTTCCCGATCGGCCGCTTGAGCGTCGTCACGGGCGTATCCGGTTCCGGCAAATCCTCGCTCGCCCGCGATGTACTGTTCGAAAATCTAAAGCGCTTGGTCGCGCAGCGGCGCGAGAAGGCCGAGACTCGGCTCATCGGGTGCGAGCAAGTTCGCGATTGGCAGCGCGTCACACGTGTTCTAGAAGTCGATCAGACGCCGATCGGCAAGACGCCGCGCTCCTGTCCGGCGACCTATATCGGGTTCTGGGACGCGATTCGCGGACTCTTCGCGGCGTCGACCGAAGCGCGCATGCACGGCTATACCGCGAGCCGGTTTTCCTTCAATTCGGCCGGCGGCCGCTGTGAGGCTTGCGAAGGCCAAGGCGTGCAGCGCATCGAGATGAATTTTCTTCCCGATGTGCAGATCCCGTGCGACGTCTGCCGCGGTCAGCGCTTCAATGCGGAAACCTTGAGCGTTCTGTTCAAGGGCAAGAACATCGGCGAAGTGCTCGCCATGAGCGTCGAGGATGCCGCAGAATTCTTTGCCGCGCAGCGCAGCGTGCATCACGCCTTGGGGCTGCTCGCCGACGTCGGCTTGGGCTACTTGAACTTGGGTCAGGCAAGCCCGACGCTGTCGGGCGGCGAAAGTCAGCGCATTAAATTGGTGACTGAGCTCGCCAAGGTGCGCACCGACGCGCCGGGCCTCGATGCGGCGCGTCGCGAGGGGGCGCATACTCTGTACGTATTGGATGAGCCCACGGTGGGCCTGCATATGGCCGATGTCGAAAAATTGCTGCGAGTACTGCATAAACTCGTCGACACCGGCAACACCGTCGTCGTAATCGAACATAATTTGGACGTCATGGCCGAGGCCGATTGGATCGTCGATCTGGGACCGGAGGGCGGCGATGGCGGCGGCCGTCTCGTCGCCCAAGGATCGCCGGAAACCATTTTGCGCGCATCGCGCCGCAGTCATACCGCGCGCTTCCTCGCAGAATTCATCGCCGCACGCGGTGTGGCGTAATTCTTGAGCAAGCCGTCTTCATTGATCGCGTTACTGAGCGCGGTGCTGCTCTCGATCTGGTGTGTCGGCGTGTTGGGGCGCGGCTATTGGACGCCCGACGAGCCGCGCGAGGCGGACATTTCCTGGCGCATGAGCTGGCAAGCCGATAAAGCCGTACCCTTGCTGGCGGGCGAACCGTTTTGCGAGAAGCCGCCGCTGACCTACTGGCTGGCGGCCACGCCCATCAAATTGTTCGGCGCAGGCGCTTGGGCGGCGCGGCTGCCGAACTTGCTGTATGCCGTGATCACCGCACTCGGCGTGGGCTTGTTGGCGAGCCGCGCCGCCGGTGCCCTCGCGGGTATCGCGGCCGCCGCCGCGATAGGGAGTTTTCTGCTCTCCTACCAAGTCGCGATCTGGCTTGCCACGGATGCGCCGCTGCTCGCCGCGGTATCGCTGGCCCTGCTCGGCCTGTACAGCGGATTCTATGCCGCCGGCAGCCGCGATCGTTTGCGCGGCTATCTGCTGATGCATGCCGCGCTGGGCGTGGGCTTCTTGGCCAAGAGTGCGGCCGCCTGGATGGTAGCGGCACTCGCGCTGGCGACACTGATCGTCTGGGAGAGACGCTGGCGAGAGTTGATGCGTTGGGAGCTCTATGTCGGCTTGGCAGTGCAGGCCGCGATCATTCTTCTGTGGGTGTGGTTCGTCTATGCCGGCCCCGACGGCAGTGCGCATTTGAAAGTATTTTTCTGGAACAATTTGGTCGGACGATTCACGAGCGTGGATGCGCCGGCGGAACTGCAGTACGCGACCGGGCATCGCAATTCTCCGGGAAAATATTTTCTGGAACTGCCGATTTATCTATGGCCTTGGACGCTGCTGTGTATTGCGGCGGTACGGCGCGCCTGGCAGCAGCGAAGCGGACCGGCGGATCAATTGCGTGTGGTTCGTTTTGCGGTTGCCGCATTCTTGCCGTCTCTGCTCATATTGTCGGTCGCGGCGACCGCGCGCGATATTTATTTGGCGCCGGCATTGCCGGGTGCCGCTTTGCTGCTCGGCTGGTGGAGCGTCGAAATTCTGCGCAGCCACGACTGCTGGGACGTTCGAGCGCTGCGCGCGACGACGCTGTTATTGTTGCTGGCCGCCGTCGTGATGGCAGTCGTCGTCACGCTGATCGGCGTCGCGGCGGGACCTAGCCTGGAGGCGCCCGCGAGCTATGCGCTGATTGCGGCTCTGGGCATCGGCGTTGCCGTCTACCTGATGCTCTACGCCTGGCTCGCTCTCGGACGCCGGCGATTCTTGGCGGCGCAGCTCGCGCTGCTCGTCGGATATTGCAGTTTGCTCGTGGGCCCGGCGTCGCAGGCTTACCATGAGGCGGATCGTTGGCAGAATTTGGCGGCTCTAGGCGCTGCGCTGCGCGCGGATCTCGGCAACGATTCCCTAGTGCTGGTGGCGCCCGACGAGACGACCCGTGCTTGGGTCGATATGTACACTCGAACCGTGGTGACTCGCATACCGGGACCGAATGACGCTGCCGCAATCGAGCAGCTCAAGGCAGCCATGGCAGCGACACCGCACGCCTTGGCGCTCGTACAGTTGGACGGCAGGCATCTGACGCCCGGAATGCTCGCGCTGGCGAAGCGGTTCGCACTACCGGACAGGCTGACTCGCGAGGAACAAGACCCGGAGTGGCTTGCGGCCGCAGGCTTGGCGGTCGCAAAGCGCTATGCGCTGCCGAATGGTCGTCGCTACGCCTTGCTGGAATCGCCGACGGTGCGCTTCGCGCTCGAGCCGGCGATCCGCTGAAACAAGGCGAGGTACTGACGGACCTGGCGGCTCCAGGAGAAATCCTGGGCCATCGCGTTTTGCATGAGCCGCTGCCACAATGGTCGGTCGGCATACCAATCGAGCGTAGTACCGAGCGCCCAGCGCGCGGCCGACGCATCGAAATCGTTGAAAACGCAACCGGTGCCTAGGCCGGTAGCCGCATCGAAGTGCTGCACGGAGTCCGCCAATCCCCCGGTTTTGTGCACGATCGGGATCGTGCCGTAGCGCAAGCTGTACATTTGATTCAAACCACAGGGCTCGTACCGCGACGGCATCAGGAAAATATCGCTGCCGGCCTCGATGAGGTGCGCCAAGACTTCGTCATAGCCGGACTTAAACGCGACTCGACCCGGAAACTTGGCTGCGAGCCGCTCGAAGAACGCGACGTAGCGGGCATCGCCGCTGCCGAGTACGGTCAGGCCACAGTCCCTCTGCGAGAGGATGTCCGGCAGCACATCGAACAGCAGCTCGAAGCCCTTTTGATCCGTCAATCTGCTGATGATCGACAGCAAGGGCATCGTATCGCCGAGCTCCAATGAACCAGCCGCCAGCAAACGGCGCTTATTGGCGAGTTTGCCGGCCAGATTCTGTGGATCGAAATGCGTGTCTATGTGCGGGTCGTGGCGCGGATCCCATTCGCTGTAATCGACGCCGTTGAGGATGCCCGTAACGCCATCCGGACGGGCCCGCAATGCCCTCTCCATGCCCATACCGAGCGGTCCCTCGCAGATTTCGCGCGCATACGTGGGGCTGACCGTGGTCACCGCATCGGCAAATTTTATGCCGCTTTTCAAAGGGTTGATGATGTCGTAGCGCAGATCCTCTTGGTCGAGCAGTGCCTCGCCCGCGCCCAAGCCTAAGTCGGGCGCGAGCTTGATCGGCAGGATGCCTTGGTAGCCGATGTTGTGAATCGTCAGTACCGAGCGGGCCTGCGCGATCGCCGTATCACTCGCGTAAACCGTCCTCAGGTACAGCGGCAGGAGCGCGGTATGCCAATCATTGCAATGGAATACATCGGGTATGAATCCCAGGCGTTGACAGGACTCGATCGCCGCCCGCATGAATAACAAGAAACGCCGATGTTCGTCCGGATCGCTCGTGTAGAGCGTCGGCCGATTGAAAAGCGCGGGGCAATCGATGAAATAGACCGGCAGCTCGGTCCCGGGGTAATGCGCCTCTCGCAGGGAATACGTATAACGATCGGCGCCGATCATCATCGATGCGCCCTGCACAGCCGCCACCGGTTTAAAATCCCAACGGCCGCTGCGCACCGATGCGTAAAACGGCATAAACGCGCGCACTTCGACATTTAATGACGCCAAATGGCCGAAAAGCGCACCCGCCACATCGGCCAGTCCGCCGGTCTTCGCGTAAGGCATCATTTCCGACGACAACATGCAGAGCTTGAGCCGAGTCATCTTGCTAGTCTACCAAACCCGATTGCCGAACATCGAGCCGCTTGGCATTCGGCGATTGTTATCCGATGGGTCTGCGGATCGCGACACCCAGTAGGTGGTTCCCGAGGTTTTATGCGAATTCCTCGTGCGCTCGCGTAGCGAGTGTGGCAGTCTTTCCAGTGAGACCCGAGTGGCTGGTATATCAATTCAAACGGTGGCATCACGATGAGTATGCGGCACGCGGCTCGCACCAACACTGGTCGCTATGTAAGCCGTTTGACCAGCGGCACGTTAGCCGTCGTCATGGCGGGTGGGCGCGGGGAGCGCCTCAAGGCGCTGACCCAGCATCGCTGCAAGCCGGCAACGCCCTTTGGCGGCAAGTTCCGCATCATCGATTTCGTGTTGTCGAATTGCGTCAATTCCGGCATCCGCCAAATCGCGGTGCTGACGCAATACAAATCCCAGTCCCTGATCCAGCACATTCAGCGCGGCTGGAGTTATTTGCGAGGAGAGATGGGGGAATTCGTCGAATTGATCCCCGCACAGCAGCAAACCGGCGAATATTGGTACCGCGGCACGGCCGATTCGGTCTACCAGAATCTGGATTTCATCCGCTCTCATAATCCGACACACGTCTTGATCCTTGCGGGGGACCATATTTACAAAATGGACTATGGTCCGATGATCGCCTATCACGAACAAAGCGACGCGGACATCACGGTTGGAGTCGTCGACGTGCCCATCGAGCGCGCGCACGAATTCGGCATCTTGACCACGGACGAGACCAATAGGGTCGTCAAATTCGCCGAAAAACCCGCGAAACCGGATCCGATCGTCGGTCAAGAAAATTTGGCCCGCGCATCCATGGGCATCTACGTCATCGCAATGAATCGCCTCGACATGCTGCTCACCGAGGATGCCGAGAATAAGAACAGCAGCCATGATTTCGGCAAGAACATCATTCCGCCGTCGATCGCCCAATTGCGCGTATTTGCCTACCCGTTCCACGACGTGGAAACGCGCGCCCAATCTTATTGGCGCGACGTCGGAAATCTGGATGCGTTTTACGAAGCCAACATGGAGCTCGTCGCCGTGAATCCCGAGCTCAATATATATGATCATCAATGGCCGATCTGGACCTACCAGGCACAACAGCCGCCCGCAAAATTCGTGCTCGACGAGGATGGACGGCGCGGCATGGCCGTGAACTCGATGGTGACCGGCGGCTGCATCATCTCGGGCGCCTACGTGACGCAATCCCTGCTTTCGACGGATGCCCGGATCGAGGACGGCAGCCGCGTCGAAAGTTCGGTGTTGCTGCCGGGCGTCAGCGTCGGACGCCGCTGCATGATCCATCGCTGCATCATCGACGAGAATTGCAATATTCCCGATGGCGTGCAGATCGGCGTGGACCCCGCGCTCGATAAGCAGCGCTTCTACGTCACCGAGGGCGGTGTCGTGCTCGTGACCGCGGATATGTTGAAGGCGCCGATATAGGCGATCAGAGCTGGGCGCGGACGCCGGATCTCGACGCAAGCGCTAACAGCTAGGCGCATTGGCGGAACGCGGCCGCAGCCGCTGCCATGCGCCGATCACCGCCTCCGGTGTTATCCCCATCATCGATGCTTGGCCGTCGATTTCGCCGGTGAGCACGATTGCTTCGCTACCCGCCGTGCCCCTCGGCCGGTAGAGCGAAGGTAGCGCCTTGCCGAACAGCACGACTTGCGGGCAGCCGACGGCAGCGGCGGCATGCGCGGGACCCGAATCCACGGTGATCAAGGCCTCGGCGCGCGCGAGCAGCGCGATGAGGCGCGGGATCGGCAAACACCCTGCGACATTGTGGATTCCCTCGACGCCGGCGAGCGCCGCGACCGCCTGGTTCAGGGCATGCTCGGGACCGGTCCCCAGCAATACGATCGGATGCCCTGGTCGATCCCTGCGCAGCTGTTGAATGACCGCAGCCCATCGCTGTGGAGGCCAATATTTATGATTGACCGCGAGCCGCTTGGGTCCGCGACGCATCGTTCTTTTGTTGCCGATCTGCACCAGAATCATCTTCGAGCCCAACAAGCCCCGCGCACCCAACCAGGCGTCCAGATCGGCTTGCTGTGCGGCATCGACACGCAATTCGCATCCATGCAATTCGCTCAACATCCCGGGTAGCGGGCGCTCGCGCCATGCGGCGGGCAGGATCCGGCCTAGCCGTTTCCATTGCTCGGTTGCGTGTTCGCCGGGCAGCAAACGGTGCTCGCGCACGTCCACGATCCACTCGGCGTCGATGCCGGCGCGGATCAACAAAGCGCGTGCCGCATCGTCATCGTCGCAAAGCCATGTCGGACCCGCTCCGCGCGCACGCAAGCGATGAACCGCGCGACGCTGATCGGGGGCGAGCCAATATGGAGTCTTTCGACTGCGCACACTGAAAATCTCGCCGACGCCGGGCTGCGCCCGCAGCAGCGGTTCACTCCATGGTCCGGAGGTCAATATATCCACGGGGCACAGAAACTGCGCATGCAGCTCGCGGATCAACGCCGTCAGCAGCACCATATCGCCGAAAGCGCCGAAGCGCACAACGAGCGGCCGCGCCGGCTGCTGATTGGGTATCGACGACATGGGCGCTTAACCGCCGGCCGCCGGGGCCGCTTGATGCGTGGCTATATTTAAGCGGATATCGCGCCAGCCGCCGTAGCGGTAATAACTGACCGCCATCACCAAGGAGAGCAGGGATGAGAGCGGAAAACTGAGCCAAATTGCATCCGCAGACCATTTGCCGATCAATAGATAGGCAAACGGCACACGCACCAACCACAAGGACGTCATCAAAATGAGCAGCGGCGCGATGACGGCGCCGGTGGCCCGCACGACGCCGAACAGCACGATCGTCACTCCAAAGAATGCGAACGACCAGACGACCAGTGCATTCAAATGCGTCGCGATATGGATTGCCTCGCCGCCCGCGGGTAGAAACAGTCCGAGCGCCTCGCGGTTCAGCAGATAGTTGATTGCGATCAACGTACCGCCCAACAAAAAAGTGAACGTGACGCCCGCCAATGCGACCGACCCCACCCGATCCCAGCGCCCGGCGCCGACGTTCTGTGCCGCCATCGAGGATACTGCGGCGGCGATCGAAATCGCGGGCATCTGTATGTAATTCCAAAGCTGCATGGCCGCGTTGAATGCGGCGGTTTCCTGAGAGCCGAATCGATTCACCAATGCTATCAGCGCCAACAGGCTCGTCGACACGACGAACATTTGCAATCCCATCGGGACGCCCTTCGTCACCAGCAGGCGCACCACGGACCAATCGACTTTGAACAGACTCCATTCGCTGCGATGAATACACAATATGTTTTTCGTGCGGTACAGATGCACGACCAGCGCAATCAAGCTCAATGCCTGTGCGGTCAAGGTTGCGATCGCGGATCCCGCTATTCCTAAGCGCGGTACCGGACCCCAGCCGAAGATCAACAGCGGATTGAGCGCAATATCGAGAAACACCGACACGGCGAGGTAGATGAAGGGCGTCTTCGAATCGCCGGCGCCGCGCAGCACCGCCATAAGGAAGAAAATGCCGCTCATGAACGGCAGCGCTAGAAAAATAATGCGCATGTAGGCGATCGCGGGCGCCAAGGCGTCCGCCGGCGTGTGCAGCCAACCGAGCAGTTGGTGGGCAAACGCATATCCCAGCAGGCTCATCGTCACGGACAACACGAGAAAAAAAGCGGCGGTAGTGCCGACCACGCGCTTCGCTTCGGGGATGTTTTTCGCGCCCACGCATTGCCCCACGAGCACGGTCGCCGCCATCGAGAAGCCGAAGATGGACCCAAACAGCAGGAACATCACCATGTTCGCATTGCCGGCGGCCGCGAATGCCGCCTCGCCCAAATACTTTCCGACCCAGATCGCGTTGACCGAACCGTTCAGCGATTGCAGCACGTTGCCGAACAAAATCGGCAGTGAAAAAAATATCAGCGCGCGCGGAATCGAGCCTTCCGTGAGAGAAAGTTGGGACTTCATACACACTCCGAATCCTTAACAACGGCTCGACCGCGGCCAGCGCCACCCTCGACGGCGACGGCGACGGCGACGCACGCAGTTTATCGGCAAGTACCGCGGTCCAGCCCGCGCGATGTTATCCTTACTGGCTAAGTTTAAGCACGCGGACCCATCTTAGGCAGTGACAACGCATGATCTTGGTTATTGACGTCGGCAATACCCGCCTGAAATGGGCGTGGCTGACGACTACCGGACTATCCGATCAACAGGCGGTCGTGCACCGGGACGTCAAACCGGACCTTTGGACCGCGGCGTTGTTCGACGCCAGTCAAAGGCCCGACCGTGTTCTCGTCTCGAACGTCGCCGGGGGTGCGATGGCGAAGAATTTGACGAGACTCACGAAAAAGGTGTTCGGCGTCAAAATCGAATTCGTCACGGCGAAGCGACAGTTTCTGGAGCTCACGAACGGCTATTTGGATCCGAGCTTGCTGGGGGCCGACCGCTGGTTGGCCGTCATCGGCGCCTGGACAATGGCACGCTCTGCGCTATGCGTCGTCGATGCCGGAACCGCCGTCAAAGTCGACAGCGTCGATGCCAACGGCCAGCACCTCGGTGGGCTCATCGTTCCAGGCATCCACATGATGCGCGAGGCGCTGCTGAAGCGCACGAGCGATATCGCCAAGGCCGTCGAACAAAGCACGCCGTCGATGGCTGGGATCCTCGCGAACAATACCATCGGTGCGGTATCGCGCGGCGCCGTCTTCGCGCTGGCGGGCATGGCCGATCGCGCGGCCGAAATCATCGAGCAATATACGGGCGTCAAGCCGCAGCTCTTCATTACGGGCGGTGATGCCGGGATGATCACCGGGACGATGCGCGCGCGCGGCGAGATCGTACCGGATCTCGTGCTGCGCGGCTTGGCGGTCATCGCGGCCCAGGCGCACTGAACGGCATTTCGCAGCCCCACCCATGTTTCGCCCCGGCCCACACAATCTGATCACGGACGTCCCGGGTCTCGCGGTGGGCCACTCGTCCGCCGCGCGCGTCGCGTCCG
>OCZU010000674.1_pt1 | contig 22934 bp, 23 predicted proteins | sample 1539001 | NCBI WGS metagenome assembly OCZU01 (sample SAMEA3539306, study PRJEB22396) | soil metagenome | biome: tundra; feature: field; material: soil | place: USA | collected 2010-05 | depth 0.15 m | reverse complement strand
GCCGCCTTGATCGTTTCCCCGCAAACGGGACAGACCTTGGTGTCATCGCTCACCGCTAGGCCCCCAATCGCCGTGGCAGCGCAACCGGGTCATGATGTTTTGGCCGCGGATGTGGCCACGTTGATCAACTCGCCGGCCTGCTTCTGGTGGACCTTCTGCCGGATCAGGATGTCCGGCACGGATACGGCGTGCCCATAGTAAAGGCGATTCCAGCTGTCCGAGGTAGAAGCAATCGTTCCATCGAGGTTCACGCCGCCGTAGATTCCCTTGGCGCGACTGAACGAGACGAAGTCGGCGACCAGATTCGACTGAGCTCCGGTGCCGATCGGCCCCGCGGCAACGGAAACGTCGCCGCCGAGCTTGAACGAGCTAGAGAGCAGCGAGTCGAGGCCTTTCTCGGTCATGATCAAGCTCACCGTTTCGGATACGGAAACGCCGGCCTGAAATCCGACGCTCGCAGTCGCCAAAACGTAGAACGCCGGACCGACCCATTTGCCGGTTTTTTCGTCACGCGCCAGCACCAGAGCACGGCCACCCGAACCGCCGATGATGAATCCCGCCTTGGTGACCGAAGGTGCAATCAGCACTGCCTTGGCCCGGCGAAAGTTGTTCCGCAACCACGGCATGCCGGGATCGCTTAGGAACGCGGATAGGGTAAGCGTGGCGTCGCTGACGAGCTTGCGTTGGTCCGCCTGAGCAAAGGCGGCCGACGACAGTGTCGCGGCGATCAACGCAAGCAACAGCGCAGCGCAAGCCGTTCGAAGCGTCGCCCGCCTCATAGGGTTCTCCCGTAATTTACGCGTCCAGCAGTCCGAGCGTAGGGACGCTTCACCTTCCTGTCAATCAAGATGTCGCCTGGTAGCGCCGCGCTGAACGCATGGTCCGGCACCCGGTCGGACCGCCTCCTACACACCTCGCGCCGTAGCCTACATCCAAAACGGTGTGCGTCCGATTGACCGCCACTGCGGTGCCATCGATGATTGGGTCGAACACCGATCATAACCACCAAGGACAACCATGGGCTCAGCGCATGTCGGTTTACACCAGGCGTTCCCGCGTGCGGGCGGCTCGCCGGCTGCACGAGGCTCCTTATTGACGAGTGACGGGCTGGAGCGCGATCTGCTTTCTCTGTATGAACAGTTGCTCGCGACGCGCATGGAGCTCGACGGCGCGGTCCCCGCCGGAGGGCATCTGACCTTGTCGCGTGGAGAGATCGATTGCGTGTTGGCGCAGCTCGATTCGGCGATCATCGCGGCGCGCCACATGGTTTCGTCTACCGTGCGGGCCCCGGAAGAACCAGCGCGCCGTCTCGATCGGCGGCCGGCGCGTGGCGCCCGCGACGGCGTCCGCGTCATCCGATGACCTGCAACGGGGTACGCGTGAAATCGATCCTGGACCCGACCTTTTGCTATACGTCGAGCCTGCATACCGATGTCCGCAAGACATTCGAGCGCGTTCGACGCGAGCAGCGGGAGATAGCCAGCAACGAGATTCGGAGCGATCGGAAGAGCAATGTGCTGACGTGGCAAAGAGGATCGCTGGGTCTTGCTGATCTTCGGCGCGCCGGCGGCGCACAAGAAAACGGGCGCACGCAGCGCCCGTCCTAGACCCGGTTCGCGCGCTTCAGACGCGGCGCCGATATTCGCCCGTGCGCGTGTCGATTTCGATCTTGTCGCCGGTAGCCACGAACAGGGGCACCTGCACTTCCAGGCTGCCGAGCTTTGCCGGCTTGAGCACCTTTCCGGAAGTGTCGCCCCGGATGGCAGGCTCCGTGTAGGTAATCTCGCGCACCACGCTGTTGGGAAGCTCGACGGAAATGGGCTTGCCGTCGTACAGCGTCAATTCGCACTGCAGGCCGTCCTCGAGATAGTTGACCGCATCGCCGATGTTTTCCTTCTCGACTTCAATCTGGTTGTACTCGCTGTCCATGAACACATAGAGCGGATCCTGGAAATACGAATACGTGACTTCCTTACGTTCGAGTTGAACGACATCGAATTTTTCGTCGGCGCGATAGACAGTCTCCGTGCCCGAGTTCGACAGAAGGTTCTTGAGCTTCATCTTCACGACCGACGCGTTGCGGCCGGACTTGTTGAACTCGGCCTTTTGCACGACCATCGGATCGTTGCCGATCATGATGACGTTGCCGGCCCGGACTTCTTGCGCGGTTTTCATGGCTGCACCTCGATTTAATTCTATTTGCTGCGTAATTTGATTTCAGGAAACCCGAAATTATAACCGATCCGCGACAAACTTGACCAGCGCGCCGGCAAGGTCGTCTTGGGTTGCGAGCGCTTGTGCCCAAGCGCGCGCGTGGCCCTGCAATGCCGGGTGCGCGCGGATGAGTGCCGGCCAGAGCGCGCCGATGGTCTGCCCGCCATCGCCGGCATGGTTCCATGACCTTGAAAACGAAGCATGCGCTGCCGCGGCGTCCGGAGCCAGGTCCTTGTCATAGCGTGCGAGGAACGCTTCCTGCTTGAGCGCGTGGGCGTCCTCCGACTGCGCATAGGTGTTCCACACCAATGGCCGCGAGGCCCACTGCGCGCGGACGAACGAATCTTCGCCGCGCACGAAATTGATGTCTGAAGCCCAAAGCAGCCGGTCGTAATCATCCTGCGCGAGAAACGGAATGGCGGCGACGACGAGTCGCCCGCGGGCAAGCGCCTGGCCCGGAGAGGGCACTTGGCCCTTGGTCCAGCGGTCCAGCGCCCCCGCGGCGACGCCCTCCGGCACGACGCACAATACCGGATCCTCGCCGTCTGCCCATGCATCGAACAGCGAGGGCAATGGCGCGTCGGGATAGCAAAAGAGCGACGCGACGATCGCGCTCGCAGCCTGCTCGGCTATGCCTAGCGAATCCCAGAATCCAGTCCGTGCGGCCGGATTGGATTGAAATTCGTCGCGGCGCGCGAAAAGCCCGCGTTCGCGCAGCAGCCCGCCAGTTGCCGGCGTAAATCCCGGAAAAAAGAAATACCGCTCAAGCGGCAAGCTCGGATGAGGCGATGGAAGACCGTGATGGCTTTCGATCCAGGCTTCCGCGGACAGATATTCGAGGACGATCCACGCCGGCGGCCGGGCGCGCCGGGCCATCGCATCCGCGTAAAGCGTTGGGACCCCGCAACCGAATGTCTCGATGACCGCGTCGGCGACATAATCGGCAAGAAGCGCATCGGATTCGCCGACCCACCGCCGTATTTGAACGCCTTCTATCACGCGTCTGTCTGGCTTAGCATCGACGCCGGACGCGGTCCCGGAAACCATTCGCGATAGCGCACGCAGATCGTCGACGAAGAGCGTGGCCGCGATACCGTGCTCGGACACAAGCTGGCGGGCGAGACGCCACGCAACGCCCACGTCGCCGTAATTGTCGACGACGGAACAAAAGATATCCCAGCGCGATTGACTCAAGAGCGGCCCCGAATCGTTTCGATCAGAAGTGAGTTGAGGTGGATTGCGTCGGCGCGTCTGCCTCGCGGCCATGCCGGGGCGATCGCCGCGAGTGGATGTTACCCCTTCGTAATACAATGTCGCGAGCGCCGCTGTCGTTCAGCGCGCCGACCTCCGAGGTGTGCAATGGGCGTTAACGAGAGCGATGCGGTCCGGCCCCGCGACGGTGTGGTCATCGATATCGTTTCGGATGTCGTCTGTCCTTGGTGCTATATCGGCAAGCGCAAGCTCGAGGCGGCGTTACGCGAGCTCGCCGCGCAGGATCCTGCCGCGGAGCCGGCGGTGCGCTGGCATCCGTTCCAGCTCAATCCCGATTTGCCTCCGGAGGGCATTCCGAGAAGCGCGTATCTTCGCGCCAAGTTCGGTGGCGAGGGCCGCGCGGCCGACATCTATGCGCGCGTCAAGGCTGCCGGCGCCGAAGTCGGGATTGCGTTCGACTTCGACCGGATCGAGGTTCAACCCAACACGCTGGCAGCGCACCGCTTGATTGCGTGGGCGCAGCAGCGTGATGACGCAGGATCGACGAGCGGCGTCGTCGAGCGCCTGTTTGAAGCGTATTTCGTTCAAGGTCGCGCGATCGGCCGCGCCGAGGTGCTCACGCAGATCGCATCGGAAGCGGGCATGGATCCCGATGCGGCGCGAGCGATGCTCGCGTCGGCCGAAGGCCTGGCGGCGGTGTCAGCGGAGGATCGCGAGGCTCGCAACGTCGGCATCAACGGTGTTCCGTTCTTCATTTTCAACGGCAGCACCGCAGTCTCAGGAGCGCACGAGCCGAAGACGCTGCTCGATGCCATCGCCAAGGCGCGGTCGCCATCGATCTGATCCACGAGGTCGGGAACGTATGACCGACGCCCGAGCGCGAACGGAATCGTCACGCGACGCACGCGATCTGTTCGAGCGGCAACGTCAAGCGTACGCCGTCCAGCGCTATCCATCGTTGGCGCAGCGGCAGGATCGCCTTGCACGTCTCGCCGAGATGGTGGAAATGCATGAGCAGGACATCGTCACCGCGATTGCCGCGGATTTCGGCACGCGTCCGGCGCAGGAGACTCGACTGGCCGAATTGTTCGTCATTGGTGCGGGCATTCGGCACACGCGAAGGCATTTGGGCGCGTGGATGGCGCAGAAACGCGTGCCGACACCCCTCTACCTTTGGCCCGGACGCAGTCGCGTGCTGCGTCAGCCGCTTGGCGTCGTCGGGGTTATCAGTCCGTGGAATTATCCGGTGCAGCTTGCGCTGCTTCCGGCGCTCGCCGCCCTTGCCGCGGGGAACAGGGTCATGCTCAAGCCGAGCGAGCTTACGCCGCGGACGTCCGCGCTTCTCGAACACATCGTCACGCAACATTTTGCCGAGGACGAGTTCGCCGTCATCACCGGCGGCCCCGAGCTGGGCGAAATATTCTCGCACTTGCCCTTTGATCATCTTTTCTTCACCGGCTCCACCGCGGTCGGTCGCAGGATCGCCCTCGCCGCCGCCGCGAACCTGATCCCGGTGACGCTCGAGCTGGGAGGCAAGTCGCCGGCGCTGTTCCACGCCGATGCGGACTTCGGAATGGCGGTGCCGCGCCTCGTGACTGGCAAGCTGCTCAACGCGGGTCAGACGTGCATCGCGCCGGATTACGCGCTGGTGCCGGCGAATCGGGTCGATGAATTGGCCGTCGCCGTACGCGACAATGCGACGTCGCAGTATCCGTCGTTTCGCGACAATCCCGATTACACGAGCGTCGTCAACGACGCACATTACCTTCGGCTGACGGCATTGATCGCCGACGCGGTACAGAAAGGCGCTCGCGCCATCGCGCTCGACTCCGGCGTCACGGCGAGCCGCTCTCCCGACCGAAAGCTCGCGCCGACGGTTCTCGTCGGCGTGAACGACAGCATGGCGGTCATGAACGAAGAGATTTTCGGACCGTTGTTGCCAATCGAAGCCTACGACACTCTCGACCAGGCAATCGACAAGATCAACGCGCGGCCGCGGCCGTTAGCGATGTACATGTTCGGGGGCGATGCGGGCGCGCGTAGAAGCGTTCTCGACCGGACCACCGCCGGCGGCGTGACCGTCGACGATACGCTCTGGCATTTCAGCAACGAGAACCTGCCGTTCGGCGGCATCGGCGCGTCGGGAACAGGGGCGTATCACGGCGAGTGCGGATTTCTTACTTTCACGCATCAGAAGGCAGTGTTTATTCAGCCGCGAGTGTCGTTCACATGGTTGTTGCGTCCGCCCTACGGCAAGCGTTTCGAGCGCGTTCTCGCGCTGCTGAAAAAAATATCCTAGGGTTGGCGGACGTGGCGAGGCTCGAGGCCGCGCTCGCCTGATCTAGCGCAATTTAGCCAGCACTCGATCGACCATCTCGGCCGACAAACCGAGGTAACGCGTCGGATCGCAGAGCTTGCGCAATTCATCCGTGCCAACATGATCGGTGATCTCGGGCGTCTCCGCGAGTAGGTCAAACAAGGGCCGTCGCTGCTCGATCGCCTTGATCGACAGCGCTTGAACGACGTGGTGCGCATGTCCGCGGCCCAGGTAGGGCGCGAGCCCCATCATCACCGCTTCCGAAGCGATGAGGCCGTGCGTCAGGTCGAGATTGGCGCGCATCCGTTCCGCGTCGACTTCGAGGCCGGCGGCGATCGATCGCGCGTGCGTCAGTGCCCCCGAGGTCAGGAGAAACGCGTCGGGAAGCGAGACCCACTCGATCTGCCAGGCGCCGGCCGCGCGCTCGTGATCCGATGCCATCGCCTCCAGCAGCGCGGCGACGTGCTGGCGGACCACCGACGCGCAGGCGAGAATGTAGACGCTCGACACGGGATTTCTCTTTTGCGGCATCGTACTGCTCGATCCACGCCCGGGCGCTGCCGGCTCGGAAACTTCGCCGACTTCGGTTTGCATCATCAGCTTGACGTCGGTCGCAAGTTTCGCGAGCGTCCCCGTCACCAGCCCGAGAAAGCAGCCGACTTCGGCGATGCGGTCGCGGTGGCTGTGCCATGCGATATCGGGCTGACCCAGCCCTAGCGCTTCCATCAATGCGGCCTGGGTGTCGAGGCCGCCCGTGGATATCGATGCAAGGGTGCCAACCGCGCCGGCAAATTCGCCGACCAGCACGCGCGGAGAGAGCTCGCTCAGGCGCCGGCGATGACGTTCGATCGCCGATAGAACTTCGGCGACCTTGAAGCCGAACGTGATGGGCACGGCGTGCTGCAGATAACTCCGCCCGACCATCGGTGTATCGCGATGGCGCCGCGCGAGATCCGCCAATGAATTCGACAACGCGCCAAGATCGGCTTCGACGAGATGGAGCGCCTCGCGAACCTGCAGCATTGTCGCTGTGTCGGTGACGTCCTGCGTCGTCGCGCCCCAGTGGCAATATTCCCCGAGGCCGTCCTTGCACGCAGCGGTTAGCTGCTGGACGACACCGATCACCGGCGAGCCCGCACGCTCGGTTTGTGTTCGCAGCTTGCTCATGTCGATCTTGTCGAGCGCGCAGTTGGCGGCGATCTCAGCGGCGGCGTCCGCCGGAATGACGCCAAGGCGCCCCTGAACGGTTGCCAGCGCGGCTTCGAAGTCGAGATATTTCCGCACGCGATTTTCGTCGGAAAAGACCTTGCGCATCGCATCGCTGCTGAACAAATTGCCTAACAAGGACGAATCGATCGCTGTCGCTGCCATTGCAGATCTCCGGAGTTAGCGCCGTGCTCGCTCGAGAATGCCTTGCGCCTTGAGCACGACGGGCCGGTCGACCATCCGTCCGTCGACCTGGATCGCGCCCGTGGCGGCGCCCGCCGCAGCGATCACGCGGTGCGCCCAGGCAATCTCTTCGGGGCGTGGCGCCATCGCCGCATGCAGCGCGGCGACTTGCCGCGGGTGGATGCAAAGCTTCGCACCGAACCCACACGCCCGCGCCAAGGCAAGGTCGGCTAGAAGCTTGCCCTCATCCGCAATATCAGTCGTCACGCCGGCGATCGGCGGTAACAGACCTGCCGCGCGCGACGCGACAGCAATTCTGCAGGCCGGATAGACCAGTCCGCGCTCGTCATCCGAAAGATCGAGGTCGACCGCGTAATCGAGCGTTCCGAATGCAAGTCGTTGCACCGACGGCGCGGCGGCGATCGACTCGACCGCGAGCAGGCCGCGCGCGGATTCGATGATTGCAACGACGTAGGTGTCGGAATGAAGCGCGGCGCGGGCGCGATCGACCTGCCGAGTGTGCTCGACCTTGGGTAACACGATGCCGCGGATGCCGGCGCCGCGAGCGAGCGCCAGGTCGTCGTCGAACCACAGCGTGGCGGCGTCATTGACGCGTACGAGAATGCGCTCATCGACTTCCGATCGAGCGGCGAGCCATGCGCCGATCTGGTCGCGTGCGGGTGCCTTATCTTCCGGGGCGACGGCGTCCTCGAGGTCGATGATGATCGCATCCGCGCCTGACGCCAACGCTTTGTCGAAGCGATCGGGTCGATTGCCGGGGACGAAGAGATAGCTGAAGGGTGGTATCACGACAAGGCACTCAGGTCCTGGAGCCGCGCATCATATGGCATGCGCCGCGCGCAGGCGCGCGATTTCCACGGCCGAGCAGCCCAGCTCGACCAGGATGGCGTCGGTATGCTCCCCCAGCGCGGGCACCGGGTCCATGCGCGGCGAAGCTTCGCCGGCGGCTTGCGAGAATCCCGGCGGCAACAATGCCGCAATCGGGCCCGCGGGCGACTCCACGTCGCGCCAGCGTTTGCGCGCACGCAATTGCGCGTGATCCCAAACCTCGTGCATGTCGTTGACCCGCGCGTTGGCGATCTGCGCATCGTCGAGCCGCTGCACGACCTCCGCCGCGGTGAGTTGCGCGAAAACGTCGACGATTACCCGGCGGAGCTCGTCGCGCGCCGCGCTTCGCCGGGAATTGCTGGAGTAGCGCGCGTCGGCCGCAAGCTCGGGCTGCCGCAGCACCTTGTCGCAGAAAACCGTCCACTCACGCTCGTTCTGCAAACCCAGCATCACCGTCTTGCCGTCGCCTGCGGGAAACGGCCCATACGGATAGATGGTCGCATGGCTCGCGCCGCTGCGCGGCGGGGGCGATGCACCCGCGAAGGCGTAGTACAGAGGGTAGCTCATCCATTCGACCAACGATTCGAGCATCGAAATGTCGAGGTGCTGGCCTCGGCCGGTCTGCTGTCTTTGCAGCAAGGCCGCGAGGATATTGCTATACGCGTACATCCCGGCGGAGATATCGGCGATCGAGCAACCCGCTTTTGCCGGATCGGCGTCAGTGCCTGTCACCGACAGGAAGCCGGCCTCGCTCTGTATCAGCAGGTCGTATGCCTTCTTGTCGCGGTAGGGGCCGTCGCCGCCGTAACCGGAAATGTCGCAGACAATGATTGACGGCTTCGCCTTGGCGAGGACCTCGTACGAAAGGCCGAGGCGCGCGGCTGCGCCGGGCGCGAGGTTCTGGACCACGACGTCGGCGCGCTCGGCGATCAGGCGTTTGAGTATCGCTTGCGACTCGGGGTGTTTGACGTCGAGCGTCAGGCTTTCCTTGGAGCGATTGGTCCAAACGAAGTGGGACGCCATGCCGCGCACGCGCTCGTCGTAGCCGCGCGCGAAATCTCCGGAGCCTGGACGTTCGATCTTGATAACGCGCGCGCCGAGATCGGCGAGCTGTCGGGTCGCGAACGGCGCCGCGATGGCATGCTCCAGCGACACGACGGTCACGCCATCCAAGGGTCTCATGGTGGAATAGTCACCGGAGGACCGCCGTCGCGTCCATCGCCAGCCACCCATCGTGATCGCGCGCCCACAGGTGCACGGTCTTGCCGTCGAGTGGGACTCCGCACACCGAAAAGGAGTGCAGATCGAACAGCGGCCGGACCGCCTTGAACTGGAATCGCGACACGTTCGCGCCAGGCATTTCCCGGCGCAAGAGGTCGAGCAGCAGAGTGGCGATCAGCGGCCCGTGCACCACGAGGCCGGGATAGCCTTCGACGTCGGTGACATAGCGGCGGTCGTAATGAATCCGGTGACCGTTGAAGGTCAGCGCCGAGTAGCGGAAGAGCAACACGGGATCGGGCGTTATCTCGCGTTCCCACGCGCATGTCTTCGGCGCCGGGGTCGGCGGTGGTGCCGCTGCGCCGGCCGTCGGCGCCTCGCGATAGACCAGATCGTGGAATTCGATGAGCGCCGGCGAATGCTCGTCGGCACGTTGAATCTCGTGTCGCACCTTTACGAACACCAGCGGCCCGGTGCGGCCCTGTTTTTCTGTTACGTCGACGATGGTGGAACGGCGGGTGACCGTGTCGCCGACGCAAAGCGGCTTCGTGAACTCGAACTGGCTGCCGGCCCACATTCGCCGCGGCAGCGCGACCGGCGGAAGAAATTCGCCACGCTCGGCGTGACCGTCGGCACCGACATCTGCTTGCGCGTAGATCGGCAGAAAATAAAGCCAGTGCCAAAGCGGCGGCAGCGGCGTGCCGATTGCGGGCCGCTCGTCGGGCAGGTCGAGCGTCGCCGCCAGGGCAGCGTACGGCGTCGCGACGATGACGTCGCTCGCGGATTCGGTCCTGCCGATCCATTGCCGCAGGTTTGTGGGAGTCATCTCGGTCACGCTGCCGTAGATTTACAGCCTAGGGTGTCTTCGCACCGAAGGCGACGAGACGTCGCGGTGAAACACGGGCGTTCTATTTCGGCAGCTTCCCCTGAACGCCCTCGACGTAGTAGTCCATCTTGGACAGCACGTCGTCGCTCATGATTTTGCCGCTGGCAAGCCGTTCCTTGCCGTCGTTGTCCTTCACGGGTCCGGTAAATGGATGGAACTTGCCGGCCCCGATGTCGGCCGAGGTCTGGTTCACGAGATCCTGAACGTCCTTCGGCACCACAGGATTGAACGGCCCCATCTTGATCATGCCCTCCTTGATGCCGCCCCAGACGTTGCCCGGCTTCCAGGTTCCGTTGATCACGGACTGCACCGCCTTGGTGTAATACGCGCCCCACTGGTGCGTCACCGCGGTGAGGTGCGCGTGCGGCCCGTACTTCGACATGTCCGAGTGATACGCGATCGCGTACACGTTCTTCGCTTCGGCTGCCTGCACGACTGCGGTCGAGTCCGTGTGATGCGTCAGGACATCGGCGCCTTGCGAGACGAGAGTGTCGGCGGCCTCCCGCTCGCGTCCGGGATCGAACCAGGAGTTGACCCATATGACTTTGACTTCGGCTTTCGGATTCACACTGCGCATTCCGCGCGTGAAGGCATTGATCCCCATCACCACTTCCGGAATCGGGAAGGCAGCGACGTAACCGCCGATGTTCGATTTCGTCATCTTTCCGGCAACGATCCCGGCCAGATATCGTCCCTCGTAGAAGCGCGCGTTATAGATGCCGACATTCTTGTCCATCTTGTAGCCGGTTGCGTGCTCGAAGTCCGTGCCCGGAAACTGCTTCGCGACCTTGAGGGTGGGATTCATGTAGCCGAAGGAGGTCGTGAAAATGATCTTGTTGCCCGAACGAGCGAGCTCGCCGATCACGCGTTCGGCATCGACGCCCTCGGGGACGCTCTCGACGAACTGTGTAGCGACCTTCCCCGCGAGCGCCTTCTCCATTTCCTTGCGGCCGCTGTCGTGCTGGAACGTCCAGCCCGCATCGCCGATCGGTCCCACATAGATGAACCCGACCTTGAGCGGTGTGTCGGCGCCGGCCGCGGGTGAAAGCCACCCTGCCGCGCTCGCCGCCAATGCAACCGGCATCGCCCATTTGCGCCACTGCGACATTGTCATCTCCTCATGTTGCCTGCGGCGTTCGGGTCGCCAATCACAAACGGCGCGCGCCTATCGCCCATGGCAGGATTCTACCTGCGAGCCAACTCTCATGTGTCGGGATGGAATGGCTTGCCCAGTGACGCCGGCGCATTGAGGCGTATCGCGGCCGCGTCGCGGGAAATAAGGGTGAGCACGACGATGGTCGCCAGGTAGGGAAGCATCGACAGGAACTGCGATGGCACGGCGACCCCCATTGCCTGCGCCTGGAACTGTACGAGCGTGACGCCGCCGAACAGATACGCGCCCACCAGAACGCGTACGGGCTTCCAGGTCGCGAACACGACCAATGCAAGTGCGATCCACCCGCGCCCCGCGATCATGCCTTCGCTCCACAGCGGCGTGTAGGCGACTGCCATGTACGCGCCGCCCAGTCCCGCGCAGGCGCCGCCGAACAAGACCGCGAGATAGCGGATCGCGATGACCGGATACCCGAGGGCGTGCGCGGACGCCGCCGATTCGCCCACGGCGCGCAGCACCAAGCCCGCGCGGGTCCGGTAGAGAAACCATTGCACGAGCGCGCAAAGCAGGAGTGAAAGGTAGACAAACGGGCTGTGCGCGAAGAGCAGCTTGCCGAGGACCGGCAAGTCCGATAAAACCGGAATCGACAAGGGCTTGATGCCGGCAATCATCGCGCTGACGTAAGGCTGCCCGATGAAAGCGGACAGCCCGACGCCGAACAGTGACAGCGCGAGTCCCGTCGCCACCTGATTGGCCATCAAGGATAGCGTGAGGGCGCCGAAGATCGCCGACGTCGCGGCGCCCGCGGCCGTGCCGGCGAGGGCGCCGAGCCACGGTTCTCCCGTCGTCGCGGTGATGATGAAAGAGACGACCGCACCGACCAGCATCATTCCCTCGACGCCGAGATTGAGCACGCCTGATTTTTCCGTCACCAGTTCGCCGAGCGCGGCAAAAACCAGCGGCGTGCCGCCGGCAAGCGTCAATGCGACGAGCGTCGCGAACTGTTCGGCTGCGCCTTCCATCGCGGCCTCTCTCGCTACGCCTTCTTCTTCATGCGCCGGCTTCGAGCGAAGTCACCGCAGCAGCGGATGCGGGGCGACGGACGACGCCGATGCGAAAATTGATGAGCACGTCCGCGGCCAGCAGAAAGAACAGCAGCGTCCCCTGGAACAGGCCCGTGACCGCAGACGGCAGTGCGAGGTTGATCTGGGCCGATTCGCCACCGAGGTACAGGAGCGACATCAGAAGGCCTGCGAGCACGATGCCGATGGGATGCAGTCGCCCGACGAAGGCAACGATGATCGCTGCGAATCCATATCCCGGCGACATCGACGGCAGCAATTGTCCGATCGGCCCGGCGGCCTCACCCACGCCGGCGATGCCCGCGGCCATACCGCCGATCAGCATGCCGAGCCACACATTGCGTTTGGCGGAAATGCCGGCATAGTTGGCGGCCGCCGGTGCGAGACCCGCGACCCGCATCTGAAATCCGGCGAGACTGCGCGCGAAGAACACCCAGGCGATCGCAATCGCAGCCAGCGCGATCAGAAAACCGGCATTGAGCCTGGTACCCATCAGCACGACCGGCAGCAGCGCGGCGTCGGCAAACATCTTTGTCTGCGGAAAATTGAATCCTTCGGGATCGCGCCACGGTCCGGCGACCAGCCACGACAGCAGCAGCGCAGCAACGTATACCAGCATGAGGCTGGTCAGAATCTCGCTGGCGTTGAAACGCGTCCTGAGCCACGCCGGAATCGCCGCCCACGCCGCGCCGCCCGCGGCGCCCGCGAGCATCATCGGAAGCAGAATCCAGCCGCTGCTGGCGCCAGGACAGGCCAGGGCCAGACCACCGCCGCAGATCGCGCCGAGCGTGAGCTGGCCCTCGGCGCCGATATTCCAGACGTTGGCGCGATAGCCCGCGGCCAGGCCGATCGCGCACAGTATCAGCGGCGAAGCCTTCAGCAGAAGCTCGCCGAGTCCGTAGCGCGTCTCGACCGGGGTTACGAAAAAAGCGAGCAGGGCCTGCCGTGGATCCTTGCCGAGCAGCGAGAAAAGCAGAAAGCCGGCGATCAGCGTCGCAGCAGCGGCGATCAATGGCGACAACCACGCCATGATCCGTGACGGTTGCGGCCGGAGCTCGAGCTTAAGGCGCATCGGGGCTCTGCGGCAACACCGCATCTGCGAATTCGCCGTCGCGGAGCTCGGGCCGATCCGCGTCGATGAACGATCCACTCATCATCTGTCCGATTGTTTCGGCGTTGGATTCGCGGGCCGGAAGCGTGGCGGAGAGCCGGCCACGCGCGATCACGGCGATCCGGTCACAGATTTCGATCAGCTCGTCGAGCTCCTCGGAGACCACCAGGACCGCTACGCCTTCGTCGCGCAAATCGATCAACGCCTGACGGATCTGCGCCGCTGCGCCGACGTCGACGCCCCAGGTGGGTTGCGCCGCGATCATCAGCCGCGGTCGCTGCAGCATTTCCCGGCCGACGATGAACTTTTGCAGATTGCCTCCGGAAAGGCTGCGCGCGATCGCCTCGGGGCCCGGCGCCTTGACGTTGAATCTGGCGATGGCGGCGCCCGCGTAAGCGCGTACCGCGCTCGTCCGGATTGCCCAGCCATGGATGAGCTCCTGGCGCCACGCCGTCAACAGAACGTTGTCGGCAAGTGACATCTCGGGCACCGCGCCGCGTCCCAATCGATCCTCGGGAACGAAGGCGAGGCCCAGCGCGCGCCGCTCGCCTGCATCGAGCCGGCCTGCCGGCGTGCCGTTGACGACGATCGCGCCTGCGTCGGCGACGGTGCGCTCGCCCGACAGCGCCGCGAGAAGCTCCTGCTGACCGTTTCCTGAGACGCCGGCGATGCCGACGATTTCTCCGCCTCGCACCGAAAGCTCGATCTCCGCGAGATCGGTCCCGAATCGATCTTCCGCCGCAAGCGAAAGGTGGCGAACGCTCAGAGCGCCGTCGCCTCGTGCAGTCGTGCCGCGATGATGCGGGTGCGGCAGATCGCCGCCGATCATCATTTTCGCCAGGCTCGACGGCGTTTCCTGACGCGGATCGCAGCGTCCGGTGACCTTGCCGGCGCGAAGCACCGTCGCCCGCGTGCAAAGGCTCAGGATCTCGTCGAGCTTGTGGCTGATGTAGAGAATGCTGCAGCCTTCCTGCGCGAGGCGGCGCAAGGTGTCGAACAATGTTGCCACTGCGCTCGGCGTGAGGACTGACGTGGGCTCGTCGAGGATGAGCAGCGTCGGCTCCTGTAACAGGCAGCGCACGATCTCGACGCGCTGCCTCTCGCCCAGCGACATCGTGTGGATGTGGCGCCGAGGGTCGAGAGGCAGCCCGTAGCGTGCCGATACATCGCGAACGCGCCCGTCGAGGCCAGCCCTGGTCTCGCTCGAGCGGGAACCGAGCGTGAGCTCGATGTTCTCGGCAACCGTGAGCGTCTCGAACAGCGAGAAATGCTGGAACACCATGCCGATGCCGAGCGCGCGTGCTTGCGCCGGATTGGCGATATCCACCAGATTGCCGTTCCAACGGATCGCGCCGGCGTCCGGCCTGACGATGCCGCAGATGATGTTCATCAGCGTCGACTTGCCGGCACCATTTTCACCGAGCACCGCGTGAATCTCGCCCGGCAGGACGGTCAGATCGATCGCGTCATTGGCGACGACCGAAGGATAGCCTTTGGTGATCGCGGAAAGCTCGAGGCGGGGAACCGGCGTTTGCATGCCGGGATTATGCCGGGATTGCGCATCGCCGGCGGCGGCCTCACCTGCGGCGAGGAGCACTGACACCGCATGAGGTACGCTGAGTATCCCTCAGGCCCCCATGCGGCGTGTCGCAAACAGCGCGGTGCGAAAATTGCGCCGCGCTTTTTTAGCGCTTGCCGGCGGCGCGCGCGATGTCGCTGATCAACTTGTCGGCGCCCTTGCTATGCGCAGTCATCCGCACCAGGATGTCGGGTGCATCGACCGGTTTTCCGTAGAAGGCCTGGTTCCAGTCCTTGGAAATGGCGACGACGGTTCCGTCGAGATTGAGGCCGCCGTAAACGCCTTTGGAGCGGCTGTATGAAACCAGGTCCGTCACGATGTCTGCCTTGGCGCCCGCACCCACGGGGCCGGCGGCGATGCTGGCGTCGGGTCCCAGCTTGACCGAGTCGGAGAGCAGCGAGTTGAGCGCCTTATCGGTCATGACCAGTGTCAGCATTTCGGACACGGCGATCCCGGCCTGAAAGCCGACGCTCGCGGTGGCCATGGTGTAAAACGCCGGGCCGACCCACTTGCCGGTTCTGCCGTCGCGCACGATCAGAATCGCGCGCCCGCCGGATCCGCCGAAGATAAATCCCGCCTTGGCGACTACCGGTGCGATCAGGACTCCCTTGGCGCGCCCGATGTTGTCGTGCAGCCAGGTCATGTCGGGATCGCGCACGAAATTCTGGAACGTCTTGTCTGCTTCGTTGACCAGCTTTTGCTGATCGGATTGCGCGAGCGCGGCGCCGGCGCTCGTGATCAGAAGCAGCGCCAATAGCCAGCGCAGCGCCGGCGTGAAAACGGGGTGTGACATGATTTCTCCTGTAAACGGTCATGACCGACCGATTCCGCTATTATATTCCAGCTGTCCGCGCATGGCGATGACGACGCCGATTGCACGTCTGAAACCCTGACCCGCGGACTGGTCACGGCGCGCACTTCCGCACGCCAGAGACGCGGAGCTGCGTGCTAGACTGCGCCGTTTCCGCAACACCGACACTCGATCGCCGAACGGACTCGAGGGCGCATGGATTTCATCCTGAACCAGCGGTGCTCGTGCTAGACAATGTCCTGCCCAGCCGGGCCAGGAGCGCGCGCGCTTCCGGCGAACGGTCCGGACCCAAGCAGTGAGCGCAGCCACGGCGGCCCGAATGGCTTCTGCGCCTGCGGCGTCTCTTGTCGTGAGCGACGTCGACGGCAAACGCGAGCTTCGGCTCGCGGGCCGGCTCGACTCGTATTCCATCGCCGGCGTCTGGCCCGACGCACGCGCGGCCCTCGATGCGGCGCCCAATCTTCCTGTCTCTGTCGAGACTTCGCGCGTCGATTACTGCGATGGCGGCGGCATCGCGATGCTGGTCGATCTGCTGCGCCAGGCGCGTCCGGCGGAAGCATCGGTTTCCGTCGTGGGTTTGCGACCCGAGTTCCGGACCCTGCTCGATCAGTTCGATCCGGCGGCGTTCCGCACGCACCCCGAGGAGCACGCCGAGCGGCTGAAAACGGTGGCGGAGATCGGCCGTGCCGCCCTCATCCTCGGACGCGACATGCGCATGCAAATCGCGTTCATAGGCGAAACGGGCGCGGCGCTGTGGTACGCCATCACGCATCCGTCCCGGATTCGCTGGAAGGACGTCTGGTATACCTGCGAACAGGTGGGCGTCAACGCGTTGCCGATCGTGGCGCTCATCTCGTTTCTGCTCGGCATCATTCTGGCTTTTCAATCCGCGGTGCCGATGAAGCAGTTCGGCGCCGAGATCTTCGTCGCGGACCTCGTCGGGTTGTCGATCCTGCGCGAGCTCGGCCCGCTGATGACGGCGATCCTGCTTGCCGGCCGGTCCGGCGCGGCCTTCGCCGCGGAGATCGGGACCATGAAGGTCAACGAGGAGCTCAACGCGCTGACGACCATGGGCCTCGATCCGGTCCGCTTTCTTGTCGTCACGCGCATCATCGCAGCGTTGCTGATGATGCCGCTGCTCTGCATTTTCTCCGATCTGATCGGTATCCTCGGCGGGGCGTTGACCATGATCAGCTTCAACATTCCGATCAGCGCCTACCTGCACGAGGTCGACAGCATGGTCGACGTCAAGGACCTGCTCGCGGGCCTGGCCAAGGCGCCCGTGTTCGCGGTCCTGATCGCCGGCGTCGGTTGCCTGCGCGGCCTGCAAACGCAGACCGGCGCCAGCGCTGTCGGCATTTCCGCAACGCGCGCGGTCGTCACGGCGATCATTCTGCTGGTCGTCGTCGACGGCATTTACGCGTTCATCTACTATCTGCTCGACATCTGATCCGACCCATGCCCGCCGATCCGATCATCCGAGTCGAGCACTTCACCGCCGGTTACGACGGCAACGTGCTGATGCGCGACATCAACTTCACCGTCAGCCGCGGTGAGGTGTTCGTCATCCTCGGCGGCTCGGGCTGTGGCAAGAGCACGCTCATGAAGCACATGATCGGGCTGTACGAGCCGATGGCGGGGGCGGTTTACATCGACGGCGACGACATCGTCACCGCGGAAGGCGATACACGTCGCGCGATCCTCAAGAAAATCGGCGTCATGTACCAGAGCGGCGCACTATTCGGCTCCATGACCCTGCTGGAGAATGTCCGGTTGCCTCTCGAGGAGTACACCGCGCTCGACGACGACGCGATCGATCTCATTGCCCTGATGAAGCTCGAGCTGGTCGGTCTGGACGCCTTCAGCGGGCACATGCCGTCCGAAATCAGTGGCGGGATGCAAAAGCGCGCGGCGATCGCGCGCGCGATGGCGCTGGATCCGATGATCCTGTTTCTCGACGAGCCCTCGGCGGGCCTCGACCCGATCACGTCCGCCGAGCTCGATCTCCTCATTTTGCGCCTCGCGAAGAGCCTGCACATCACGTTCGTCATCGTGACCCACGAGCTCGCGAGCATTTACACCGTGGCGGACAGAGTGATCATGCTCGACAAGCGTATCAAGGGCATCATCGCCGAAGGAGACCCCAAGGTCCTGCGCGACACCAGCGACAACCCCTGGGTGCGTCAGTTCTTTCGGCGCGAAGCGACTCCGGAAACCACTGCGGAGGCCGCGTGATGAAATCGGGTGCATGTCGCGGCCGTCTCGCGCCCTGCGTGCCGGCATATGCCACAGCGGCCACAGCGGCCACAGCGGGCCATCACCGCGCGAGTAGCGTATGAGTGCGCAAGCCAATTTCTTCAAGCTCGGCCTGTTCGTGATCGGCGCGACCATCGTACTGATCCTGTTGCTGCTGATCCTGGGATCCGGTCGTTGGTTTCAGTCCAAGGTCTCGATCGAGACCTACCTGAATGAATCCGTGCAAGGGCTCGAGGTCGGCTCGAAGGTGAAGTATCGCGGCGTTGTCGTCGGCGAGGTAACCAGGATCGGCTTTACCTACAATCGCTACCAGCTCGACAAGCCCATGCAGGATCGGCTCCGCTACGTGATGATCGAGGCGTTGTTGCTGCCGCGCCTGATCGGGGGCCGCGCGAGCGGCGATATCACGCGTCCGGAAACGGCGCGGATGGAGGTCGATAAGGGCCTGCGCGTGCGCCTCGCACCGCAGGGCATTACCGGGACCAATTATCTCGAGATCGACTACGTCGATCCCAAGACCAATCCGGAATTGCCGGTGCCGTGGGAGCCGGACAATCTTTATATTCCCAGCGCACAGTCGACGGTGACTCAGTTCGTCGCCGCGGCAACGGACATCGTCTCGCGATTTCAGCACCTCGACCTCGAGGGAACGCTCACCAATCTCAACCGCTTGCTGATCACCACCAACAACCGCATCGAGGCCATCGACGCCGCGAAGATCTCGCAGAGCGCTACACGCGTGCTGGACAGGCTCGACAAGGTTCCGATAGAGCAAATCGGCAAGGATGCCGGGGCGCTCGTGGCGGATCTGCGCGTGACCAATCAGCGTCTGGCTGCGATCCTCGACGACCCTGCGACCAAACGCCTGCCGGCGGATGCCGACGCAGCCGCCATTCAGATCAAGAAAGTGCTCGACGATCCGAATTTGGCGAAGTCGCTTGCGCATCTTCAGAGCACACTGGCGAGGCTCGATCGCGTGACCGGTGGAGAGGAAACCGATCTGAGGCGGACGCTCGAAAACCTGCGCCAGATCACCGACAATCTCCGCGATCTCACCGAGAACGCCAAGCGCTATCCGTCGCAACTGATTCTCGGCGCGCCACCGGCGCCGGCCAAAGGCCTTCAACAATGAACCTGCCCGATTCGTTTTCGCGCCGGCGGGCGCTGTCGTCTGCGGCGGCGCTGCTTGTCGCCGGTTGCTCTCTGACGCGCCCGGCACCGATCAAGTCGACTTACATACTCGAGCCCCCGCGGCCGCCGGCCGGAACCACCGCGCCGCGGGCGGCGACGCTGCGCATCGCGACCGTGACGGTCGCCGCTCCGTTTGCCGACCGCACGCTGGTCTACCGTGAAAGCGATTTGAAATTCGAAACGGATTTCTACGATGAATTTCTGGTCGCACCGGCGGCGCTGATCGGCCAGGCCACCGCGGCGTGGCTGGCCGCGGCGGGGATCTACCGGGCGATTCTGCCGCCATCGAGCTCGCTCGACAGCGACTATTCGCTCGAGAGTTTTGTCAGCGAGCTCTACGGCGACTTGCGCGACCCGGCCCAGCCGGCGGCCGTGATGAGCATCAAGTACTTTCTCAGCGATGTCGGGGCAGGCGCGGGCGGCTTTGTCTGGACCGGCGAGTTCAGCTCGCGGGTCCCGGTGCCGACACGTTCGGCCGACGAGCTGATTCGCGGACTCAATACGGCGTTGGGCAAGGTGCTCGAGCAGCTCGCGGCGGTGCTTCGCGCGGCGCCAGTCAAGTAGTTCTAACTTCGACGCTGCTGTTCCGGCCGATCCTGGCTCGGCCGGGAACGCGGGGTGCGGATCAGCGCTCGCCCGGTGCGCGGCGTAGCCGAGATACCACGCTTAATCCGCGCAGCGCGCCACGAGGTCGTGCTGATCCGCTTCGGTGATGGTGACGCGCGCGAACTCGCCGACGGTCAAAGCGTTGCCGTCGATGACCGAGACAATGCCGTCGATTTCCGGTGCGTCGCCGGCGCCGCGCGCGATGGCGCGGGGTCCGTCGATGGCATCGACGAGGACGTTTATGGTACGCCCGACCTGCGCCCGCAGACGTCGCGCGCTGATCGCGGCCTGCGCCGTCATGAATCGCGCGCGGCGCTCTTCCTTGATGGCTTCGGGCACCGCGTCCGGGAGCGCGTTGGCTACGGCTCCGTCGACCGGCGAATAGGCGAAGCAGCCGACGCGGTCGAGCTCGGCCTCGTCGAGGAACGCCAGCAGCTCTTCGAATTCGCTTTCCGTCTCGCCCGGAAATCCCACGATGAAAGTCGAGCGTATCGTCAGCCGCGGGCGAATCGCGCGCCAGGCGCGAATGCGCTCGAGCGTATTCTCGGTATTGGCCGGACGCTTCATCAGCTTGAGGATGCGGCGGCTCGCGTGCTGGAACGGGATGTCGAGATACGGCAGAACGCCGCTGCCGCCCTCGGACATCAGCGGCACGACATCGTCGACGTGCGGGTAGGGGTAGACGTAGTGCAGCCGCACCCACGCGCCGTGCTCCTCGGCGAGAGACCCGAGCGCCTGTACCAGTTCGTTCATTCGGGTCTTCAGTGGCCGACCCCGCCAGAATCCGGTCCGGTACCGGACGTCGACGCCGTAGGCGCTGGTGTCCTGGGAGACGACGAGCAGTTCGCGGACTCCGGCCTTGAACAGGTTCTCGGCCTCGCTCATGACGTCCCCCAGCGGCCGGCTGACCAGATCGCCGCGCATCGAGGGAATGATGCAGAAAGTGCAGCGATGGTTGCAGCCTTCGCTGATTTTCAGATAGGCGTAGTGGCGAGGCGTGAGCTTGATACCTTGCGGAGGTACGAGGTCGACGAAAGGATCGTGCGGCCGCGGGAGGTGCGCATGAACCGCGTCCATGACTTCGCCCGCGGCATGCGGTCCGGTGACTGCGAGCACTTTCGGGTGCGCCGCGCGAACGAACGCGCCGCCTTGTTTCGCTCCAAGGCAGCCGGTAACGATGACCTTGCCGTTCTCGGCCAGCGCCTCGCCGACGGCCGATAGCGATTCCTCGACCGCGGCATCGATGAAGCCGCAGGTATTGACGACGACCAGGTCGGCGCCTTGATAGGTCGGCGCGATGACATAGCCTTCGGCCCGCAGCCGCGTAAGAATCTGTTCCGAGTCGACCAACGCCTTGGGGCATCCCAGCGAAACGAATCCCACCGTCGGCGATGCGACCGCGGCGCGCGCGCGCGACTGAATCTTGGCTATAGCCATCGGGAATGATCGTGCGGTGCGAAAAAACTCTGCGCTGCAATGCGGATGCTGCGGTGCTTTCGAGAACTAGCGCTTTTTTTCGTCATCGGGAGACGGCTGTAGTCCCGCGGCGAAGTTGGGAAAGGGAAAGGAAGTGAAGAGCCCGCGAGTCTGATCCTGCATTCGCTGCTGCATATCCATGAACAGCTTGGCGCTCTGCTCGAGGTAATTGCCGAGCATGCCTTGCATTGCCGGCGCCTGCATCTGGAGGAACTGCTTCCACAGATCTGGCGTCAGCAGCATCTTGTCGCCATACACCTGCTTGGCCTGGTCCTGCAGCTTGTTCTGGATCACCAGGAACGCCTTCACGTTCTGCTCCATGTAATTGCCCATGATGCCCTGCAGCGCATTGCCGTAGAAACGGATCATCTGCGACAGCATCTCGCTGGAGAACATCGGCATCCCGGCGGATTCTTCTTCCAGAATGATCTGCAGCAGGATGCCCCGCGTCAGGTCATCGCCCGACTTGGCGTCGATGACCTGGAAATCGATGAACTCGAGCACCATCTGCTTGACGTCGGCCAGGGTGATGTAGCCGCTGTTGGCGGTGTCGTACAGGCGCCGGTTCGGGTACTTCTTGATGATGCGTATCGGCTTGGCCATGCTGCGCTCCGGGAATCGAAGCGGCGATTATAACCCACTGATTTATCAGGACGATTGAAACAGCTACGGGGCCGCCTGGGGAGTCATTGGTGCAGCGCACCAAATAATCCTTGACTTCAGGGATTGCCGCCCCTACAATTGGATTTGTGCGGTGCAGCAATCGTCAGCCAAGGCGGGTCTCCAAGCCATCGTGAGCCAGCCGCGGCGGGACCAGAAGCTGTACCCGAGTAGTCCGGACCCGTTTAGGGTCCCACTTAACCTCAACGGAAAAGGATTCCAAATGTACAACGCAACCGAACAATTCGCTGACATCAACAAAGCCGGCTACGACAACGCAGTGAAGCTTGCGTCGCTGTCGCTGGAAAAGGCCGAGCGTTTCACCAAGCTCAACCTCCAGGCCGCCAAGGTCGCGCTCGAGCAAGGCGTGTACACCGCCAATGCCGTCGCCGGCATCAAGGACGTGCAGGAATTGGCCGCAGTCCGCGCCAAGCTGACCGAAGCCGGTGTGCAGAACGCGCTGGGCTATTCGCGCGGCGTGTATCAGATCGCTTCCGAAGCGCAAGCCGATTTCTCGGAGCTGGCCGAAGCGGCGTGGGCAACGTACACCAAGAATGTCGCGGCATGGGTCGAAAAGGCGTCGAAGAATGCGCCCGCCGGTTCCGATTTCGCCGTAACGGCATTGAAGTCGACGGTCGCCGCGACGACTGCAGCGTTCGACCAGTTCTCGAAGGCGACCAAGCAGGTTGTCAGCTACGCCGACGCGTCAGTTCGCGCCGCCAGCGCCAACGCTGCCAATGTCGCCAAGGCGACCGCCAAGACGACCAAGGGTCGCAAGGCTGCGTAAGGTTAACGTAAGCTAATGTAGATCAAGGTTCGGTAAGGCAACACCGGGAGTGCCGGGAACTTGAATCCCCCGGACGCGGTCCCAATGTTGGTGTTGATGTCTCCTGTAGTACTGTGTCATTTTCCTCCTCCTAAATGATACAGCCTCGGGCCCGGTGCAAACCGGGCCCCTTTTTT
>OCZU010000672.1_pt1 | contig 22970 bp, 18 predicted proteins | sample 1539001 | NCBI WGS metagenome assembly OCZU01 (sample SAMEA3539306, study PRJEB22396) | soil metagenome | biome: tundra; feature: field; material: soil | place: USA | collected 2010-05 | depth 0.15 m | reverse complement strand
CCCGTGATGTAGTCTTCGGTGGCCTTGCGGCCGGGATTGGTGAATATGCGCGAGGTCTCGTCGAATTCGATCAGTTCGCCCAGATACAAGAACGCCGTGTAGTCGGAAACCCGGGCAGCCTGCTGCATGTTGTGGGTCACGATGAGCACCGTCACCTGCTCGCGCAGCGCGGCGATGAGTTCCTCGATGCGCGCCGTGGCAATCGGATCGAGCGCAGAGGTCGGCTCATCGAACAGCAGCATCTCCGGGCTGGTTGCCAGCGCGCGCGCGATGCACAGACGCTGCTGCTGACCACCCGACAGCGACAGCGCCGAGTTCGACAGGCGGTCTTTGACCTCATCCCATAGCGCCGCGCCCCGCAGGGCCTTCTCGACCTCCTCCTGAATGCGCAGCTGCGAGCGCACGCCGCGTATGCGCAGTCCGTAGGCGACATTCTCGTAGATCGACTTCGGAAAGGGATTGGGCTTCTGGAACACCATGCCGATGCGCATGCGCACTTCGATCGGATCGACCTCCGGCGCCACCAGATTCATTTCCTCGGGCAGCAGCATGATCCGCCCCTCGTAGCGCGACCGGGGCGTGAGGTCGTGCATGCGGTTGAAACAGCGCAGGAACGTACTCTTGCCGCAGCCCGAGGGGCCGATCAGCGCCGTGACCTGCTTCTCGCGGATTTCGATATTGAGATCCTTGAGCGCCTTGAACTCACCGTAGTAGAAGCCCAATGCCTCGGCCCGAGCTTTAATCGGGGCCTTGAGCGCCGCCGAACGGCGGGTTTCGTCCACCGCCACCTGCAGCATGCCACGCCCGCTCGGACGGATCGGAATGACACCGGTATCGATGTCGGTGGCGGGCGGAAAGCCGGATATTTTGGAGCCCGACGCCATGCTTCTTACCGTTGGATCCATAGATGTTTCATACCCCTACACTACCAGAAGGTCCGCCGCGCCTTCAGCCCTTGAAGGCGTGCAGCTCCTTTTCGATCTCCTCGATCTTGGTGTGGCGCACATCCTTGCCGTGCACGAGGTAAATCAGATATTCGCAGACGTTCTTCGCATGATCGCCGATGCGTTCGAGCGAGCGCACCACCCACATGATATCGAGCGCGCGCCGGATCGTGCGCGGATCCTCCATCATGAAAGTAATGCTCTGGCGGTGAATGGCTTCGTATTCCTCATCCACGGTGCGGTCGCGGCGCACGACCGCGAGCGCCAGCTCGGTGTCGAGCCGGGCGAAGGCATCGAGCGTGTCGTGCAGCATTTCGATGACCAGCTCGCCGAGATTGCGCACCTCCCGGTAACGGCTGTCGGGGCGCTCCCGCAGCGCCAGCCGCGCGGCGATGGCCGCAATTTTTTCGCCCTCATCGCCGATGCGCTCCAGATCCGTGATGGTCTTGAGGATCGTGATGATCAAGCGCAGATCCGAGGCGGTCGGGCCGCGCGTGGCGAGGATACGACTGCAATCCTCATCGATCGAGCGCTCGAGCTGATTAACCTGCAGCTCCTCCTGCGCCACGCGCACGATCACGCGGGCATCGGGCTCGGTGATGCCGCCGATCGCCTGGGTCAGTTGCCGCTCGACCAGCCCCCCCATCTCCAGCACGCTGCTGCGCAGCCGCTCGAGGTCTTCGTTGTAGCGGCTGGAAATGTGGTGGCCGAGGCCTTCCGTACTCATCCGCCAATGGTATACGGTCTTGCGTGACAGATTCGTGTCAACCCTTGCCGATGCCGCCCCCACCTGCGTATAAGGCGCCGAGCCTTAAGGCCGCGAAGGAATTCCCATGTCCGCGACGCTGGAATTGACCCAGGAACTGATCGCCCGCGCCTCCGTGACGCCCTCCGACGAGGGTTGCCAGGAACTCCTGGCCAGCCGATTGGCGCGCGTCGGCTTTCAGGTCGAGAAGCTGCGCTACGGCAACGTCGACAATCTCTGGGCGCGACACGGCCATGCCGGCCCGGTGCTGTGTTTCGCCGGACATACGGACGTGGTTCCGACCGGACCGCTCGAAGAATGGCACTCGGATCCGTTCAAGCCCACGATCCGCGACGGTTTGCTCTACGGCCGCGGGGCCGCGGACATGAAAAGCGGACTCGCGGCCATGGTCACCGCCACCGAGGATTTCATCGCTGCGGATCCCGACCACCGTGGCGCGCTCGCCTTTCTGATTACCAGCGACGAGGAAGGCCCTTCGGTCGACGGCACCAAGCGTGTGGTCGAAACGCTGCGCGAGCGCGGCGAGCGCATCGACTGGTGCATCGTCGGTGAGCCCTCCAGCCAGAACAGCATCGGCGATACCATCAAGATCGGTCGCCGCGGCTCGCTGTCGGGGCGCCTGACGGTGCACGGCGTGCAGGGTCATATCGCCTATCCGCAGCTGGGCGAGAACCCCGTGCATAGCTTCGCCCCGGCGCTGGCCGAGCTGGCCAGCCGGGTGTGGGACCGGGGTAATGAGCACTTTCAGCCCACGAGCTTCCAGGTCTCAAACCTGACCGCCGGGACCGGCGCACCCAATGTCATCCCCGGGGAGCTCAAAGCGCGGTTCAACCTGCGCTATTCGCCGGTACAGACGCTCGATGCGCTCAAGCGCACCGTCGAGGAGATCCTGAGGCGTCATCAGGTCCGGTACACGCTCGAATGGTATGTCTCGGGTGAGCCCTTCTATACCGCGCCGGGAGCGCTATCGAGCGCGGTGAGCGCTGCGGTACGCGCGCTCACGGGAGCGCAGCCGATTCTCTCGACCGGCGGCGGCACCTCCGACGGGCGCTTCATCGCACCCATGGGCGCGCAGGTCGTCGAGCTCGGCGTCATCAACGCCAGCATTCACAAGGTCAATGAATCGGTGCGCATCGAGGACATCGATACGCTGCACGCCATGTACCTCTCATCGCTACGCAATCTGCTGACTTGAGCCGCGCAGCCGGGGAAAATTGGCGTAGGCCCCCAGGGCGCCCAGACCCGCCGCGGCGATCAGCACCCAGCCGGGCATGGACAGCCCGAGGAACGTCCAGGTGACCCTGGCGCACTCGCCGGATCCGCTGAGCACTTTGCGTATCACGTCGGTGAGCGGGAACACCTCGAGCATGTAATTGAGCGTGGCGCCGCAGGACGGCACGGCACCCTCGGGCAGATGCTGGATCCAGAGGTGGCGCGCGGCCACACCTATGGTCGCAATCGCGGCCAGCAGCAGCAGGCTGCCGTACACGCGTGCGCCGGTCGGTTTGGGGTTCTGCAGCGTCGCGAGCAGAAACAGCACGCCGGACGCGGCGATGCCGACTCGCTGGAAGATGCACAGCGGACAGGGTTCAAGCCCGAGCGCGCTCTGCGCGTACCAGGCATAGCCCAGCAGCCCGAGGCAGGCGAGCAGCCCGAGCCCGTTCAGCGCGCGCTTAGGGCTCAACGCTGGCGGGCCGAGCGCTCGGCGAGCTCGCGTTCGATGTGATCGAACGAGGTGTGGCGAACATCCTTGCCGTGCACCATGTAGATCACGTACTCGCAGATGTTCTTGGCATGATCGCCGATGCGCTCGAGCGAGCGCACCACCCACATGACATCGAGTCCGCGCCGGATCGTGCGCGGATCCTCCATCATGAACGTGATGCACTGGCGCTGGATCGCCTCGTACTCCTCATCGACCACGCGGTCCTGCCGGCAGGTCTGGAGCGCAGTATCGGCGTCGAGCCGCGCGAAGGCATCGAGGGTGTCGTGCATGAGAATCTGCACCGTGCGTCCGAGATGCTTGACCTCGTGGTAGCGGTTGGCGGGACGCTCGATGGTTGCCAGGCGGGCAGCGATTTGGCCGATCTTCTCGCATTCATCGCCGATACGCTCAAGGTCCGTGATGGTCTTGATGGTCGCGACGATCATGCGCAGGTCCCCGGCCGCGGGCGCGCGCGTCGCCAGGATGCGGCTGCACTCCTGGTCGATCGAGACTTCCATGCTGTTGACTTTGTAGTCATCCTGCGCCACCGAGCGTCCGAGCGCGCTGTCGCCGTCCACGAGCGCCGTGAGGCTGCGCCCGAGCTGCTCCTCGACGAACCCTCCCATCGCCAGCACCTTGGTGCGAACGCGCTCGAGTTCCTCGTTGAAACGCTTGGAGGTGTGGTGCGTGAGATCAGCGGCTTCCATGATGCAGCCTCGCAGTGACGGCGCCGAACAGCGGCGCGGCGCTCGCGCACAATATAACGCAAGCCCCGAGCATTGCACGCGATGCGTGTCGCACGCTTATGAAATATTCAAGCCGCGCGCTCCACGCGCTCGTTCGGAAAATGACAGGTAAAATTGCTGCCGCGACCTTCCTGACTCTCAATGGAAAGCTGCGCGCCGTGTCGTTGCAGCACATGCTTGACGATGGCGAGCCCCAACCCTGAGCCGCCGGTCTCGCGGCTACGGCCGGCATCGACCCGATAGAAGCGCTCGGTGAGTCGTGGGATATGGTCCGCGGCGATGCCGATGCCGGTATCGACCACCGAGAAGTGGCCGCCCTGATCATCGGTCCACCAACGCATCTGCAGCGAGCCCTCGGACGCGGTGTACTTGGCAGCGTTGTCGACCAGGTTCGCGAACGCCGAGTGGATCAGTTCATCCTCGCCGAGCAGTTTAAAGTTCGAATCCGCACGCACGAGCACCTGCTCGGGATGCACCGAGCGCGCCAGCACGTCCCGGCGCAGCTGCGCCATGAGCGCGACCACATCGATCGGCTCGGTCGGAGCTGCGCGGTCCGAGGCCTCCAGGCGCGACAGTTCGAGCAGGTCCTGGACGATCCCGGTCATGCGCAGCGACTGGCGCCGCATTTCCTGCAATGGACCGGCGATCGCCGGATCGATGCTGGGGTCCTGCGAGAGGGTCTCCAGATAACCGGAGATGACCGTGAGCGGAGAGCGCAGCTCGTGCGATGCGTTGGCAACGAAATCCGTGCGCATCGCTTCCAATCGCGCCTGGCGCGTCACATCGCGTACCAGCGCCAGCAGTTGGCCGGCCCCATAGGGCACGATCTGCATCGACAGATACTGCTCGACGCCTACCGTCGAGCGCAGGATCACAGGCAGCGCGTACTGCCCGCCACGCAGATAGCGTACGAACTCGGGCGAGCGCACCAGGTTTTCGATGCGCAGACCGATATCGCCCTTGCCGCGCAGGCCCAGCAGCCGGGCCGCAGTACGGTTGAACCAGAGAATCTCGGCCTGTGGATTGAGCACCACGACCCCATCCGGCATGGCCGCGGTCGAACGACGCAGCTCCCGCAGCAGCCGCAGCAGCCGCTGCTTGTGAAACTGCTTGCGCCGGTACAGTCGCACGATCATCGCCACCAGATCGCCCCACGGACCGGCGATATCCGGGGCAAGCTCCGGCTCGTCGCGGCGCAGCCAGCGCAGCACACGTAACAGATCGGCCAGATACAGCGCCAGATAGAGCGCCACCACCACGGCGAGGCCGGTCGAGGGGGCGCCGAACAGTGCTCCCACGCCCAAGCCGAGCGCCACGGCCACCGAGAGGCGCACGCTCAGGAATAACCAAACCGAAGAATTCATCTGCGCGAGGGCGCCGCTGTGGAGTTCTCAGGCCTCGGGTCGAGCCGAGAAGCGGTAGCCCGCGCCGCGTACGGTCTGTACCAATCGATCGTAGCCGAAGTCTTCCAGTGCCTTGCGCAAGCGCCTCACATGCACATCGATCGTGCGCTCCTCGACGTAGACATTCCCGCCCCAGACGCGATCGAGCAATTGCTCGCGGCTGTAGACACGCTCGGGATGCGTCATGAAGAACTCGAGCAATCGGTATTCCGTGGGGCCGAGCGGGACGGTGCGTTCACCGACCATGACACGGTGCCCGGCGCGGTCGAGGCTGAGCTCGTCAAACTGCACCCGCTCGGTCTCGTCCTGGCCTCCGCTGCGGCGCAGCACGGCATTCACGCGGGCGACGAGCTCGCGAGGCGAGAACGGCTTGGTCATGTAGTCGTCGGCGCCGCCATCCAGACCGGCGACCTTGTCGCCCTCCTCGGCGCGCGCGGTCAGCATGATCACCGGCAAATCGCGCGTGTCGCGCTCGCGCTTGAGCGAGCGGGTGAGTTCGAGGCCGCTGGTATCGGGCAGCATCCAGTCGATCAAGATGAGGTCGGGCCGACGATCGGCGAGCGCGGCTCGTGCGGCACGGCAATCCTCGGCCTCACGCACCTCGAAGCCGGCGCGCTTCAAACCAAAGGCGATCATCTCGCGGATCGGCCGCTCGTCTTCAACGATTAAAATCTGCTTGGAAGTCATATTGTTGCAACCATGCGCGGGCACCTTAGGGTGCATTTGTTGCATTCAGATGACACATGGGTGGGATTTTGTCAGTTTCGTGAAGGCAGCGCTGCAACTTCGTCGCGCAGGTATACCGGCTGCGCGGTCTCGGGCGACACGGCTCGCGTGAGGCCCTCCTCGGCCGCGAGCTGGGCAACCTCGAGCGCCCGGGGTCGCAGATGCCCCCATACCGGCCCCAGCTCGACTCCCGGCAGCGCGCGTAGCGCCGGATAGGCCTCAAATCCCGATCCGGCGGCGCAGACGGCCGCGCCGATCCACTCCTCGGGCACTCGCACGGCTGCGGGGGCGCCGACCGCCTCGGCGGTCACCTCCCGGGCGACACCGATACACTCGAAGCACCCCCAATAGACTTCGGCCATACGCGCATCCTGGCAAATCAAGGCGCGCCTGGGCGCGCCGTCCTGCCGAAATGCCTGCTGCGCGAGCGCGCGCAAATCCGAGATCGGCAGCAAGGGCACACCGGCCGCGAATCCCAGCCCCTGCGCGACCGCGACCGCAAGCCGGACACCGGTGAAAGCCCCGGGCCCGCGCCCGAAGGCGATCGCATCGAGACGATCCAGCCCAAGACCCGACTCGGCCAGCAGCTCCGCGACCATACCCAGGATCAGCTCGCCTGAGCCACGCGGGCGCCCGCACTCCCGAGTCAGGCAGGCGCCATCGATCCACAGGGCGGCGGAGCACAGCTCCGTGGCGGTATCCAGCGCCAGTATTTTCACGCGGGTAAGGAGCGGGGCTCACTGGCCGTGTGGACACCGCCGAGCTCACGCAGCAGCTCCAACACCGGCCCCTGCTCGCGCACGACCGCCATGGGCGGCAGGCTCGAGCGGAACACGCGTCCGTAGCCACGCTCGCTCAGGCGCGGGTCGCAGACCACCACCACACCGCGATCCTCCTCGCTGCGGATCAGCCGGCCGACACCCTGCTTGAGGGCCAGCACCGCTTCGGGCAGCTGATAGTCCTTGAATGGACTGGCGCCCTGAGACTGCAAATGCTCGATGCGCGCACGCACGACCGGATCCTCGGGGGAAGCAAACGGCAGGCGGTCGATCAGCACCAGACGCAGCGCCGGCCCCTGCACGTCGACGCCTTCCCAGAAGCTGGCCGTACCGAGCAGGACAGCGCGACCACTGGCCCGGAATCGGCGCAGGAGCTGCTCGCGCGGTGCCCTGCCCTGCACCAGCAACGGCCAGTGCGCGGGCAGCGCACCCTCGAGCATGAGTGCCGCCGCGCGCAGGGCTCGATGACTCGTGAACAGCAGAAACGCACCGCCGCCGGACGCCTCCAGCAACGGCCGCGCGGTCGCGACCACGGCGGCCGTATATCCGGGAGCCGAGGGCTGCGGCAGTCCGCGCGGCAGATACAGCAGCGCCTGGCGCTCATAGTCGAAGGGACTTTCGAAACGAAGAGTTGCCGCGGCCTGCAATCCCAGCCGGCTCGCAAAATGCGTAAAGTCTTCGCCCACCGCGAGCGTCGCGGAGGTGAAGATCCAGGCACTGTGATGGGCTGTAAGCAGTGCGCCGAATCGGCCGGAGATGTCATAGGGCAGCAAGCGCAGCAAAAACCCGCGCGCGTGGGTCGAGGCGGTGCGCGCGCCGGAAAGCGACTCGGGACCGCCGCACTCATCGAGCAGCTGCGCGAGCGCGGCGGCCAGCAGCTCGACGCGAACGGCACACTGTTCGAGCCCGGCGCAGGGCCCCAGCTCACGCAAACGCCTGCCGCAATCGGCCAGCGCGGCCTCCAAGTCCTCGAGGCACGCGCAGCGCTGCGGTCCCAATTCGCGCCACGCCAGATGCCGCTCATCGCGACCCAGCGCCGCCAGGCAGGCGGCGAGCGCACGCTCGAGCGGCGCGGCGAGTTCCGCATCGGCGCCCTCGGCGCGCAGATCGGCGATGAGCACTTCGACCTGACGGCTACTGGCGCTGATGCCAAAGAACTCGCTGACCAGATCGGGCAGCTGATGGGCCTCGTCCAATATGACCGCATCGACGCTCGGCAGCAGATCGCCGAAGCCGTCCTCCTTGAGTGCCAGGTCGGCCAGCAACAGGTGGTGATTGACCACGACGATGTCGGCTTCCAGCGCCGTGCGGCGCGCCTCGAGCACATGGCAGCGGGCGTACTGCGCGCAGCGAGAGCCGGCGCAGTTCTCGCGCGTGGAGCTGATTTGCGGCCGCAGCGGATGCGCATCGGCGAGTTCCGGCAGCTCGGCCAGATCGCCGCTGCGCGTGGCGAGCGACCAGTCGGCTATGCGCGCGAGCAATGGGTCGGCCAGCGCCGGCAGAACTTCGCCCTGCCGTCCGATGTTCTCGAACCGCGCCCGGCACAGATAGTTGGAACGACCTTTGAGCAGCGCCACGCGGGCGGGCCTGCCTAAGGCTGCCGCCAGCAGCGGCAGGTCGCGGTGATAGAGCTGGTCCTGCAGCGTGCGGGTGCCGGTCGAGATCATCACGCGCAAACCCGACAACAGCGCCGGTACCAGGTAGGCGAAGGTCTTGCCGGTACCCGTGCCGGCTTCGACCAGCAGCACCTCGCGCAGCGTTAGGGCCGCGCTGATGCGCGTGGCCATCTGTTGCTGTGCGGGCCGCGCGCGAAAGCCCTCGAGGGCCTGCGCCAGAGGGCCATGTGCGCCGAAAATGGCGGAAAACGCAGCCATATATAGATTATGCAACCTGTGCTGGACCGCAAAAATCCCGCAACATCAACGCCCCCGGTATAATTCAGCCATCCAGTGCGCGCACCAACACCTCGAGGATACGTCATGGCGACCGCTCCCCACACCCTCGCATCTTTGTCCGATATCTCGAAAAATGTGGCGGACTGGGTCGCCGGCGTACGCGAGCTCACGCAGCCGGATCGGGTTCAGTGGTGCGACGGCTCGCAGATGGAGTTCCGGCGTTTGCGCGGGGAGCTGACCGCCAAGGGTGAGCTGCGCGAGCTGAACCAGAAGAGCTTTCCGAGCTGCGTCCTGTATCGATCCGAGCCCACCGACGTCGCGCGCGTCGAGCATCTGACCTTCATCTGCACGCGCTCGCAGGACGATGCGGGTCCAAACAATAACTGGATGGACCCGGCCGAGGCCAAGGCCAAGATGCGCGCGTTGTTTCGCGGCAGCATGCAGGGTCGCACGCTGTATGTCGTGCCTTATTGCATGGGTCCGCTCGATTCGCTCTTTTCGCGCTGCGGCGTGGAGATCACGGACAGTGCCTACGTGGTGCTGAATATGGCGCTCATGACGCGCATGGGCCGAGCCGCGCTCGAGCGCATCGCGACCGAAGGCACGTTCGTGCGCGGCCTGCACTCGGTGGGCGATCTGAATCCCGCGCGCCGTTTCATCATGCATTTTCCCGAGGAATTGTCGATCGAGAGCTTTGGCTCGGGCTACGGCGGCAATGCGCTGCTCGGCAAGAAATGCCACGCGCTGCGCATTGCCAGCTGGCAGGCGCGCGATGAGCTCTGGCTTGCTGAACACATGCTGCTCGTTGGGCTGCAGAACCCTCGCGGCGAGACCCATTACGTCGCCGCGGCATTTCCCTCGGCCTGCGGCAAGACCAACCTGTCGATGCTGATACCCCCCGATTCGTTGCCGGGTTGGAAGGTCTTCACGATCGGTGATGACATCGCCTGGCTGCAACCCGGAGCCGACGGCCGGCTCTGGGCCATCAATCCGGAGTCGGGCTACTTCGGCGTCGCGCCGGGTACCAACGCCAAGACCAATCGCAATGCCTGCGAGATGATCCGACACGACACGTTATTCACCAATGTGGCGCTGACGGCCAACAACGAGCCCTGGTGGGAAGGCCTGGACGGGCAGCCGGCGACGGACTGGCTCGGGCGAGCCTATGACCCCAAGAACGGTCCGGCGGCGCACCCGAATTCGCGCTTCACCGTGGCCGCTACGCAAAATCCGGCCTACACCAAGGCCGCGGAAGATCCGCGCGGCGTGCCGATCTCGGCGCTGATCTTCGGCGGCCGTCGCCGTCAGCTCGCGCCGCTGGTCTATGAGGCCCGCAATTGGTCCCATGGCGTGCTGGTGGGCGCCTCGGTAGCCTCAGAAACCACGGCCGCCGCCACTGGCCAGGTGGGCGTCGTGCGCCGCGACCCGATGGCGATGAAACCGTTCTGCGGCTACAACTTCGGCGACTACTGGGGGCATTGGTTCAAGATCGGCGCCGCGCTCAAGAATCCACCGCGCATATTTCACGTCAACTGGTTCCGCCAGAATGCGGCAGGCAAATTCCTGTGGCCGGGCTTCGGCGAGAACCTGCGCGTTCTGTCCTGGATCCTCGATCGGTGCGCGGGACGGGGCGGGGCGGTCGACACCCCGATCGGCCACATGCCGCGTCCTTCGGATCTGAACACCCAGGGCCTTGCGATCACTCCTGCGGCCATGGACGAGCTGACTGCGGTGCCGCCGGCCGCGTGGCGTCAGGAAGTTGCGGATCTGCGCGAGTACCTGCAGGGCTTCGGCGCACGCCTGCCCGCCGCCATGGTGAGCGAGCTCGATGAGCTCGAGCGCCGACTGCGCTAGCTGTCTTCGCAGACGAAGTGGATCGTCAACGGCGAGTCGCGATCGGGAATCCTACCTAAGCCGATCAGCCCTTCCCCCTTGATCGGCATGCTGTCACGCCGAACGAAGGCTTCTTCCTCGCCGCTGATCTGCACGAAGGTGCCGTTGGTACTCTGATCGGTCAGCGTGAAGCGATTGCGGCTGAATTCGATGCGCGCATGCAGCCGAGAGATCAGATTGCCTCGGATCACGATGTCATTGTCGTCAGCGCGGCCTATCGCCACGTGCGGCCGCTGCTCATCGAGGATCACTTCCAGTTCCTGGACCGAGAGGCGCAACCGCCGGGGCCGGCGCGCATCGCGCCCGTTCAGCGCAATCGCCGGCAGCATGCTGGTGACATCCTCGGTCTGCCATAGCACCTCGTAGAGCGCCACTTCACCGCCCTGTCCGCGAATGGTCGCCACGTCGATCTGCCGCACCGAGGCTCGCCACTCCGGCGACAGGCGCTCGACCGTCGCTGAAGTGGTAATGATCTGACCCGCCTTGGCCTGACTGGTCATGCGATTGGCCGTGTGCACGCTGGCGCCGAACACGTCACGGTTCTCGAGCACCACTGAGCCGTAATGACAGCCGATGCGGATCGAGACCGGCTGGCCCTCGACCCGCAGCTCGGTATGTGCGGCGATCTGCTTCTGCATCTGACCGGCGGCGTTCAAGGCGTCATCCGCGGTCGGAAAGGTCGACATCACTTCATCGCCAATCGTCTTGATGAGCGTGCCGTGGTGTTGCTCGGTGGCTTCCCGCATCACGTCGATGCAGGTCGAGACCATGTCGCGCGCTCGCAGGTCACCCATGGCTTCGAACAGGCGTGTCGAGCCGACCACGTCGGCGAACAGGATCGCAAGTTCGATGTCTTTGCCCATGCGATCCGGATCTTATAGGAGACTGCTGTCGCGCATTGGCGGAAGCTCGCTTAAGTTGCCGTAGCGTAAGATTATACGCAAGCGTCGCCGGGCCGCTACGCCGCGCACAGCGAGGCCGCCTCGCGCAACAGTTTGTTGACTTGGGCCGCCGCCTGCACGCCACCGCCCAGCGCGCGAGCACCTTCCGACAAGCACTGCCGATAGCGGCGCGCTCCCGGTCGCCCTGCACACAGCCCAAGCATGTGCCGCGTGATCGATGCGACCCGCTCACCGGCCGCCACCTCCCGTTCGGCGTACGCGGCCATGCGCTCGAGCATGCTGGTCGGCTCTGCGCCCGGCCAACCGTCGTTGAAAACATGCCGGTGCAGCTCGCTAAGCACCGCCGGGCGGTGATAAACCTCGCGACCGAGCATGACGCCATCGGACCAGCGCAGCGCCGCCTCACTTTGCGCCGCGGTGCGCAGTCCCCCGTTGACGCCGATCCACAATTGCGGGAACTCGCGTTTGAGCCACTGCACGACCTCAAAGCGCAGCGGCGGAACCTCGCGATTCTCGCGTGGGGAGAGCCCACCAAGCACCGCCTTGCGCGCGTGCACGATGAAATGGTCGCAACCGGCCTGCGCCACGGTGGCGGTGAATTCCCGCAGGCGTGCGTAGTCCTGTTCATCGAAGCGCGCCAACTCAGCGCGTTGGCCGGATTCAGCGAGCACGCCGATGCGCATTTTCACCGTCACCGGCACGGCCACGGCGTCACGCATCGCCGCCACGCAGTCGGCCACCCGCTCCGGCGTCTGCATCAGGCAAGCGCCGAAGGCACCGGCATGCACGCGATCGCTGGGACAGCCGCAGTTCAGATTGATCTCGTCATAGCCGCTCTCGGCCCCGGCGCGAGCGGCGGCGGCCAGCAGCGCTGGCTCACTGCCGCCGAGCTGCAGCGCCAGCGGTCGTTCGTCCTCGGAAAAGCGCAGCAGACGCGCGCGATCGCCATGGACGATCGCCGCGGCCGTGATCATCTCGGTGTAGAGCCGCACGCGCGGGGAGAAGCCGCGCAGAAAGAATCGGCAGTGCCGATCTGTCCAATCCATCATTGGAGCGACAGAGATAAAATACTGCTGTGTTTTCATGCAATTATCGTACTATCTTTCGGTAATTCCTTCGCAGCGCGCGATCTCCCGCCCACGAAACCGGATCAGCACCAGTGATCGGCGCTGGCCCGGGAATTGATTCGGTCAGTTTATAGTCCCGCGGTGCATGCGCGGGCAGAATGATCGCGCGGGTGCGCCGCTCCAGCGGCGAGGCGGGAAGCGCGCTGTGGGTCTAACCGATCTTGAGCACCGATTCCGGCGGCTCCGGCTCGAGCACGGCGTCGCTCATGGCGCTCGGCAGACCCCCGGGCCGCAACGTCTCGATCGATGCCGGCTTGGCGATGAAGTAGCCCTGCGCAAACTCCACGCGCAGCCGCTTGAGCTCGGCAAATACCGCGGCAGACTCAACTTTCTCGGCGATCGTCGCTATGCCCAGCGCGCGTCCCACGTGGCTGATGGCCTCCACCATGCTGCGATCGACCGCGTCGGTGGTCACGCTGCCGATAAACTGGCCGTCGATCTTGAGAAAATCGACCGGCAGGTTCTTCAGGTAATGGAATGAGGACAAGCCGCTGCCGAAGTCATCGAGCGCAAAACGGCAGCCGCGCTTCTTGAGCTCGCGCATGAAATACACAGCCTCCGTCATGCTGGTAATCACCGCCGTCTCCGTGATCTCGAAGCACAGGCCGCGCGCGATGCACGGATCCTCGGTCAGAGTCAGCACGAAATCCAGGAAGCCGCGATCGCTGAGTGACATGCCTGACAGATTCAATGCGAACAGGAATGGCGGTTCATCGCCGGTGGCGTGCTCGCGCAGCGCCTTAACGGCCCGCTGCACCACCCAGCGGTCAATCGCCGCGACCATGTTGTAGCGCTCCGCGGCCGGAATGAACTCGCCCGGCAACACCAGCTCACCGCCATCGTCACGCAGGCGCACCAGCAGCTCATAGAACGCCGGCAGAGCCGGTGAGGCGCTGCTGGTGGGCGTGATCTGCTGGAAGTACAGCTCCAGGCGCCCCTCATCCACCGCCCGTGTCACACGGCTGACCCAATACATCTCTCGGTGCCGGCCCGACACCTCGTTCGAGTCGTACAGGTGCACGCGATTGCGACCCGAATCCTTGGCCGCGTAGCAGGCGATATCAGCCGCGCTCAACAGGCTGGCCGCGCTTTGGCTCTCGCGGGTGATCTCCACGACGCCGATGCTGGCACCGATACCGGTCGTGTTCTCCTCCCAGGTGAAGCGATAGTCACGGATCGCCTGACGGATGTTGTCGGCTATCTTCGCGCCCTGCTCCGCGGTACAGCTGCGCACCAGAATGCCGAATTCATCGCCGCCCAAACGCGCGATGGTATCCGCGGCGCGCACATGCGCCTGCAGCAGCCCGGTCACATCACGCAACAGGCGGTCGCCGGCCGAATGGCCGCAGGTATCGTTCACGACCTTGAACTGATCCAGATCCACGTACAGCAGCGCATGCGGTCCCTGCTCCTGCTGCGCGCTGTGGAGCGCCTCGGCCAGCCGGTTGTCGAACTCGCGCCGGTTGATCAGGCCGGTCAGTGCATCGTGGCTCGCCTGGTAGGAGAGCGCGCGCTTGAGGCGCCGCTCCTTGGTCACGTCCCGAAACACCACGACCGCGCCGACAATGTCGCCGCCACGATCTCGGATCGGCGCCGCCGAATCCTGGATTGCGATCTCCTGACCGAGCCGATTGAGCAGCACACTGTGCTCGGCGAAATGCACCAGCTGGCCTTCGCGCAGACACCGCACCAGCGGATTCTCGAGCTTGTCGTGCGTCACTTCGTCGAGTAGCCGCAGCACGGTGCCGAGGTTCTCGCCGCGTGCCTCCTCGTTGCCCCAGCCCGAGAGTTGCTCGGCCACCGGATTCATATAGTCGATGCGGCCTTCGCGATCGGTCGTGATGACCCCATCACCGATAGACTGCAGGGTCACCTGCGCGCGCTCCTTCTCCGCGAACATGGCCTGCTCGGCGCGCTTGCGTTCGCTGATGTTGGCCATCGTGCCCTCGTAGGCCACGACGCGTTGCTCGCCGTCGCGTATTACGCGTGCGCTCTCGAGCACCACCAGGCGTGAGCCATCGCGGCAGCGCAGCTCGAACTCGGCATTGCGGATCTCGCCGTGAAGCTGCAGCGAGCACTCGAACTCGGCGCGTTCGGCCGGGTTCCAGCACAGCACGGACAGCCCCCGCAGCGCGTAGATCTCCTCGGCGCGCTCGAATCCCAACATCTTGACGAAGGCGGGATTGACCTCGAGCATGCGCCCGTCAGCCGCGCATTGGTACACCCCTTCGAGCATCCGGTCATACAGGCTGCGGAATTTGGCTTCGCTGGCCCGCAGCGCCTCTTCGCTGCGACGGCGCTCGATGGCGATGCCGGCCAGGCGCGCGGCGTGCGACATCAGATCGACATCGCGCGCCAGCGGGGCGCCCGCCTGCGGGCGATAGATGGTCAAGGCGCCGAGCACACGCCCATTGGCAGTCTTGATCGGGACCGCCCAGGCGGCATGGAAACCGGCTTCGAGCGCGAGTTCGCGGCGACGCTGCCAGAACGCGTCCCGCTCGATGTCAGCGACCAGCACATGGCGCCCCAGGTAGACCGCGGCGGCGCTCGAACCGTTGCGGATATCGATCGTCAGGCGCTCTTCGAGTTTGCGCCAATGCGGCGCAATGCGCCGGCCGATCACCTCGGTGAAACTCTGCCCGTCGCCCGCCAGCAGACCGATGGTGACCGTGAAGCTGCCGCTGATCGACTCGATCAGGTCCGCGATCGACTCGAGCACCTCGGTCAATGGCGCATCGGCGGCGATGCGCTCGAACACATTGCGCTCGCCAGCCGTGATGCGCTCGGCGCGGCGCCTGGCAGCCACATCCGTAATGCTCGCTCGCAGCAGGTGGTCCGCGCCCGGCAGCGCCATGAGGCGCACTTCGGTCTCGACCTCGTGTCCGTGCGCGTTGCGATGCAGCCACTCGAACACCTGCGGCTTGCCGGCCGCAGCCTCATCGCACAAGTCGTTGAACAACTCCGCGGCGTCCGCCCCGCCGGCCTGACGTGAGGCGGAAAGATCGCCGGCGGTCAGCTCAGGCATGCGCTCGCGGCTGACTCCAAAGAATCGCAGCGCGTTGTCATTGGCATCGACGTAGTGTCCGGACTGCCGGTCGATCACGACGATCAGCTCCGGCGCGCTCTCGACCAACGTGCGGTAGCGCGCCTCGCTGTCGCGCAGCGCCTGCTCGGCGCAGACACGCTCGCTGGTATCGCGCAGACAAATCACATAGACGTCCCGGCGATCGATGTGCACGCAGCTGACGATCAGCTCGGCCGGGAAACGGTGCCCGTCCTTGTGGCGGGCGCGCAATTCGTGCGGCCGCAGATCGCCGCGGGATGCATCGGCCCGAGCCGCGAGCGCCTGCAGCCCTTGCTCCACCGAGCCGAGCAGCGGCAGATCGGGCAGCAGCCGCGCGATCGACTGTCCAATGATTTCCGCGCACGAGTAGCCGAAAATACGCTCGCCGGTCGGGTTGAAGATTTTCACGGCGCCGTCGGCGCCTACGGTGATGACCACGTCCTTGATGTGGTCGAGTATCACCTGCCAGTGGCCGGCATCGACCCCACCCAGGCCTTCACCGTAGGAGCGGGCCTCATCGGCAATCAGTTGCATCGAACGCACGATGCCGCGCCGCTCGTCATCGAGCTGCTCGTAGTAGCTGCTGATTAGCGGCAGCAGTTGTGCCAGATGCGGCGCCGCACCGCCGGCCTGTTGCGCCTGCGCGAGTTGCTCGCGCAGGCGCGGATGCAACTCGTGCAACAGCGGCCTGCCGCGCTTCCCGGAAGTCGGCTGCAGGATCGGTACGGCGTCTAATGCCACCGGCTCTTGTGACATAATTTGGGACCGTGGCAAAGCTGGCCTCATCATACGAAGGGCCGACTGCATACCGCGTGAAGCAATGCCGATTTCCGCAACACCGCGTCAGTCGCGGCGTTCAGGAGGCGTTATTGGCGGCGATCAGTGGAATGACGTAGGTGCGGGCTACCGAGCCATTGTCGTAATCAATCACGAGGGTGGCGCTGAGACTCAGGACGCCGTTACGCTGGGGCACGACGGTCACGTCCTGCTCCAGCGGCGCGCTGCCCTGCGGCGCGTTGATATCGAAGCTACGCGGTGATTGCAGCTGCAGCCCCTCTGCGACCTGCAGCGAGCCGTGGATGTGGCTGATCTCAACCCCGGGGGTCGGAATCAGCGCCAGCACCAGCTGCGCCGGCATGCCCACGACAGGTCGTGTATCGAGCCGGAATTTCATTCCGATCGGAGGGTCCGATCCGCCCGGACTGACGGCTGCAACCATGTCCGGATCGACTGCATCCGGCGCCTCGGCGCGTGGCTTATCGCTCGCATTGTGCTGCGAATCGGGCCGCCCTTGGCCGGCACCCGATGGCGCCGTGGAGGACCCGCACGCGCACAGCAAAGCTAGCAACGCTACGATAAACAGCGGCTTGAACCCGTTCAGCATAGAAGCATTTTTCAGCGGCGCAGCGATCTCGGCCGCGACATTAGCACAATTCCGGCAGCGGGCCGGACAGCTGCGGCGGTTCGTCGAGCACCTCACACTGCTGCATCAAATCCCCGACATAGCCTTCCCAGAAACGTGCCTGTCCGGCCCAGGGAAAGGCGCGTGGAAAGGCCGGGTCCAGCCAGCGTTCAGCGATCCAGGCTGCGTGATTGAGCATGCGCGCCGCGCGCAGTGCCTCGATCAGCCGCAGCTCGCTGTGATCGAGCGCACCGAACTGGCTATAGCCCTCCATGATTTCGCTCCATTGGCGCCGCTGCTCATCGGCATTGCCGGACAGAAACATCCACAGATCCTGGATGCGCGGCCCATTCAGGCAATCGTCCAGATCGACCAGCAGCGGGCCGCGCTCCTGCCACAGGATATTGCCCAGATGACAATCGCCGTGCAGGCGGATCGAGGCGATTGGAGCGGCATCGTCGAAGGCGGCGCCGATCTTTTCCAGCAGCGCCGCGCTGACCTCGCCGTAGCGCTGTTGCATGTGCTCGGGCAGGAAGCCCGACCGCATGAGCCCGCGCCGCGCTTTGGCGCCCCATTGCTCGCGGTCCAGCGATAGGCGGAACTGGAACCGGCGTCGCGCACCGACAGCGTGAATTCGGGCGAGCGTGCGCCCGAGCAACTCCCGCGCGCCGGCCTGATCGAGTTCCGGGGCGGTTCCGGCACAGAGCGGGAACACCGCCATTCGAAATCCAGCATGTCGATGCAGCGTGGCCCCACCCAATATCATCGGCGGCGCCACCGGAATCTCCTGCTCGGCCAGCTCCAGGGCGAAGCCATGCTCCTCGAGAATCTGCTGGTCCGACCAACGTCCGGTTCGGTAGAACTTCATTACCACGGGTGCGGCATCGCTGCGGCCGACCCGATAGACGCGATTCTCGTAGCTGTTGAGCGCGAACTGGCGGCCGTCGGGCTCGAGGCCCAACGCCTCGGCTGCGTCCATGACCGTATCGGGCGTAAGGCCGGCAAAGGGCGCCGGCGCCGTGGCCTCCGCCGTACGGCTGGTGCGGTCGCTCATTTCCGAGACGCACTGCGCGCCATTGCAGGTATCATTTCCAACTACCTTTTGCTGTCTTGAGGACCTGAGCACAGTGTCGCAGAAAGCTATCCTGATCACAGGGGGCGCAGGCTACATTGGCAGTCACGTGCTGCTGCAGCTGCAGGAACGTGGCGAGCGCGTCGTGGCGCTCGACAATCTCTATACCGGTTTCCGACAGGCCGTACGCGATGCGCCGCTGATCGTCGGCGAGGTCGGTGACCGGCAGCTGCTCGAGCGCGTGCTGCGCGAACACGACGTAGACACCGTCATGCATTTCGCCGCCAACACCATCGTACCGGAATCGGTACGTGATCCGCTCAAATACTACGGCAATAACACCTGCGCGACCCGCAGCCTGCTTGAGGCATGCATGCAACACGGTGTGCGCCAACTGGTGTTCTCGTCGACCGCGGCCGTGTACGGAGTGCCGGCCGGCGGCATAGCCACCGAAGACATGGCGCTCGTCCCCATCAACCCCTACGGCACCTCCAAACTGATGTCCGAGTGGATACTGCGCGATCTGGCCGCCGTCAGCGATTTCCGCTATGTGAGCCTGCGTTATTTCAATGTTGCCGGCTCGGATACCCAGGCGCGGATCGGCCAGGCCACGCGCCACGCAACCCTGCTGATCAAGATCGCCTGTGAGGCCATCGTCGGTAAGCGGCCGCACGTTTCGATCTACGGCACCGATTACGACACCCCAGACGGCACCGGCGTGCGCGACTATGTCCACGTCGAGGATCTCGCCAGCGCCCACATCGATGCGCTCGACTATCTTCGCCGCGGCGGCGGCACGGCGGTATGCAACTGCGGCTACGGCCACGGCTACAGCGTGCGCGAGGTGCTCCAGAGCGTGCAGCGTGTCGCCGGCCAACCGCTGGTGATCCGGGAGGAAGCTCGTCGCGAAGGCGATCCGCCGACACTGGTCGCGCGCGCTGAGCGTATCCGCTCGCTGCTCGGCTGGGTGCCCCGGCTGGACCAGCTCGACGTCATCGTAGAGAGCTCGCTGCGGTGGGAGGAAAAATTCAAGCGCAATCCGTGGTGATGGATCCGTGACGCCCCGCCGCAGCATCACGCGGCGCAGTGGCTTAGAATGATTGGATGCGCTGGCTCCTACCCAAATCCCTGAATGGCTTTCTACTGCTCGGTCTGAGCGTGCTGGCCGGGCCGCTGTTGTTTGCCATTCTCAATGCCACCGTGCAGATGCGGCGCCTGGCTGACAACAGCCAGAGACTGGTGGTCGACAGCGTGCAGACTACGCGCCTGTCGCAGGACCTGTACGCCCAGATAGCGCTGCTCGAGCGCTCGGCACGGTTGTACGAAGTCCTCGGCGACCCCACCGTCTTGGCGGCGTTTCGCGAACACGACCAGCGGCTCAGCGCGATCGTGGTCGCCCTGATCGGTCAGCTTCGCGCCCCGGACGCCCAGGCGCAACTGTCGCGCCTGATCGATCAGCAGGCTCAGATTCGCTCGCTGGTACTCAACACCAAGAGCCCGGCGGGCGAGCCCACCGCGCTCGCCTCCGCCTTCGTCGCGCTCGGCGATCTGACCGCCAGTGCCGCCAGCTTGAGCAACCAGCAGATCGATAGCGACGTCGCCGCGCTGCAGAGCCAAACCGACAAGGCCAGGCGCGAGCTGTTTCTCGAATCCTCGCTGCTGCTGCCGCTGGTGCTGATCGCCGTGCTGCTGTTCGCGTTGCGCCTGAGTCGGCCGCTGCGGCAAATCGACCGGGCCATCGGCGAACTCGGCCGCGGCAATTTCTCGCATGACATCACCGTGAGCGGACCGGTGGATCTCGAGCGCCTCGGCCATCAGCTCGAATGGCTGCGCAACCGACTGCTCGAACTTGCGCAGGAGCGCAATCGATTTCTGCGGCACATGTCACACGAGCTCAAGACACCGCTCGCCAACATCCGTGAGGGCACCGAATTGCTGATGGACGGCGCTGTGGGCGAGCTCAATACGGGACAGCGCGAAGTCACGGCGATTCTGCGCGACAACGGTATCAAGCTGCAGCGCCTGATCGAAAACCTGCTGGGCTTCAGCGCCTGGCAGAGCAACAGCACGGGACTGGAGGTTTCCGAATTCAGGCTGCGGCCCGTGGTCAGACAGGTGCTCGAGAACCAGCAGCTCACGCTGGTATCGCAGCGCGTGCGGCTTGATGTGCATATCGAAGACCTGACGCTGACGGCTGATCGCGGCAAGATCCGCCTGATCATGGAAAACCTGCTGTCCAACGCCATCAAATATTCCCCGCGCGGTGGGGTCATCAATTTACGCGCCCTGGCGAACGGCGAGGAGCTGATACTAGAAGTGGCCGATTCCGGACCGGGAGTGCCGCCAGAGGAGCGGGCGCGCATTTTCGAGGCCTTCTACACCGGCCGTGCCCCCGGCGGGCGGGTGCCTGGCACCGGAATCGGGCTGTCGGTGGTCAACGAATTCGTCAATGTGCATCAGGGTACCGTAGAAATCGTCGATGGCGAATTCGCGGGAGCGCATTTTCGCATCCGGATGCCGTTGCGGGTCGCCCCGCCCATGCCGGCAAAGAAGCAGGCCGATGCGGCATAGCAGCTTAAGTCTGGCCGCGCTCGCGCTTGCCCTTGCGCTATGTGGCTGCTCGAATATTGACGCGCTGCGCACGCCGCCGCCGCCTCAGCGCAGCGAGAACGCGGTCGAGGACCGCGACACCGTGGCCGCGGTGCTGATGGCGAGTACCTTCCAGAGCATGCAACATCTGGCGCAGACCGGCCCGGCGGAGCAGGCGGAAATCGTGGCGGCGGCACGCGCGGCGTTTGAGCGCTCGCCGCAAGGCAGCGCGAAGTTGCGCTATGCTTTGATGCTGGCGACGCCTGGGCATCCCGCGCGCGATCCGGTCACGGCGCAGAAACTGTTGCGGGAACTCGCAGCGCAGCCTGAGACACTGCAGCCAATCGAGCGCGCGGTGGCGTTGGTCGAGCTCGCACAGATCAATGGCGAGCTCGGCCTCAAGGCCGAGAACGAACGTCTACTTCAAAGCGGTGAGCAGCACGCAGACCACGACCGCACTGCTACGACCCAGCGGCGGTTGCAGGCCGAGCTCGATGAAAACGCCAGGCTGCGCAAGCAGCTCGAGGACGCGCAGTCGAAACTCGACGCCATCGCCAACATCGAACGCAATTTGACGGAACGCAAACCCGCCACCGAGGGAGGGCAACCGTGAACCAGCCCCTGCAACGCAAGGCCCGAATCCTGGTCGTCGACGATGATCCCGGCCTGCTACGGCTGCTGACGATCCGCCTGCGCGCCGAGAATTATGACGTCGAGGCGGTTGAAAACGGAGTCCAGGCGCTGGCCGCCGTCAGCCGCTTTCGGCCGGACCTCGTGATCTCCGATCTGCGCATGGATCAGCTCGACGGTATTGGCCTGCTCAAGGAACTGCAGAATCGCTGGCCTGGGCTCAAGCTCATTCTGCTGACCGCGCACGGCACCATACCGGACGCCGTGCAGGCCACGCAGATGGGTGCGTTCGGCTTTCTGACCAAGCCGGTCGAGAAGCAGGAATTGCTCGACCAGGTGCAAAAGGCTCTGAAGATATCCGGGTTCGTCGACTCCGATCAGGATTGGCGCTCGGATTTTATTACGCGCAGCCCACTCATGGAGGAAAAGCTGGCGCAGGCCCACATGGTCGCCGGGACCGATGCCCGGGTGCTGATCACCGGTGAGAGCGGCAGCGGCAAGGAGCTGCTGGCGCGCGCGATTCACAAGGCGAGCCCGCGGCGTAACCGCCCGTTCGTTGCGATCAACTGCAGTGCCATGGCGGAGAATATGCTCGATAGCGAGCTGTTCGGTCATACCAAGGGCGCCTTCAGCGGTGCAAGCGGAGATCATCGGGGCCTGTTCCAGACCGCCGAGGGCGGAACCCTGTTGCTCGATGAGATCGGCGACATGCCGATGCGGCTGCAGCTCAAGCTGCTGCGCCTGCTGCAGGAGAATGTCATCCGCCCGATCGGTAGCACGGCGACGATCCCGACCAACGTGCGCGTGCTGTCCTCGGCGCATAGCGACCTGCAGCAGCTGCTGGCCGGCGGGCAGTTCCGCGAGGATCTCTACTACCGCCTCAACGTCGTCCATATCGAGATGCCTGCGCTCAATCGGCGGCGCGAGGATATTCCGCTGCTGGTGGCGCATTTCCTGGCCGAAATCGCCCGCGAGAGCGGGACGCGCAAGATCTATGCACCCGAGGCGGTGGAGTTGCTCGCGACCAGCGACTGGCCCGGCAACGTCCGCCAGCTGCAGAACGTCGTGCGCCAGAATGTCGCGCTAGCGCAAGCCTCGATCATTCCGGTGGAGCTGGTACAGCAATCCATCGGCGGCACGCAGGGCAAACTGCCGTCCTTTGATGAGGCGCGCGACGAATTCACGCGCAGTTACCTGTCGCAAATTCTCCAGATCACCGGCGGAAACGTCAGTCAGGCGGCAAGGCTCGCCAAGCGCAATCGCACTGATTTCTACAAATTGCTGGGACGACACCTGCTGGTGCCGGACGATTTCAAAGGCAGGTAAT
>OCZU010000671.1_pt1 | contig 22981 bp, 18 predicted proteins | sample 1539001 | NCBI WGS metagenome assembly OCZU01 (sample SAMEA3539306, study PRJEB22396) | soil metagenome | biome: tundra; feature: field; material: soil | place: USA | collected 2010-05 | depth 0.15 m | reverse complement strand
AGCTCGAAATCGAAAAGCAGGCGCTGAAGAAAGAAGACGACCTCAACTCCAGGGAACGTCTGTCCGTCATCGAGAAGGAACTGGCCGGAATCCGCGAGAAATCCAATGCCCTCAAGGCCAATTGGAAAAAGGAAAAAGATCTCATCGCCCATTCCCGCGAGCTGAAAGAAAAGATCGAGAAGCTTAAGATTGAAGAACAAGCCGAGGAGCGTAAGGGCAACCTGCAGCGGGTTGCCGAAATCCGTTACGGTTTGCTGCGCCAAGCTGAAGAAGAGCTAACCAAACAAACGGCAAAGATTGAAGGCAAAGGCGGCGCTCCGCGCATGCTCAAAGAAGAAGTGGACGAAGAAGACATCGCCCGCATCGTCTCCAAATGGACCGGCATTCCCGTCTCCAAAATGCTCGAAGGCGAAGTAAAAAAGCTGGTCACCATGGAAGATCGCCTGCGTCTCCGCGTCGTCGGCCAGGACCAGGCTCTCGAGCGCGTCGCCAACGCCATTCGTCGCTCCCGCGCCGGACTCAGCGATCCCAAACGTCCGATTGGTTCATTCATTTTCTTGGGTCCGACTGGCGTAGGCAAAACCGAACTGGCCCGTGCTCTCGCCGAGTTCCTCTTCGACGACGAGCGCGCCCTGCTGCGCATCGACATGTCCGAATACATGGAGAAGCACTCGGTCGCCCGCCTGATCGGCGCACCTCCAGGCTACGTTGGCTATGAAGAAGGAGGCCAACTCACCGAGCAGGTCCGCCGCCGTCCCTACGCGGTCGTGCTGTTCGACGAGATCGAGAAGGCTCATCCTGACGTGTTCAACGTCTTGCTCCAAGTGATGGACGACGGCCGCCTCACCGACGGCAAAGGCCGCGTTGTGGATTTCAAGAACACGATTCTAATCATGACGTCGAACCTCGGCTCCAGCTATCTGCAGGCCGCCCACGTTCAGACGCCGGAAGAGTTCGAGAAGGCCAGCGAGCAGGTCATGGACGCCCTGCACGGCCACTTCCGGCCCGAGTTCCTGAACCGCGTCGACGACATCATCGTCTTCGGCCCGCTCGGCAAAGAACAGTTGGTCAAGATCATTGAGTTGCGACTTGAAGACGTCCGCCGTTTGCTGGCCGACCGCAAGATCTCGATCGAGCTCACCGACGCTGCCAAAGACATGCTCTTCACCCAGGGTTACGACGCCAATTTCGGAGCACGTCCGCTGAAGCGCGCTATCCAGAAGTTGGTCCAGGATCCGCTGGCTATGAGGATCTTGGATGGAGAGATTCTCCACGGCGACCACGTCGTGGTAGATGCCGACAAGAAAACCGGCAAGATGAAGTTTGAAGTCAGCAGGCGTGTGGGAGAGAAGGAAGGCGCGAAAGCAAGAAGGTAAGGTTTCTGGGGGGTGCGGTCGCGAAATGACCCACGAGCTAAACCGCGGAGTCATTCGCCTTCGTCGCCCTGCCGTGGTACGAAAGCGTCGACCACCTCGGGCGACGCGGCCAAGAGCCACGCGATCACGATTCGCACCATGATTTGAGCGCCATAGAAGAAGAACCCCCAGGTCAGATCCCTCGCGGCCGCGGAAACTGCGGGCACCGATCCCGCGACTCCGATCACCATGATGACCATCGCGCACCAACGTGCCCAATTGCGTAGCCGATAAAGCCCCCAGCCGACGAACGCCCACCCCGCACCGACGGACAAGGCCGCCTGTGGTCCGGCGAGTTCTCTCCCAAACGTGACGGGCGCTCCCAACCCTGCCGAAATAGTGCCGGGCACTAGGAGCTCAAGGATGCCGATCGTGACCAGATATGCCGCGACCAGAAAAAACAGACCTGCGATCACCGTGACACTGGCCGGGCGTTCCATATGGATGAGAGTACCGTAGAAAGTACCGCAGGTTCGCAGGGGAAATCCCGGCTACCTCTGTGGCACACTAGATTGATGCCCAGCCTCACCCTTGGCGATTTCGAACTCAGCATCTTCTCCGACGGCACCTACCCGCTCGACGGCGGCGCGTTCTTCGGCGTCGTCCCCAAGATCATGTGGTCGCGCAAAGCGGCGGCGGATGAAAAGAACTACGTAACTGCGGGGCTCAACTCGCTGCTCATCCGAACCGGCAAACAAACCATCCTGGTTGAAACTGGGATGGGCAACAAGCTCTCGGACCGCATGGTCAAGTTCTACGGCCAGCCCGCGCAGTTGCTCACGAATCTCGCCACTGGTGGAGTCGCCCCCGAAGGCATCGACGTCGTCATCAACACGCATCTCCACTTCGATCACTGCGGTTGGAACACGTTGCGCGGCAAAGACGGAAAGATCGTCCCAACCTTTCCGCGCGCGAAGTACTATGCGCCGGAAGGCGAATGGCAATACGCCCGCCGCCCCAGCGAACGCGACGCCATCAGCTACATCCCCGACAACTACGACCCGCTCGTCCAAAGCGGACAGATGACGCTGCTCAAAGGCGGCGAGGAAATCGTCCCCGGTATCTCGGTGAAGACTTTCCCCGGCCACACCGCCCACATGCAAGCGGTGATCGTCGAAAGCGGAGGCCGCACAGCCTGTTACATCTCCGACCTGATCCCCACGACGGCGCATATCGACCTCACCTGGGGAATGTCCTTCGACCTCTACCCATTGCAGACCATCGAAAGCAAGAAGCAGTACTACGCGAAGTCGATTCCAGAGAAGTGGCTGACCGTCTTTACCCACGATCCGAAAATACCTTGGGCGTATATGGAGAAGGATGAGTTGGGGAAGATGGTGACAAGAGGTGTTTAGCTGACAGCAAGGCTCATGTGGGATGGCCGCCTCGGCTGTCCGCCGAGCAAAGCGAGGCCGAATCCGATCACAATTGTAAAACGCCGTACCTCCCATTCATCGCCTCACTATTGCTTGCTTGAATCTTTCGCATCCGCGGCCTTCTTGGGTTCCAACGCTTCCTTAACGGCCTCGGGCAGCGCATTCATTCGCTTGATGTAGGCTGCAACCGTCCACAGATGTTGATCTGAATCCCATTTCCCGTTGGCAAACATCCCCGCACGACGGATGCCGTGCTTCGCCACCCAAAAAATCTGCGCCTCGGAGTACTCTGTTCCAACCTTGGGCAACTGCGGAATCGGCGGGTACAGAACATCGCCGTAGTCTTTCCCGCTTCCCGGGCTCCCGTGGCATCCGGCGCACTCGTTCAGATAGATCTTGCCCCCGGCGATAAGGTTCTCATCAGTCGGCTGCACAGGGGTGGGGATCTCCGGCGCATGCCGTCTCACCGAAGCATGGACGGCGGTGGACATAAGGTAACTTTCCACTCGCGATCCGGGAAGGTCAGCGCGCACCTCGGCCAAACCCAATCTCAGGTATGCGAATGTGCCAGCAGCAAGAACAGCGAGAGTGGTCAGCACTCCCAGTAGAAAATTTTTCATTGGAAGCCTTTTCTCGGATTTCAACGACATCAGTTCGTGTCGCGTTATTCGCTGAGCGAGAAGACGGGTTGCTGGTTTAAGCGGCTCTCAAAGAACGCCTCAACCCGCTCCAGGATTTCTACCGCGCTCTTCGACTCGTAGATCGCCTTGCGCAGCGCCGCTCCCCCCGGCACGCCGTGCGTGAACCAGGAGGCAAACTGCTTCATCTTCCCAACAGCATCCGGAAGCTCTTCTTCGATCAGCATCCGGAAGTATGTGCGGATCATCTGGTAGCGGTCAGCCTCGGAGGGCTCGTCATAAGGCTTGCCAACCGCAGAGGTCTCCGGCAAGACCCACGTGGGGACAGCCGCCCTCGGCTGTCCGTCGGGCCGAAGGCCCGATTTCTGTCCATCAACTCGGCTGCCGACATCAAACCCAGTCGAGCTGCGCTCGACCGGACAGCCGAGGGCGGCTGTCCCCACATGGCCATTGCCAATGACGGCATGCTCCCCCCCGCAATACTGCTGAATCTGCCGGAAGATCCACGGATTCGACGGCGCCGTCCGCCCGATCATCACCGCATCACACCCGGTCTGCGCGACCATGGCACAGGCATCCTCGGGCGTGCGAATGTCGCCGTTGCCGATCACCGGAATCTTCACCGCCGCCTTCACCGCCGCAATCCACTCCCAGCGGGCATTCCCGCTATACCCCTGTTCCCGAGTCCGCGCATGTAAAGCCACCGCCGCCAGTCCACACGATTCCGCCATACGCGCCAGTTCCACGCAGACGATCTCGTCGTCGCTCCATCCCGCGCGAAACTTCACCGTGAAGGGAACCTTCACCGCGGCTCGCACTGCCTCAAAGATGCGCCCAATCGCCGGCAGATCGCGGAGCAACCCCGAGCCCCCATTGCACTTAACAACTTTCTTTGCCGGACAGCCCAGGTTCAAGTCCACCAGGTCGAAGCCAAAGCCCTCGACCATGCGCGCCGCCTCCGCCATCACCTTCGGATCGCTGCCAAAAAGCTGCGCCGAAATCGGATGCTCGTCTTCATAGAAATGGAGATAGCGCTTGGCCTTCTGGTCCTTGGCACGGAGCACGCCGTCGGCCGAGGTGAATTCCGTCATGATCAGCCCACACCCGCCCAGGTTGCGGATAAATCGGCGGAAAACCGTGTCAGTGACGCCAGCCATCGGAGCAAGGACGGTTGCCGGGGCGATCTCGATGCCGCCAATGGACACACGCGGCGGTACAGCCCGTGTGGCCACAGCTTGTGTGGGGACGGGCGACTCGCCCGTCCCCACCGAGTTGTCCCAGAACTTTTTCACGGTTCTATTCTACTTGGCCTGGCAAAACAAAGCCCCCGCCGCTTAAGCGAGGGCTAATTTCCAGGGTGTATCCGTGCTAATCCGCGCAAATCCGTGGCAAGGGTTACTTCTTTGCCGTCTCGGCCTTGGCGGGCGTGGCCGCATTCTTCGCGTACTTGCGGCGGAAGCGTTCCACGCGTCCGGCGGTATCCATCAGCTTCTGCTTGCCGGTAAAGAAGGGATGGCAGGCAGAGCAGATTTCAACGCTGATATCGCCCTTAAGGGTGGACCGGGTAACAAACGCGTTGCCGCACGCGCAATGCACGCGAACTTCGTTATAAGCGGGATGAATGGCTGCTTTCATATGGGTTCAAACCTCGACACGAATCCTTAGATTCTACCGGAATGCCCCAGGATTCAGCAATCCCAAGCTCCTCAGAAGCGGAACTGGTACGAAACTTTCACGAAGAATTGCCGGCTGTCGTTCATGTAACCCCTGGATGTGTATAGCCCGGCCAGGGGGTCTTGCATGAGCTCGCGATTCAGATTTTGCAGGTCACTGTTATAGCCCACATAAATCGCCGTGCCCGGATGCACCAGGTAGGTGAGCAGGAAATCGGCGTTGAACTGCTTCTGCGTCGGCAGGTATGTATACGGGTAAAATGGGCTGCCGGTGCTCGCCAGGTAAAACTCTTTGCCCGGCGTGTTCCCGAGTACTGAGTTGTACTGCAAAATCAGACGCAATGAAAGCTGCGGCGTGAATTGCCAGTTCCACTTGCTGCGTACGATGTGGTTGTTGAAAATCCCCTTCCCGACGGGGACTCCCGGCGTCTGCGAGAGGGCAATCTGGGAGAGTGCCAAACGGTACTCGTTTTCGGTCGCGCGCAAGCGCTCAAACAGATAAGTATTTTCAATCTTCAGCGGTTTTGCGGGACGGTAGGACAGCGTCGCACCGCCCGTGTTCAACCGCGAAAGAAGAGACTGCGGCACCACGCTTGCCGCAGGCACGAAGTTCACTCCGTCTCCCCAGAAGTAATTCGCTTTCACCGTAACCTTTCGGAAGTAGCCGGTTTGGAAATTAGCTCCACTGCGGTGTTCGTGGTAGTCCTGGTTTCCGGTTACGCCCGACAGGCCAAGAAACAGGAAGTCCTGCGGCCGCAGACGTTCCCGCGTCTCCTCGTAGGGCACGAGCTGCGCAACGGTCAGGCCCCGCCCCGTTATCGTCAAATACGGCTCGTAGTCGGTATCCAGGCGCGTTCCCTGGTGGTCGAATGTGTTGTGGTTATAGATGGCTGGCCCCCAAGCCGTGATCCAGCCCTTCCTGGGACGAAAGAAGTAACCGGCATGCTGCTCGCTGTCACGAATGTCGACCCGGTTCACAAAGCCGGGCACGGTGACGAAGCCCTGACTTACATCCTGATAAGAGCCGTTATAGATAAAGTGCAGCCCGTTGCGCCGGAGGTCGATTCGGTCGGCCGGGCCAGCGTAGTAGGTTCCGCTGCCCACGTTGCCCGAGCTGAACGGATAGAGACCATACTCGCATGTCGCCGCCAGGTTGCTGGAAGTCAGCCCTAGCAGATTGCTCGAACTGGTTACAGCCTGGCCTTCGAGCGTCCAGTTGTCGTTGAACTTCAGCCGCGTGTCAGCTCCCCCAACTCGATTGAATTCTCCCGTCGTTGGACATTCCCAGTCCGCATAAATCACCCCCACACTCGACTGCTTGAAGATGTCCCGGCTCACCCGCGCAATGGTGAAGTACGACCGGGTACCGGAAAGCGGGAAATAGCTTGGAACTGCCTGCCCCGGCCCGCGATCATCCGTCGCCATCAGCCCGACGGAATACGGACCCTCCTTCCCGGTCAACCGGATCCCCGCCGACGGATCCTGAATATTACGTGTGAAAAACAGGTCGAACGGCGTGCGGAAGTAGTCTTCGTTCTCCAAAAAGAACGGCCGCTTCTCAGGAAAATATACTTCAAACCGCTGGTTCACCGTTATTTGCGGATCCTCTGACTCCACCTGGCTGAAGTCGGGATTCGCCGTCATATCAATCACAAAGTGGTCATGGATCACGAATTTCGCGTCCATGCCCGCCTGCCCCTGCGCGATCGCGTTTTGAAAAAATGGATTGCTTGGATCGCGAGTGTCCAGCGCCCGGAAGCCGCGCATGATTCCATAAGGAAGCAGCTCGATGTCTCGCCCCGGCGAAATTCCCTCCAGCCCGTAAAGGGTCGCCGCCTGCCCCAGCCGCCCTTCCACTTTGCGCGAAATCCACGGCCAGAACGAGTCCTCGCTCTTGCGAATGATCCCCCGATACAGAATGATCCCCCACTCCTGCTGTTTCGTCGGAGGAAATCGCAGGCTCTTGAATGGAATTGCTATCCACACCACAAAGCCGCGGTTGGTTACTTTTCCCCGCGAATCCCACACCGTATCGAATGAGGTATCAAAATTCCCGCTGACTTCTGAACGCGGAGCTTCGGTCCAGATTGCGTCCCATTGCACGCCAAGCGGTGTGGTCTGGAAGGCATACGCCCGGCGCCGGTCGTGAAACGTATCCAGCATCACCTCGACCTGGTCGTCGTCGTGAACGTCCTCTCGCGCCGACATCCGCGCCCGCACTTTCTTCGGGTCGTCAAAGCAGACGAACACGATGTACAGATTCTTCGGGTCGTAACCCAGATAGGCTGCAGTCTCTTCCGAGACTGTTTCACCGTCGTGCGGCGCGCGTTGAACGAAGCCCGTCACCTTCGCCATCTGCAGTGCTATCTCGCCCTCGGGCTTCATTTCCAGAAAGTTTTCCAGAGCGGGCGCGCGGGTCAAACGTGGGATGGTCAGCGCCGGGGGCACGAACGCCTTTCTTGGCACCGCTTGCACTTCCTGGTTCCTGGTCGCCGGTTCCGGCGATTGCGCCGCTGATGGCGGATTCTGCGGACTCGTCGCGGGATTCTGTCCGCCTGTATTCGACTGCGCCGGAGTCTCGCCCTGCACCGTATGCGCTGCCTGTGGCGCAGACGCGCCCCACCCACACTCCACTGCTCCAGGCAGCGTCAGCACGCTTGCCAGCAGGACGCTCAGAAGCCTTTTGACCGGAAAACCCTGGGCGCGATCCAAACGCAAAGCGTCCTCACGCCTCTCCGCTGACGCGGTAAGAGGAATCTTGGAAGATATACCACGAGCATTCCACATAACAGCAAAACTGTCTTTGTTAAGGTTTCCCGAACATGTTCACGGTCGGGGCTTGAGAGGGAAAGACGGCACGGAAGGTCCCTTGTGTCTGCGGTGGGAGGTCCGGGAGCCTCGGAAATTCTAGAACAAAGAACTCTGCTTTCGAGTCGGCGTGATCCCAAAATGCTCGTACGCCAGTTGCGTCGCCACCCGCCCCCGCGGTGTGCGGTTCAAAAACCCAATCTGCATCAGGAACGGCTCGTAAATCTCTTCAATCGCGTCCGGTTCTTCGGCTAGAACCGCCGCCAGCGTATTCACACCCACCGGCCCGCCCTGATATTTCTCGATGATCGTCAGCAGCAGCCGCCGGTCGACTTCGTCGAATCCGTATTTATCCACTTCCAGCATCCGCAGCGCCGCCTGCGCCGTCGGCAAATCGATCTTGCCCTCTCCGCGCACCTGCGCGTAGTCGCGCACCCGGCGCAAAAGCCGGTTCGCGATTCGCGGCGTTCCCCGTGACCGGCTGGCAATCTCGATCGCCCCCGCGCCGTCGACCTCAACTCCCAGGATCTCCGCCGACCGCTCCACGATCACGCGTAAGTCTTCAGGGGTGTAAAACTCCAGCCTCAGCACAATCCCGAACCGCGACCGCAGCGGCGCTGAAATCAATCCCGCCCGCGTGGTCGCCCCAATAAACGTAAACGGCTTTACTTCCAGCGTGTGCGTGCGCGCCGAAGGCCCCTGCCCGATAATAATGTCCAGCTTGTAATCTTCCAGCGCCGAATAGAGCAGCTCTTCCAGCACGGGCTGCAGCCGGTGAATCTCATCCATGAACAGGACTTGTTTGTCCTGCATGTTGGTGATGATCGCCGTCAGGTCGCCCTTGATCTGCAACAGCGGCGCGGCCGTCGGCTGGAAGTGCACTCCGAGTTCGTTCGCGATGATATTGGCGAGGGTAGTCTTCCCCAGCCCCGGAGGCCCATACAGCAGCACGTGATCCATGGCCTCGCCGCGCGACCGCGCCGCCTCAATCGCCACCGCCAGATTTTCTTTGACCTTGGCCTGCCCGATAAACTCGCCCAGCCGCTGCGGCCGCAACTTCAACTCAAACGAAGAATCGTCCTCGACCGCCGCCGCCGATACCAGCCGCTCGGGGTTGTAATTCAGGTTGGGATTGTTCTTGGCGGTAGCCACTCGCCGGATGTTACCACGAACCATGTAGGGACAGAGCCGCCTCGGCTGTCCAGTCCAGCGTAGCGGGGCTTGGCAAGGTCTACGATCGGCAGACGAGCGGGGAATTTTGCTACTAGAGAGCTCTATTACTTCTCCTTCACCATCACCCCACTCTCGAAGAAAAACCTCTTCTCCACTCCGCCGGGCAGCGTAACAATGGTCTCCACGATCTCGTTCTTCTTGTTAAACAGATAGTCGTAGCGAAAGACCTCGCCATCCCCCAGCCTCTGCATCGAGACCCTGCTGCGGTCCGAATACCAGTTTCTCGGGAGCTCTTTACCATTCCCGTCCTTGATACTCGTCATAAGATACGGATCATAACCAGCGGCATTGAGAAGAATCTGGTACTCAAACTCATAGAGCAGATGTACGCCGTCGGATACCGTCTTCAGGTGTCCGTACGAGTAAGAGTATTTCCGAATATGTCCCGCGCCGTCGTCGGCTTCGGTGATTCGGTCCAGGTCGTCGTATTTGAAAGCAATCGTGTGACCTGTCGGAGAGATTAGCTGTTGCAAATTGCGAGCCTCGTCTCGCTTCAACTGAATGCGGTGGCCCTCCCCATCCCGGATCTCAATGGGAGCTCCTTGCGCATAGTTCTTGGCATGGTAGGAGTCAGGAAACAGGACCTGCCGATGGTCGCGAAAAGTGAGGGTCCAGCCATTTCCGTTCCACGCGATCTGCGCGCCGTAAAATTCCGACGAGGTGCCATCGTGTCGGAAGACTGCATCGGCATAGCCTGTCCCCTTGGAGATCCGGCGGAAATATACTTGCCGGCCATCCTCCAGGTTCAGGTCCATGTAGGTATAGGGAAACCTGCTCCCGGTCGGACAAATGTCGTACGGATGGTTCGTACCCACACCGAACGCCTTGCTGTTGGGTTCCCAAACCCGATAGGTCCGCGTCAGCGACAAAGGCATAACATCGGGAGCAAAAATATCTGTCTGGCGTAGCAAAAACACTCCGGTGTGCAGATCAACCGCGAATTCGTTCAACGGCGAATCGTGTTGCAGGTTCAGTTTGACCAGAGAAACGGAGCTATTGAACCTGACTTGAGCTGCCTTGGCATCGATCTTGGAAGCTTCGACCGGGGAAACCACGAGGTAAGGCTGCGCGCCGTCCCATGACGGCGGCGAATCTGGGAATGGCAACAACTCCACCCGTAAAGGCCGCGGCGTCGGCTTTCGGAAAAGCAAAACGGCCGAACAAGCGACCAGCACCAGAAACACGCCCCACTTCCACAACGGCGGACGCCAAAACTTTTCCTTGCGGCTGGCAGCGTTTTTCATCACCAGGACTGAATCCTCACTGCGATCGTCTTCTGACTTCGGATACCCGTCGATTTTGTGGCATCGGAAAAGTACTTGACAGCAATGTCAAGCGTGCTTTACATTAAACGATGTAAAGCATACTTTACCAGGAGGAAACAAATGGACGCCAATACCAAACGCTACCTGAGAGAAATCGGCAGCTCGATGGCCGCCTACACCGCGATGGTGGCGGTCTCAGTCTGGCTATTGAGGCACCACGAACACTCACCCCTGAGCTACCTGTTTGCCGTCTTGCCCGTGATCTCCTCAGCCTTTGCCATGTGGGCGGCCATCCGCTTTTTCCGCGGCCTCGACGAACTCCAGCGCCGCCTCCAGTTTGAAGCCGTGGCCTTCAGCTTCCTGGGCACCTGCTTGATCTCCCTCAACTGGGGAGTCCTGGAGAAAGCGGGTCTGCCTCATCCCGACGTCGTCTGGATCACGCTCCTGTTGATGGCCCTCTACTGTATCGGACTCTGCATTGCCTCTCGGAGGTACCAGTGAAAAACAGCGTGCGCGACCTGCGTGGCCAACTCGACTGGACCCAGGCCGACCTCGCCGCCAAACTGGGCGTTTCGCGCCAAACGATCAATGCCATCGAAACCGAGAAGTACGACCCCAGTTTGCCCCTGGCGTTTAAGATCGCGAAACTTTTCCGCAAGCCGGTGGAAGGGATCTTCAGAGCGTAGGGTCTCGATCCCTACTTCGGATACCAGTCCAGCAACCGCACCTCAATCCCAGTCCCTTCCAATTCTTTTTGAAATCGGCTGAGATCAGATCCGCGATAGTGGTAGGGAATAACAATTTTCGGGTGGAAGGCTTTCACTGCGTCCGCGGCTTCATCCGGCGGCATCGTGTAAGGCAGATTCATGCACACAAATGCCACATCAATGTTCTTAAGCGCGCGCATCTCCGGCACGCCTTCAGTATCACCTGAGAAATAGAACCGCTTGCCGCCGTAGGTGAGGACGTAGCCGTTGCCGCGTCCCTTGTCGTGAAAAAGCTTTCCCGGCGCAGGCCCGCGCTTCACGTTGTATGCGGCGATAGCCTCGATGGTCCATCCCTGCCAGCTCTTCGTTTCTCCATTCGCAATGGGCTTGGCGCTGGTTACAGTCACAACCACCGCCGGCGGCGCCAGAATGTCCGTTTCGGCCTTGCTGACTTCCTGAATCGAATCCGGATCCATATGATCGCCATGAATGTCAGTAATCAGAATGAGGTCTGCTTTCGGTAGCCCCGAGAATTTCGCGGGTTTGGCAGGATCAAGATAGATAGTCTTCCCTCCCGCCTCGATTAGAGTGCTAGCGTGATTCAGCGGCGTAATCTTCATCGGCCCTGCCGAGGTGGGAAAAACTTGCGTCTCGGCGGCATTCCCCGCCAGCGCCAAAGCGAAAACAGAGCACACAGCAATCAGGATTACTTTCATGATTAGCCTCGCATCGCTGTTCGTAGATTTTCGACGTGTCATCCTGAGCGAAGCCGAAGGGGACCCCTATAGCGTCAACGCCCCGGCGGCCCCAAGACGTTCTCCTCGCGCAGCCGCCTCGTCACTCTTCCTCTTCCTTTACATCCCCCCGCGCCGCCTTAGCCTTCTCAATAATCTTTTCCTGCAACTGTCCTGGCACGGTGTCGTAGTGGTGCATCTCCATGTTGAAGCTGCCGCGGCCCTGCGTCATCGAGGTCAGGTCCACGCCGTAGGTCAGCATCTCGGCCATCGGCACCTCGGCTTTCACCACCGTGTTGCCGCCCTTGTTGTCCATACCCTGAATCCGTCCCCGCCGGCTGTTCAAATCGCCCATGATCGAGCCCGCAAAGTCGTCCGGGATAGTGATCTCGACCGACATCACTGGCTCCAGAATCGTGGGCTTGGCCTGCTCCATGGCCTTCCGGAACGCGATGCGCCCCGCCATCTGGAACGACATGTCGTTCGAATCCACATCGTGATAAGAACCGTCATACAGAATCACCCGGAAGTCCACCACCGGAAATCCTGCCAGATACCCGCGCGCCGCCGCATCCTTGATTCCCTTTTCAATGGCGGGAATATAGTTCTTGGGAATCGCGCCGCCAAAAATATCGTTCACAAACTCAAACTGTCCGCCGCGCGGCATGGGCTCCATCTTGATCTTGCAATCGCCGTATTGCCCGTGCCCGCCGGTCTGCTTCTTGTGACGTCCCTGCACATCGGCTTTGCCCCGAATCGTCTCCCGGTAAGGCACCTTGGGCGCTTTCAAAACCACTTCCGTGTGATACCGCTTCTTCAGCTTCGCCACCACCACTTCAATATGCTGCTGTCCCGTACCCGCAATCAGAAACTCCTGCGTCTGCGCATCCCGGAAGAATCGCAGCATGGCATCTTCTTCCATCAGTTTGTGGATCCCCGGCCCCAGCTTGTCTTCGTCCGCGCGGCTCTTCGGCTCGATGGCAAACGTAATCGCCGGCTCCGGCAGCTTCACTCGCGGATACAGTATCGGCGCCGCCTTGTCCCCCAGCGTGTCGCCGGTCAGAGTGTCTTTCAATTTCGCCACGGCACCAATATCTCCAGCATGCAACTCCGTCACCGGCACCGCGGTCTTTCCCTGCATGATGGAAATATGCGACAGCTTCTCGGCCGATCCACGCGAGAAGTTCTGCACCGTGGCCTCGTTCTTCAGCACGCCGGAGAAAACCTTGAAGTACGAAATCCTCCCCGCAAACGCATCTGACACCGTCTTGAACACATACAGCGACATTGGTTCCGCATCCGTCTCATGCCGCTTCGGCACATCCCCGTTACCCGATCCCGCTGGTTCTCCCTGCACCCACTCATGCTCGGAAGGCGCCGGAGTGTAATCCACAATAAAGTCCATCACGCGGTCGGCACCCACGTTCCCCAGCCCCGAACTGAAGATGACGGGAAAGAGTTTGTCCTCGCGAATCGCGTTGTGCAGCGCCGGAATCAAATCCTCTTCTGGAATGGTCCCCTTCTCGAAGAACTCCTCCATCAGCTTGTCGTCGCCCTCAGCCACCAGTTCCACCAGTTGCTCGTGAGCCTCCTGCACCTGCGCCCGCATATTGGCCGGGATCTCCGTCTCCTTACCCTTGCCATTCCCTCCCAGCTCATACGTATAAGCCTTCATGCGCACCAGATCGACCACGCCGCTCAAGCTCTTCTCGCTTCCGATGGGCAGCTCAATCGGGATCACATTCCGCCCAAACGCGTTGATCAGCGACTCCAGCACGCGCTCCGCGTTCGCCCGGTCGCGGTCCATGCGATTCACCACAATCAGCCGGGGAGTCTTGTACTCCTCGCTATCGTTCCAAACCCGCTGCGTCACCACTTCCACGCCAGCCACGCCATCCACCACCACGATCGCCGCGTCCACCACCGGCAGCACCATCCGGGCCTCGTGGACGAACATGTTGAACCCGGGGGTATCGATCACATTGATCTTCGTTTTGCCCCATTCCACATAGGCCACCGCAGCCGCAATCGACATCTTGCGCGCGACCTCTTCCTCGTCATAATCCGTGGTGGCCGACCCGTCATCCACCCGCCCCAGCCGCGGAGTAGCCCCCGCCGTGTAGAGCATGGCCGAGAGCAGCGTGGTCTTCCCCGCATGCCCATGCCCCACCATCGCTACATTACGAATGTTTTCGCCGGAATAGACTTTCACGAGTAGGCTCCTTCGCAGGCGTGGAAAGAGAGAAGGCCCAGAATTCAGAATCCAGACTTCTGAATGAAGAACAGTGCAGTATACAGGCCAGCCCGATATCACCCGCCAAAACCTAGGATGCTACCACGCGGCAAGCAGGCGCCTCAACCTCGTGAATGTGTGAATGTGTGGACAGCCGCTCTCGCCTGCCCTGATGAGCGAAGCCGAAGGGGCTGTCCGGTCGGAGGCAGCTCGCCATGCCGCCCAGTCCATGCCAATCCGCAGCGAATCCGTGGCGAAGAAGTTCCCGCCGTTGTATCATCCTCCGCATGCTGGGTAACCGCACCGACGAACAGTGGATCTCCCAATACTCCACAAGCCACCAGCACCCGGTGAACCGCGCCTGTCACACCTTAGGCATTCCGACCATAGTGCTCTCAGTCCTGCTCTTTCTCGCCGCCATATTTTTTCACCGCCTGTGGCCCTACGCGCTGACTCTTTTCCTCCTCGGATGGATTCTCCAATTCGTGGGCCACGCCTTTGAAGGCAAGCTCCCCGAATTCTTTAGCGATTGGCGATTCCTGTTCGTCGGCGTCCGTTGGTGGTGGGCGAAGATGCAAGGCAAAGCCTGAGCGTCACAGACCAGCGGTCATCGCCTTCACCAACAGCGGAGCCTACGTGCTGATGCGATAGCGTAAGTGTAGGGTGGGCGCCCTCGCCCGCCTCTCGCTTGCGCCAATCAGAATCCTGTTCTATTCTGGCCGCATCTTCGGTTTCTGATTCACCAAGAAGGCATGCATCGACTGACCGCCAAATTGCTCTTGTTCCTCGGACTCGTGGGAAATCTCGCCCCACTGGCGCTGGCGGCCACCGCTGCGCCGCCCCATGCCTGCTGCGTCCGGAGAGCCGTGCACCACTGCCATGATTCGGCGGTGTCAGAATCCTACCAGTTCGTCATCCGCGACGCTGGTTACTGCAACCATGACTGTTGCCGCGCCGCAACCTCCGCCCGATCGGCTCAAGCACAGCCAACGGCATTCACACCTTTCGAGAACAAGGTCGAGGCCTACCTCGGTCACTCAAGTCCGCTTTCCCCGAACACCGAAGTCTCCTGCTTCCAATCCACCCGCGCCCCGCCCGCCTGCTGACGCTGCCTCCAGCTTCAACTGATTTCGTTAACGCATAACTGCGTTTCTACCCGAACCCGATACGGCAAGACGCCGAAGCAAAGGTCGGCTCTGCCGGGCTCGCCAACCCGACCCAACGGAGACAAGATGCATTACCGCAAGTCCGTCCTCATTCTGGCATTGCTGCTGACAAGTATTTACAGCTTTGCCAACATTTACGGCGCTATCCGTGGCGTCGTGCATGACCCGCAGCATCGTCCTGTTCAGGGCGCCATGGTGATGTTGAAAGCGAAATCATCCGACTGGTCCAAGAGCCTCACCACTGACGCCAGCGGAGAATTTGAGATCAACGCCGTTCCCTTGGGCGACTATTCCGTGACGGTCGCCAGCCAAGGCTTCGCGCAAACCGCACAGGACGTCACCGTCATCTCGGGGACGGTCCCCGTGGTTCACTTTCAGTTGCAAATAGCCACGGCAAACGCGAAAGTCACAGTTTCGGCCGCGCCCGAAGTCGTGGCCACGGATTCAGCCACTCCGGTCACGCTGGTCGATCAACTGGACATCGCGCGCACTCCCGGCGCCGACCGCTCCAACAGTCTCGCCATGATCACCAATTTCGTCCCGGGCTCCTATGTGACCCACGACATGCTTCACATCCGTGGCGGACACCAGACGCAGTGGCTGCTCGATGGCATCCCCGTCATCAACACGGCGATCGCGCAGAATGTCGGGCCCCAGTTTGATCCGAAAGACCTGGAATATGTTGAAGTCAATCGCGGCAGCTATGGCGCCGAATTCGGCGACCGCACCTACGGAGTCTTCAACGTGGTCCCCCGTACCGGTTTCGAGCGCGACAAACAAGCCGAGGTCGTGCTCAGCGCCGGGAATTTCTATCAAAGCAGTGACGCGCTCAGTTTCGGCAGCCACACCGAGCGTTTTGCTTACTACCTCAGCGTCAATGCAAATCGCAGCAATCTAGGGCTGCAAACGCCGGTTCCACAGGTGGTGCACGATGCTGTCAACGGCGTCGGCGGCTTCGGCTCCTTCATCTTAAACGTCGATCCTTTCAACCAGCTTCGCGTCATGACTTCGCTTCGCCGCGACTACTTCCAGGTTCCCTACGATCCCTTTCCCGACGATATCGAGAACGGATCGATCGCCGCCAACGGCTTCAGCCCGCAATACCCCAGCATCGGCCTCCGAGACGGCGAACACGAGGCCGACGCCGGCCTGCTCTTTACCTGGCTCCACACCTTCAATCCGCACTTCCTCGCCACTATCTCGCCCTTTTACCACTACAACAGCAGCGACTACAGCAGCCAGCCCACGGATATCCCCGTCGCCACTACTCAAAACCGCGACTCCACTTACGCTGGAGGCCAGGCCAGCCTCGCCGCCAATTACAAGAAGAACAACCTGCAGGTCGGATTTCTCAGCTTCTACCAGCGGGATAACCAAACCTTCGGCGCCATCTTCAATGACGGCAGTGGCAATTCGCCCTTCACTGACGTCGAGCATCCCACCGCCAATCTAGAAGCCTTTTTCATCGACGACAAGTTCGAGCCGTTCTCCTGGCTGACTCTCTCCGCCGGCATGCGCCCCACGCGTTTCGCCGAAGGCAACATTCCGAGCGCCGCCACGGCCCGCCCGGTCAACGAATCCGCCATCAGCCCGCGCTTCGGCGCAACCGTCACCATTCCGCGGCTGCGCTGGACCTTCCGCGCCTTCTACGGACACTACTATCAAGCTCCGCCCATCGAAACCATCTCCGGTCCGGCTCTCATCAACTACAGCGGGCAGCAAGCCCTTGGATTCGCCACCCTTAACGGCGAGCGGGATGAAGAACATCAATTTGGCGTCAGCATCCCTTACCGTGGCTGGGTAGTCGATGCCGACAATTTCAAAACCAACGTAAGCAATTTCCTCGACCACAACAATATCGGCGCTTCCAACATCTTTTTCCCGCTCACCGTCTCGCAAGCCGTGATTCGCGGCTGGGAGCTCACCCTCCGCTCCCCGCGCTTCGCCCATCGCGCCCAGCTTCACCTCGCCTATTCCAATCAGATTGCCGAGGGCAGCGGCACCATCACCGGCGGCCTCACCGATTTCACGCTCTCTCCCGGACTCAGCCCGCTCGACCACGACCAGCGCAACACGCTGAACGTCGGCGGCGATATTTCGCTTCCCTGGCGCGCCTACGCCTCCACCAACGTCTACTATGGTTCCGGCTTCAGCAATGCCTTCCCGGGCCAGCCTTATCCCGGAGACTATTTGCCCCAGCACACAGCCTTCGATCTCTCTCTGGGCAAAGATTTCGGCGAGCGCTTCTCCGCCTCGCTCACTGCGCTAAACGTAGCCAATCACCGGGTCGAGTATGACAACAGCCTTACCTTCGGAGGCTTCCACTGGAACAATCCGCGCGAAATCTACGTCGAACTTCGCTACCGCTTCCACTACTGAAAGCAGGAAAGACGTTCGGACACAAAAATCGGAGATAATGAAAACTGAAGATGCCCAACAATTTCAATTCATCCTTACCTCGACTAGCCCTCTTCTGCCTGTGCGCCCTGCTCACTTTTCCCGCCGCCTGCAACCGCGGAACCTCGCAGCCCGCCGCCACGCCCGCTTCATCCGCGGCCAAGCGTTATGCCTTCAAGGGAAAAGTCATCTCCATCGACAAGCAGGCTGGCATCGCCAACATCAACAACGAACCCATCCCCGGCTTCATGGATCCCATGGTCATGCCCTACACCATTAACCCGGCTTCGGTGCTCGATCAACTCCAGCCCGGCGACTCCATCACTGCCGATGTCGTGGTCGAATCAGAAAAATACTGGCTGGAAAACGTCCAAGTAACCGCGCACAAAACTCCCGCCGAAAAGCCCGCAGCGTCAGTTGACGGCGAGGGAAGAAGTAAAGAGGGAAATTCGAGGAGACGCGCATGAAGTATCTTCTGGTCGTACTCGCGGCTCTGGGGATTGTCGTGTCCGCTCTCGCCCTGCGCGAACACTACCGCACCGAAGGTGATTCCCCCTGCAGCATCAACGACCGTTGGGACTGCGGCATCGTCAATCACAGCCCCTACGCGACGCTGGCGGGAATCCCGGTCGCCGTCCTCGGTATCGCGGGATATCTCCTCATGGGCGCCCTAGCCCTGCGACGAGCCTACCGCCTCCTGTTGGCCACCGCGCTCGCCGGACTAGCCTTCTCGCTCTACCTGGCCCGCATCGAAGCGCACGTTCTCGGAGTGTGGTGCATCTACTGCGTAATCTCTCTCGCAGATATCTCGCTAATCACCTTGCTGACATTCGCAACAACGGTCGTCTCGCAATTCCGCAAACCCGAAATGCCGTAATAAAGGGTTTTGGAAATCGAAAACGCTCATGTGGGGACAGCCGCCTCGGCTGTCCAGCGAGCGAAGCGAGCCGCAGAGGCCCACCAGCGCGATTGACGAACCCGGCGATTCGCCCTAAGATTACTCCGCCTCCGGTTTCCTCCGTGGGCCAACGCTCTCGTCCATGATCGGCACAACTGTCTCCCACTACCGCATCACCGAAATGCTTGGCGGCGGCGGCATGGGTGTCGTCTACAAAGCCGAAGACACTCTCCTCGGCCGCTTCGTAGCCCTCAAGTTTCTCCCCGACGACTCCTCCAACGATCCCCAGGCCCTCGAGCGCTTTCGCCGCGAGGCCCGCGCCGCATCATCCCTGAACCATCCCAACATCTGCACCGTGCATGAGATTGGCCAGCACGACGGCCATCTCTTCATTGTGATGGAGTGCCTCTCCGGCCAGACCCTGAAGCACCTCGTTCAAGGACGTCCTATGGAGCTCGATCGCCTGCTCACCCTGGCCATCGAAGTTGCCGACGCCCTCGAAGCCGCCCACAGTAAGGGTATCGTCCACCGTGACATCAAGCCGGCGAACATTTTCGTCACCGACCGCGGTAACGCCAAGATTCTCGACTTCGGCCTGGCGAAAGTCGCGCGCGCCGCCCGACCCACCAGCGGCGATTCTCAAACCCTCGCCGAAGTCACCGGCCTCGACCTAACCAGCCCCGGCACCGCAGTCGGCACCGTAGCCTACATGTCGCCCGAGCAGCTCCGCGGCAAGGAACTCGACGGCCGCACCGACCTCTTCTCTTTCGGCGTAGTCCTCTACGAAATGGCCACCGGCGTTCTCCCCTTCCGCGGAGAAACCTCCGCCGTGATCACGGAGGCCATTCTCAACCGCCAGCCGACTGCCGCCAACCGGCTGGTTCCCCAGGTTCCTCCCAAGCTCGAGGAAATCATCAGCAAGGCTCTGGAAAAAGATAGCGACATGCGGTGTCAGACGGCGGCCGAACTGCGCGCCGACCTCAAGCGCCTCAAACGCTCCATCGATTCCTCGCGTACCTCAGTCGTCACAGAGCCAGACAAGCCTTCGTCCTCCGCGAGCGCAGCCGTTTCCACATCGGCGGTCCCAGTTCAGCGCAAGAACTCTCCCGCTGCCTTGATTTTCGCCCTCGGCCTGCTCGTCGCCGGAGCCGCAGGACTCTACGCCGGCAAACTGTTCTTCGCCGCCGCGCCCCTGGAACCTCCGCTCTACCGTCAGCTCACCTTCCGCCGCGGCAGCATCCGTTCCGCGCGCTTTGCCCCTGACGGCCAGACCATTCTGTACAGCGCAGCCTGGCAAGGCGGACCATTGGATGTCTTCACCGCTCGTCCCGAAGCTCCCGAAGCACGGTCCATGGGCCTCAGTCATACCCAACTGATGTCCGTGTCGTCGGCCTCAGAGATGGCGGTCCTGCTCAACAGCAAAGCTCTGGGTACCTGGGTCAGCATGGGCACGCTGGCGCGCGCGCCACTCGTGGGCGGAGCACCACGCGAAGTGCTGGAGCAGGTGCAATGGGCCGACTGGTCCGCCGACGGAAACAGTCTGGCCGTCGTGCGTGATTTCGGCGGCCGCAATCGCCTCGAGTTTCCCATTGGAAAGTCGCTCTACGAAACCGGCGGCTGGGTCGGACACCCTCGCGTATCCCCCAAAGGCGACCTGATCGCGTTCATCGACCATCCCGTTCAGGGCGATGACCGCGGGACTCTCGCCGTTGTTGATCTGGCGGGACACAAGAAAAACCTTTCGGACGAGTGGTACACGATTCAGGGCCTGGCCTGGTCCGCGAACGGCAAAGAGATCTGGTTCACCGCCAGCAAGTCCGGCGTGGATCGCACCCTTTACGCGGTCACCTTGGATGGCAAGGAGCGCATGGTCCTTCGCCTTCCCGGCGCGTTGATGCTCTTCGACATTTGGAAAGATGGCCGGGTGTTGATGATGCGCGCCAGTTGGCGGCGTGAACTGGTGGGCATGGTTGGCGGCGAGACCAAGCAACGCGATCTTTCCTGGCTCGATTATTCCTATCCCGCAAGCCTGTCGCCCGATGGCAAGACTCTGCTCTTCGACGAGGAAGGTGGAGGCGGCTCTCTGGCCTACTCCAAGTCAGGCGGACTCTCCTACGCGGTTTACATTCGCAAAACGGACGGCTCCCCCGCTGTCCTGTTGGGAGAAGGTGGAGCGCTAGCTTTGTCGCCTGACGGAAAATCGGTGATTTCGCAAACCAACGATTCGGCCTCTCAGCTCAGGCTGCTGACCACCGGCGCGGGAGAAGCCAGAGACCTCACCAAAGACAACGTGAATCACACCTGGGCGCGCTGGTTTCCCGACGGCAAACGCATCCTGTTTTCTGGGAATGAGCCCGGCCAGGGAGTCAAACTGTACGTCGAAGACATCACCTCGGGTAAGAGCCAGGCGGTCACGCCCGAAGGTGTGGACGGCAACGCCTTTTTCGTTTCCCCCGACTCGCAATGGATCGCTGGGATTGGTCCAGACCGCAAAGGATATCTCTATCCCGTCGCAGGCGGCGACCCGCGCGTAATTCCCGGACTCAACCCCGGCGAACAGCCGATTACCTGGAGTTCGGATGGCCGCTCCCTCTACCTCTATCAACCAGGAGAGCTGCCCGCCAGCGTTTATCGCCTGGATATCCAGACCGGCCAACGCACCCTGTGGCGGCAGCTCCTGCCCAGCGATCCCGCTGGCGTTGAAACCATCGGCCCCATCCTCATGACCCCCGACGCCCAAACCTGCATCTTCGGCTACCACCGAATGCTAGCCGACCTGTACCTGGTAGAAGGCCTGAAATAAAAAGCGAAAGCGTACAGTGTCCGCCGTTTATAGCCAGCCTGACGAAGGCGGGTGACGTTCACATTCGGCGGCACGCAGATGATGACTAAATGTCCAGATTCTTCACATCCAGCGCATTCTCTTCAATAAACTTCCGCCGCGCTTCCACATCCTCGCCCATCAGCGTGGTGAAGATAGTCTCGCACTCGGCAATGTCTTCCAGCTTCACCGAAAGCAGAGTCCGCCGCTCCGGATCCATGGTCGTCTCCCACAACTGCGGAGCCGTCATCTCACCCAGACCTTTGTAGCGCTGCACATCGTAACCGCGGCTGCCTTCTTTCTTCACGTACTCAAAAAGTTCGCGCGCCGTGGCTTTCTCCACGGGTTCGACAACCGCACGATTCTTCGGCGTACTCTTCGCGCCCTTTTTGTCGGACTTCTCATCCGATTCTGCGGCCTCGTCGTCCGCACCTTCATCTTCCTTGCTCGCCGCGGCAGACTTGACCACAGCCTCCACCACAAACGGCGGCTCCAGATAAGGCTCAATCTGCTTGAACTTCGAAATCAACTGCCGGCACTCCGCGCTCGACGCCAGCTCCCAATTGATCACATGCTCGGACCCCTGCGAGTTCACAAACCGCACTTCCCACAGGTTGTGCTCTTCGTCAAAGACCGCTTCCACGCTCTTGAACTTCCGGTCTTTCTGCAGCTTCTTCAGTTCCCGTTCCAAGCGCTCGATCTTCTTCGGCGGCGTCTTCTTGTCGCCCTCAAAATCCGCGTGCTTCGAGAAATCCAGCCGCGGCATCAGCTCGGTGACGCTCTCATCGCGCAGCCGTTTGTTTACCTTGTCAAAGAAGTTGAGATACTCCTTCAGCACGCTCATAAAGCGAGTCAGGTTCGCGCCCTCCAGCTTGGCCGCGCCCTCGCCGTAGCGCACGATCAGCCCATCCGCCGCCCGCTTCAGCATGACCTTGTCGAAGGCATCGTCGTCTTTGATGTACTGCATCGACTTGCCCTTTTTGATCGAATATAGCGGCGGCTGCGCGATAAACACGTTCCCGCGCTTGATCAGTTCCTGCATGTGCCGGAAAAAGAAAGTCAGCAGCAGCGTGCGAATGTGCGAGCCGTCCACGTCGGCATCGGTCATCAGAATAATCTTCCCGTACCGCACCTTCGTGGGATCGAAGTCATCCTTCGCAATACCGGTGCCGAGCGCCGTGATCATGGCGCGAATTTCCTCATGCGCCAGCATCTTGTCGTAGCGCGCTTTTTCGACGTTGAGGATCTTTCCCTTCAGCGGCAGAATCGCCTGGAAGCGCCGGTCGCGCCCCTGCTTCGCCGTCCCACCGGCCGACTCTCCCTCAACCAGAAACAATTCGCACCGGTTCGGATCTCGCTCCGAGCAATCCGCCAGCTTCCCCGGCAGACCTCCGGAATCGAGCGCTCCCTTGCGCCGCGTCAAATCCCGCGCCTTGCGCGCCGCTTCGCGCGCCCGCGCCGCGTCGACAGCTTTGTTGATGATCTTCCGCGCCACGGTCGCATTCTGTTCAAAGAACGCCCCGAGTCTCTCGTTGATGAACGCCTGCACGATCCCGGCAATGTCGGAATTCAGCTTGCCCTTGGTCTGCCCTTCAAACTGCGGCTGCGACAGCTTCA
>OCZU010000670.1_pt1 | contig 22987 bp, 27 predicted proteins | sample 1539001 | NCBI WGS metagenome assembly OCZU01 (sample SAMEA3539306, study PRJEB22396) | soil metagenome | biome: tundra; feature: field; material: soil | place: USA | collected 2010-05 | depth 0.15 m | reverse complement strand
GGAGATCTTTGTGGACCAGAGCCTCCGCGGTATCCCGATAGTCGGGCACGATCACGGGCAGAGCGCGCAGAGTCTCGGGCTGAAAGCGCGCTGCGGGAGTTTCTCCGGTTTCGCGATGGCGACGTTGATTGGCCACCTGTTCCAGCCAGTGTCGCGCCTGCAGGTTGACATCGGCCAAGTCGGTGAAGGTGCGCAGCGGCCAGAAGTTCTGCCGTAAATATCCCACGGCTCTCTCGATTTTTCCTTTTTCCCAGGCCGCCCGCACATGGCAAGCGCGTGGCAGGAAACTGTATTCGCGAGCGAAGGCCAGAAAGCGGGGATGAAAACGGACTAAGTTGCCATCGTGCTCGGCGACAGCGGTGGCGAGATTGTCGTACCACAGTTCGCGTGCGATTCCTGTCATCGACTGGAAGGCGTGGATATGACAACGTACGAAAGTCTCGAAACTCTGGCTGTGCGTGAACTCCACAAACAGTTTTCGGCTGTGACATTCCACCAGACAGAAGGCATAGAGCTTGCGCGCGTGACCCTGGTAGAGAAGGGCACCGAAGTGCCCCCAGTCGATTTCAAAGCGCTCTCCCGGTCCTGGCTCCATGCGGACATAGGCACGCTTGGCCGCGGTCTGCGCTCGCACCGCGTGTAAGTAATCTTTCAGGATGCTCAGACCACCGGTGAAGCCGAGCGGGCGGAGCCGTTGCGCGATCACCATGGCACTCGCGTTCGCATCTTGCTCCAACAGTTCGGCGATGGTGGCTTTGAACGGATCCAGTTTGCTGGCGCGTTGCCGGCGAGCCGCGCTGCGTGCCGGTGTGACCAGATACTGGGAGATGGTTCTACGTCCCAGGTGGAGATGACGGGCGATCTTGCGCACCGACCAGTGCTCCGACCAGTGCAGGCGATGAATCGTGTTGATTTGTTCCGCGGTCAGCATGACTCTGCTGCAACCGTATAAAGCCAGCCGCGTCCGCAAGCCATAGAGATGTTCCTATCAAGACGGGCTGATGTCCTCCAGCGGACGGCCAAGTAACGGCAAAATCAGGACTTGCGCGGAAGCTAAGTTGTTCCTGTCCAGAGCGCGTACCTTGGGTCCCAACAGCCAAACCTCTGATGCTGAATGCTTTAAGTCCAAAGCTAAGTTGTTCCTGACAAGAAGCTCAACCCGACGCTTCTGATCACGCAGTCTTTGGCGCTGACGGTTGCTCTCCACCAGCTTCGGGTTCTGCTGGCGGTGCTGTTTCTGGTAGTCGGGATGTTCGTCCCACCACTGCTTCTGGCTGTCGCGCACGACCTGGAAGTACTCCGGGTCGATCGCCAGCTTCTTCCGGTGATAATCGCTGCGACGCCGACGTTGGCACTCCGGCCGACTGCATACGCTTTGTTGAGGACGATAGACGGACGGTAAAAACGAACTTTGGCAGTAAGGACAAAGGCGGGACTGGCTCAAGCCGACTCCTCAGGGATCATTGGGATGAATCACTGAGGAGAATCGAAACCACGAGTGGTACGCAAGCCTGCGGGGGAAAACTAATTTAGAAACTGATGTAGAGTTCTTACTGCGTCTCCGTCGACCGGGGGCTCTCCCGGGTGGACCACTGGCTCCGGCCTGAACCGGCCAAAATGGCTCCGTTCTTCACCGGCGCTGACACAAAACTTCGGGTGAGGAGACGATACGCCGCCTGCCCCAGCGGAAGGCTGCCAAGTTCTTGGCAACCGTTTGCCGGAATGACTTACACTGCCAGCCTTTTCAGGGCCAAAATTAACAGCGATTACAACGACTTCATGGCACGGGTGGCGCTAGAAGTCGTTGATAGTTAGTGGTGGAAACAGCAACTGCGGGTGAAAAGTGCGGGTAGTGGAACAACTGTCTTGTCATCGACTAGGCGAATAGGATAGTGCGACTGCGGTCGCGGGTTCAAACTCACTGCGCGCCCAGAATGCGCACTTCCTCTTCCAAGAGGTCGAGCCGCTGTAATGCAGTTTGAACTGCTGGGGCGCCCTCTTCTCGTACCTTTCTTGCACGGGCCAGAGCCTGCTCGGCGATGCGGCCAACCTCGTGCAGTAATTTGCGAATCTCAGTTTCTAACCGCGCTCGGCTCTCCTGAATACGGTTTAGAATATCGCTTTGCACACGGGTGCTGTTGTATTCGAGCAGCCTAGTGAGGAACCTTCGTGCATCGTTCTTGATTACCCTCCGGGCCCCCACCAGGCCGAGAATCAAGTCAGCGAGCCAGCGCACCGGTGAAGCAGGCTGCGCGACATCAATGAACTCCAAGAAAGTGAATTCCGAGCGAATGCGAAACCTCTTCTCCGGATCGAGAGCATGCGGCATTCGCGCCAGCTCGGGAATGCCAGCATTCGCTAGTTTCTTCAGAAACTCGTTTGCCATCTCCACGAACCGCAACGCAATACGCCGATATTCTTTTTCGCCCTCTTCGTGCTCGGGTTTCAACCATGGCAAGACGTGACGTCGCGCTAGTTCCTGCGCCTCGCGGAAGGTACGCCGGCGATACGATGGACCCAGCCAGCCAGGTATGGACCGCAGCACAACCTCGAACTCTTTGCCCGCCTCCGGCATTACGCGCGCGAGAAACGCCTTGTGCCGGTCCACAAACATGTCCGAGAGATGTTGTTGCTCGGCCATGAAGAGATACGCGAGCTCTCGCATCGAACGCTCTGCATCGGCGATAGTCTGCTTCATAACCGCAATACGTCTCTCCGAGTCTTCGATCGGTCGCCGAAGTGCCTCCCTTTCCTCCGTGATAATGGCGAGAAGCAGTTCGCTGATCCGCTCAAGACCGCGGTCGCAAGCAGCCCGGATCAGTCTCCGGCCCGAGCCTTCAACCAACTGCTGTAGTGAAGCGACCAGTTTTCCCCATTCCCGACCGGTGCCTCGATGTTCGAGCTGTTCCGCTGCGCTGATCTCGAAGAACAGTTCCACGGGGTGTTGAAGTCGCTTTTCGAGCTGCCGTCGCGCAAAGGCCATCGCCGCCGATCGTTCTTCGTCCGTGGTGCGATCGGCTTTGTTCAGAGCGATGATGAGATCTTGAACGTGCCGCGCGACCGCCTCAACCAGTAGAAGTTCTTCTCCTGCTAGGGGAGGATCCGCTCCGATCACTACAAGCGCTGCGTCAATATGAGGAATGAACGCCTGGGTTGCTGCTGTATTGCCGGTGAATACCGATCCCAGTCCGGGCGTGTCCACAAAGCACATGCCCGTCGCAAGTAGCGGACTGGGCACAAAGATTTCCAGTGCGGCGACGTGCTTGGCGTTCTCGGGGTTCTTCTCTTCAGAGACATACTCATCAACGGTCTTAACAGGAATATCTGTCCACTCACCGGCTTCAAAGCGCACGCGAGCGGCTGCGCGACGGCCGTAACGGACGATGGTTGGGACGGCGGTGACCGGCACGACTCCTGTAGGCAGTATGTTGTCGCCGACCAGCGCATTCAGGACTGAGGATTTGCCGCGCTTGAACTGACCGATACAAGCAACATAGAAGCGCCCTTCGGATATTCGTTCGGCCACAGACCGCGCATCGGCGGCAACTTGCTCAGCGTCAAACTCATCGGCCAACTCCGCAAACCGCAAGAGCGCCGATTCTCCGTGAGAATTCTCAGGAGGACCCTGCAGGTCCTCGGAGGCTACGAATGCCACGGGATTCTCTAGCAACGAGTTCTCTTTGGAGTCTGTCCCCATACTTCGTTCCTTAATGGTCTTGTTTCAATTTTCCCTTTCACTGCGAAGCTGGAGAGCGCACCCCCTCCTGGTGCACATAGCGAATCACCTCCACTTCGGACATGGCAATCAGCCCTTCATCCACCATTTCATCCAGAGCTGGAAGCAATTTCTTAAGGTTCTCCTCGGTGTCTATTACGGACACCATGATGGGTCTGTCGGAGGACCGAAGCAGATGTTTCTTGTGAATGAGCGTACTCGCACCATAGCCTTCGATCCCGCGAAACACGGTGGCGCCTGCGATGTCGAGTTCCCGGCACTTGGCCACGATGGCCTCGTACAAAGGTTTGTTGTGCCATTTGTCGTCTTCGCCAAAGTGAATCCGCAACATCTTGGCCTTTCCTTCCAGCTTCATAACCGCGCCTCCTGCCGTCTCTCGGCTTTCTCATAGTTATGCGCGTACTTAATGATGTCTACGTCGGACAGCACGACTAAGCCCTGCTGCACCATTTGATCGAGAACGGGCATGAACGCCTTCAGTTTGTCCTCGGTGTCCACCACTGACAGCAGGATGGGGCGATCGTGAGAAAGACTCAGCGCAGCGTCTTTGTGAATTCTCCGATTAGCTCCATAACCGAGAATTCCCCGATAAACGGTTACGCCGGCAATATCGTTAGACCGCAAACCGTTGACGATGGCTTCATGCAACGGCTTCCCGTTCCACTTATCGTTTTCCCCAATGTAGATCCGCATCATCTTGGCTTTGCCCTCGCGCTTTAATGCAGGCCTCTCCGGCTCCGCTTGCTTCTGTTTGTTGTCGGCAGGCTTGACGATCGTAGTGTCGTGCATCTCGATCAGCCCGGTACCTACCATCGCTTGCAGTTTGGGCAACAATTCAGCGACTTTTTCCGCGGTTTCGATGAACTCGATCTTCACTGGTAGATGGACTGCCAAGTCCACAAGACTGGTCGTGTGAAGATGATGATCTGCGCCAAATCCGGCGATACCGCGTGTTACGGTTGCGCCTGATACACCGTGGAAGAAGAGAAAATCCAGAATGGCCGCATAAGAGGCGCTTCCGTGGTAGTGCTGATCTTCAGCCACGTAAATGCCGACCTTCTTACCTGGTCCCGCTGTGAGCATGTGTCCTCCTGACATTAGAGTCCCCTCTGACCTACCAGAAATTCCGCTACGCGGCCCAGCAAGCCGCCGCCGGCGTGTTCTCCATGCTTGAGTTGCTCGTGAAAGGCCTCCAGTTCCTCACGAAGCTCCGAGCGATTCCTTTCTACGACTTCGTCAATGAATGTTTGAAGGCGCAAGGGAACAAATTCCTTTAATTTCCCAGCGTGGTCCAGGCAAAGACTCCCCTGTGTCTTCATCCATTGGACGAACATAGGACGCTGGAACTGCTGCGCCAGTTCACGCAAGCGGGTCACTTCTTCGTCTCGGACGCGATGGCACAGCACACAATCATCGCTGCTCACTTTGCCACCGGGAGAACCTTTTAGCATCTCCAGAAACACACTCGAAACGCTCTCCCCAGGCGTGGAGCGTTCAAGCGAGCCTCCCCTGGAACGAGCAAGCGCCCACGTATGAAAATTGCACAATCGCAGAGCTGCTTGCGGTCGCACAATTGCAGCCAGCGTCCACTGGAAATCCTTCAGTATCCCACAGATAGGACACGCGCCTTTGGTCAGCGCCTGATTTACGCTCGCCTGTGTAGCGGCTTCAGCTTTCACGAGATTGCCCTCCCTGCGATCATGCCTCCCCAAACCGCAACGAAACCGAAAACCACACTTGTTGCCACGTAGAGAAGCCCCAGTCCTATTTGGCCATCCTGAATCGACCGCAGCGTCTCATACTCGAAGCTGGAAAAGGTCGTGTAGCCTCCGATGAAGCCAATTGGGATCAAGTATTGCCAGTTGGGACTCCAATGTGTCTTCACGGTCAGCAACGCAAAGATCAAGCCAATGAGAAACGAACCCGTGACATTTATGACGAGCGTTCCGTAGGGAAAGCGAGTTCCCATTTTGCTGCCGATGTAACTGCCAAGCCAAAAGCGCAGAATCGACCCCAGACAGCCTCCAATGCCAACGAATAAATATTTCAGCAAGTCGCTCTGTTCCTTTCCCCTTCATCTACAGCTACACGCACACGTCACGAAGCCAAGGTTTTCTCTCTTAGTGTATTTTCTAACGATTCCAAGTCGCGGCGAATGCCGTCTTCGTCTTGTCCGGTTCGCATTTCCTGGTTTCCCAGCAATCTTTCTATCTGAGCACGATAGCTGTTGGCATAAGCATCGAATCGGCGTTGGACTTGTCCCAGTGTCCTCTCGGACCAGTCACAAAGTAACGCGCAGTACGCGGACAAGGATCTTGTAAGCTGAGTCCCAATCAACGCGGTCAGCCTTTTGGTCACAAACGATTCAGACACTTTTCTCCCGAGCAATGCAATCAGCGTTGGCCGGCGCAGGTGAAACGTAAGCTGTCCAAGATCGAACACTGGCATCTCTCGCAACACGCTCGCGAATTCCTCCTCGGCAGGCACGTCGGACATCTCCAGAACCTGCGCAGCCGATTGGAGAGTTTCAGTGAGTTTGTGAGCGAGTACGTCCATGCGCCGACGCAGAGCCTCCGATTGTTCCTGAACCGTTCGTGTTATCGCGCTGGTCACAATCTCGGACTTGGGTTTTTCGTCAGCGCCTGACAACGACCAAGACTCAACCAGATAAGCTCCGGCTATCTGAAGCATCTTTCCGGAACTCGAATGCTGCAACTCGTCCGCTGCGCCTCTCGCGGCCTTTTTCATTTCCTCAAGCCGTCCGCTAGCTTGACGCAGTTCGCCTTCGACCACTCGCAGTTGTTCAAGTTTCTTGATCGGAATTTGTTCCTTGCGACGAAGCCGCCCGCGCAAGGCGATCTCTACCGACTGCCGCAATCCTCCGAGTTTGCGGCGGATTGAGCGGATCTTTAGATTTTGCCGTTGGCTGTACAAAGGGGCAATGTCATCTGCGAACCAGCGAGTGAGCAACTCCTTGCTTTCACGAACGACGCTGACGGCATGTATCGCTAGATCAACGTTCAGTTCCTTCCTGATGTGGTCCTTCACATATTCGATCACGCGCGACCGATCTTGCGCGGTGAGCAGATCGGCTTTACTCAGCAAGACCGTCGCAGGAATGGCCGCGTCATAGAGAATCTGGATGGTCTGAAGATCGTCCGGAGTTAGTGTCGATCCGGCATCAATCAGAACCACGCCCAGGTCGCAGCGTGGAAGGTAGGCAAGCGTCTCAGCGGCCCCCCGAGTGGCCAATGATCCGAGTCCGGGCGTATCCACAAAGGTGATGCCATCCCGAAGGCGAGGTGAGCCAATCTCGACCACGATTCTTGTTACGTGTTTCTCATTGCCCGGATTGAGCTGCTCGGCGACGAATTCCGGTAGTAGGGCAATTTCATAACGCTCGGGTGAGCGGTTGGCAAACCAGACGTTGACCGAGGGCGATTCGGCATAGGCAAGCCGCGTCGGAACCGCAGTAATGGGAGTCACTCCGACCGGAAGCACGTCGGTTTCGAGGATCGCATTCAGCAATGACGACTTGCCGGAACTGACGCGACCAAACATGGCGATTTCAAAACTATTGTCCTCAAGCCGATCGAGAATCATCGATAACGTAGGCCGAAATTCCACTAGCCCGTGTTCGGTGATGACCGTCTCCAGCTTCCGGAGGAGAGGCACCTCGTCTCCCGTTTGCTCCAACTTCTCAAGCCGCTGCTGCAGGTTCTCTCCTGTGCCACGCATTAGATAATGATCCAGTTGTCTCACCAGACCTTGGAGTTCCCCGGCGATGCCGTTCAATTCGACCGCGGCTTGGGGTGGGACTTCACCGTAGCCGCGCATGTATTCAGGCTTCAACTCCTCAACCGCGATGTCTACGAACGTAAGCGTCGAATGGAGCGACCGTCCCACAGGAATATCGGCCGACGGCCGTTCGATGTTTTGCCCATCCAGCACACGAATCAGTTGCGCCCGGATACGGCCGATGTAGTCCTCGACCACGCGCCGCTGGGCAGAAGTCAGATCGGGAATGTACTGCGGGAACGCGAGCCTGGACGAGGAAACACTCAATATGCTCTCCATATCGGCGAGCAGCTTATCGATGTAGCGACAGGTCACGCTCAGACGGCGCTCATGATTCGAGTTGAGCGAATTTGCCGATCCTTCGGGCATCGTGTCACATCACCTCTAGTATTCCGTCTCACAAGGAATCAAGCCGCCCTGTGCCAACAGCGAGCCGTGCGTCGCTAATCATCCAGCGACTCTCCAATTCATGCGAAAGTCGATGTAGAGCGGGCTGATCTTGATATGTTCTTTCGAGCGATATTTGGGGTGCTTCGCCGTCTCCACCAGCGCCACAATTGCTCCGGGGTTTCCCTCGCTGAACTGCAGGATCTTGTCGAGGAACTCATTCATGTTCGATGCCGTGAGATTTGTGCGCCTGACCACCTCGCGAGCGAACTGCTCTGCCACCGACTTCTCGAAGTTTCGGATTTCGTATTTCTCGGAACGGTCTGAGTAAAGAGGCTGGAGAAAGCCGGTGTCCTCCATGTGACTTGAGCGGGCTACCGCATTTACGGGTGTCGATCCCCAGCTCATGATTTCGCGAACGGCTGCCGCGAAGGAGTGTGAAGGGTGCCCGAGATGATCCAAGAGAATCGCGTACTGCCCCTCATTTAGGGCATCCATCACAATTCCTTTCAGGGAGACTGCCGACTTCGTCTTGATGGCCTCCTCGTTCCGAAAGGCGGTCAGCATACGTGGGCTATGGAGGCCTAGCAAGCTATTCGCTAGACTGCGAAACACCAGGTGCGTGGTGGCGGAATCCTCACAGTAAAGGACTGACGGGAATTCCGGCAGCAAGCTGCGCAACAGCAGAGTCTTGCCAACACCAGTGGGTCCATGAATAAGGAAAGGGCGTCTCTTCGCGAGGCGCTGCCTGATGGCCTGCCTTTCGTCTTCACGGTCAAAGATAGATTCCGGCATCATGTTATCCCTTGCCAATGCGCCCCGTTGACACCCGACTGCACCTGCCAGGTCCAGCGCGGCTTGAGCGACGCTACGATGTTCAAATCTCCTCACTTTCTCCATCTTGCATAGGCAGAACGGCCAGCATACTTCGCGCTTCGTCCGAGCTGTTTTTCGATTTCCAGCAGTCGGTTGTACTTGGCAATCCGTTCGCCGCGGCATGCTGAGCCGGTCTTTAGCTGACCAACACCCGTGGCAACGCAGAAATCGGCGATTGTCGTATCGTCCGTTTCACCTGAGCGGTGGGACACGACAGCCGTGTAATTGTTCTGTTTCGCCATCTCTATGCAGCGCAGAGTTTCGGTCACGGTTCCGATCTGATTCAGTTTGATTAGAATCGAATTGCCCACTCCCTCCTTGATACCTTTGGCAAAGATCGCAGGATTGGTGACAAAGATGTCATCGGCCACAAGCTGCACCTGTCCCCCAAGTGTGGAAGTCAGTTTTTTCCAACCGGCCCAATCATCCTCGGCAAGTCCGTCTTCGATGGAGAAGAGTGCAGGATATTTCTTAAGCCACTCGGTCCAGAGCGAAATCATCTCATCGGAACTCTTGTGCGATTTGTCGGACTTGCGGAATACGTACTGGCCCCCCTCGTAGAATTCGCTGGCAGCGGGATCCAGGTTGATTCCGACTTCGCTGCCAAGTTTGTAGCCGGCCTTCTGCACGGCCGCGGATATCAGTTCCATCGGCTCTTCATTCGATCGCAGACGCGGCGCAAAACCGCCTTCATCGCCAACGCTGGTTTCATAGCCCTTCTGGTGCAAGACTTCTTTCAGCGCGTGAAAGGTTTCCGCTGCCGCTCGCAGCGCCTCGCTGAAGCTGGGTGCGCCGACCGGGACGATCATGAATTCCTGAAAGTCGACGTTGTTGTCGGCGTGCCTTCCGCCGTTGAGCACGTTTAACTGGGGCACGGGTAACACGTACTCTTCGCGCGGGACGAACTGACGATAAAGAGGAATGTTCTTCTCTGCCGCATCTGCTTTGGCTGCCGCGATCGACACCCCGAGCATAGCGTTCGCCCCGAGTTTGGATTTGTTCGGTGTCCCGTCGAGCGTGATCAGTTTTTCATCCAGAGATTTCTGGTCTGCCGCGTTGAGTCCCTTCACCGCAGGTTGGATAACACTGATAACGTTATGAACGGCCTTCAAAACACCTTTGCCGTTATAGCGACCTTTGTCGCCATCACGTAGTTCGACAGCCTCGTGTTTTCCGGTTGAAGCCCCCGAGGGCACCTTGGCTACCCCCGTCGCCCCACTTTCTAGCGTCACGCTCACTTGAATCGTAGGATTTCCACGCGAGTCCAGAATTTCCAGCGCATCAATGCTCTTTATCGTCGACATAAGTCTCCTTTGTATGAGTTGTATGAGTTCGTCAAACAGAACCAGTCCGAAGTGCGGTGATCAAGTCTTTCTCTACATCTTGGGGAAACGATAAAGCTTGTAGTTTCCCCACAGTCTCGTCCACGGGATAAGAAAATGACTTCAGTTCAAAAGTGCCATCCTGCCAAACCGCGTAGCATGCCTCCGGTTTGCCGGTTTTCGGCTGACCCAGGCTACCGGGATTAACCACAACACGATCCCCAATCCGTCGTATGAACGGAGTGTGCGTATGCCCGACAAGCAACACATCTGCCGGGACGCTATCCACTTCGCGAATCCAGTCGTCGGAATCCTCAGGACAATAGCCATATAGAGGGGCGGACGGCTTTGCATGGCAGAGATAAAAACGCTTGTCCTGTCTTTGAAGGTCCACGTGAAGTGGCAACTCCCGCAAGAATTCCTTTTGGTTTTTGTTCAACACGGAAGCTGTGTACTGGCGAGCGGTTTCGGCCATCTTTTGATAGCGCGCCCCACAGCGCGGATCTACTTCGTAGCCGATGGAATGATCGTGGTTTCCGCGCACCGTGATGGTGCTCTTGGCTTTCACAAAATCAACGACGGTAGCAGGGTCGGGTCCGTAGTTGACTAAATCTCCCAGTACCCAGAGGTCGTCGTATGCTTCCGGTAGGCACCGCAAAGCTTCGGAGTTCCCATGCAAATCAGTAATGATGACAATCTTCAAGACTTTTCCTTCTTGATCACGCATCCCTTGCCGGGCGTACATCGTCGATCTTCTTCGTTGTGGCCCACTTCAAAGGGCATACGCTCCAGTCCAACTAGTGAACTACCATCACAGGACAGTGCGCGTATCTCAAAGCTCGCTCGGAGACCGAACCTAACATCATCCTGGAAATACTGGATCGTCCTCGGCGACCCAAAACGATGAGGTCAACACCGTCCACCTCAGCCCGGTGAATGATTTGTTCTGCCGGGTGGCCCACCGCCATGTCGGTCGTCACGAGGAGGTCGCGCCCGCCGGCTTTTTCCATGAGCTTCTTGAATCCTTCTTCAAAGTGTTCCTTCGCGTTGTCCAGTACGGCTTCTAATTCGACCGAAGTCGATGGTTCCGGCGGCCGCGCAACCGCAAAGATCAGTACCGTCGCATCCAGACACTCTGCCAACGAGAAGGCCACATCCACCGCTTTTTCCGACTGTGGAGACCCGTCGTAGCCCACCAGCAGCTTCCGAAAATATGCGTTCTGTCGCTTTCCCGTCATGCTCCCTCCTAGTTTGCGTTTTCGCTTACAGGCTGAGGTAACGCCGACTTTTCCTTTGCCTTGGTGGCCAGCAAGTGCCTCGGCATGAACCAAGCGTTGGCGATCATAGTGGGGACCACGGCACTCCCGATCACTGTGGCCACCAAATACGAATACTGCGCCTGAGTGATGACACCGTGATTCAGCCCGAACAGCGCCGAAATAGTCCCGAATGTCAGGCCGGTAGACATCATCAGCGTGAAGTACAGTCCTTCTTCCTTCTTATAGTCAAATGCCTTCACGGTGGGGTACAGCGGAATTACTTTCGACAGCATCTTGGCGAAGAACAACGCAGCGAACACCAGTGGTGCCGCGATCAAAGCAGGCACGGATACAAACGATCCTGCCCGGATGAAGTAAAACGGCGTGAGCAATCCGAACGTCAGAGTACGAAGTCGCCGGATGAGAATGTGATCCTTACCCACGCTGCCAGCCAGCACCATTCCAATGATGTAGGCCGGCAAGACTGCTTCGCTGCCAGACCAGACCGCCAATCCCCCCATTGCGAACAGTAGGAAGAGCAAATACTTGGCTTCCAGTTCGGAAACCCGCCCTCCATATTTTTTGAAGAAGCGCGGCGTCAGAAAAGGAAGGATAGTGAAGACGACCACGCTCACGACCACGAAAATGAGCGTCTTGATCGTAAATGGCGAAAAGATCATTCCCAAAGCAATCACGGTTCCAAGATCGTTGATGAAGCAGGCAGCCAGCACCGCCTTCCCGAAATCCGTAACGTTAAAACCCAGTTCCAACATCACGGCGTAGACCACTGCCACGGAAGTAGTCGAAAGGGCGACTCCCGCCAGCCAGCTCGATCGTCCAGACCAATGCAAGATATAGTGGGCCACGGCAGTGCACCCAAAAAACGGTCCGAAAAAGCCCACGAGTCCCACAACTGTGGCTTCTTTCCATTTCGTCCGGAATATTTGGGGATCGAGTTCGGCCCCGGCCAGAAACGTAAGAACGATGGCCCCCGTGCCAGCGAGAAAACTGATCCAGCTTGTCTTCCCGCCAAGTTCAGCGTGTACGAAAAGCGCACCGATCACCAACTGGGCGACAGTGCCTACGACAATTTCACTCAGGGCAGTGGAAATCCGGAACCAGATGGCAACCAGCGTTGCGATCAAGGCGAGGCCGACCCAAACAGCGGCCATTACCCACACGTTTTCCATGAAGCGCCACCTCGACTAGTCTGTGCGGATCGTTGCCGGCACTATGATTCCGTGACAAAACAATCCGCTTGTCAGGAGTCATCAGCTGTTCCGGCTTAAGAATGGGACAGCGGTTGGCGGTGAACTCCTTCACCGTGGTTAACAGTTCAAGTACAGCAAACAATACCTGCCGAAGTCAACGCCATTCGTCACACGCGTTGGGTCAATGGATGTCGAGCATGCCGACAACATCGTGCTCATCGTGACTCTCGGAGAAGCCCAGTTGGAAGCTTCTTGCATTTCTGTTGGTGGGCATCGCCTGTGGCTAGTATTCTCACAACTGGAATGGATAGGGGTGAAGCCTGCTCAGCCGCATTACGCATAAGAGCTTCTTGTACCTGATCAATCGAAACGACCAAGGGGATGGTTTTTGCCATGAAGAAAAATGTCTGGAGGGCGGTGATCGAGGTAGGCTTTATCATCTTCCTGTTTTATTCCAATCTTTTGATGGGAGAATTTGAGCGTTCAGGTATGGGGATGAAGAGGGGCGTTGTGTGGGCAATCGAAGATGTTTTCACTATTGCCAATTTTGAAATTGATGCGACAGCCGCGCTCATTGGCTATATCCTTTTTGAGTTTCTTCGGAACAGATTCTAGGCAAAGCGTCTCTGATCTTTGGCTGCAAGAGAAACAGCAATAGTGCGCCAGCGATAATGACACCCGTTCCACCGCGCAGCAAGTCGCCTCTGACACAGTTAACGACATCCCCTACAACCTGTGTGGCGATGATTACAACTGCGAGTCTCCATCCCCAAAGGCGGCGTCTGAACCACCCGACTCCTGGCGTGGTGAGGGCCGCGCCTAGCAGGAGGAACAGAATCCCAACGGTACTGCCCAGAGGCGCGAGCTCGCTAAACCGTTTCATTGCGGACGGTAAAGCCTTCTACCAGGAAGCTCTGAGCCGGTATCAAGCATTCGATTACATCGGAGCCCGTGAACTGGCGGCGGCGGCCGATGATATGGCTCACGCGGCAGAGATGCTGGCTATGAGTAGCATCGGTTCTGGAAATGCGGGCAGGGTGAGGATGACCGGCTCGAAGTCACTCTTGGAGGATTGGCGGACAAAGTGAATGGGGCTCCCCTCGTCGGAACGAGGAAGAAGCCCGTATCGCTGTCCGTGTTTGTAGACCAAGTTCATGACTTTCCGGATCTTTACTAGAGTTGAGTTTTCAAGGCCATGTTTCTTCCTGAGCGCCTTGAGCCAACGCTCAACCTCGATCGGCTCGACGGTGAGCGCTGGCGTCGTCTCCCAGCGGGGCAAGGCCCAACGTTTGAGACCGATACTTGAGGATCGTCGAATACGCTTTCTCGATCTGGGCATTCTCCTGGTTCTCTGGGAGTTCGTGTTGCGTGTAGTGCGCCGCAAGCTGACCAAATGTTGCCTGTGGGCTGACACCAAACGTTGATTGATTGGGATTAAGTCTGAGTTCTTCCACCCGCCGCCAGGCGGTTTCCTCGCTGGGAAATTCCTTGAGGGAGCCTATGCGGATGGGTGTGGCCTCCACCCACTTGCCATCCTCTAGACGCCGCTGGCGGTAGCAAAATAACCAGACCTCAGGCCATCGCGTCCAATACATCCGAATAACCTAGCTTGCTGACTGCCCGCTGGATATTTTCGGCGTTGATTCGGTACTGTGGGTTTTTTGACGCGTCCGGCACGGTGACTGTGTAAACAGGACCCTCAAGCATCGGCCACTCAGGCTGTGGCCACAGCGAATGGTATTTGCTCTGTACGTACCCTAGCGATCCCCCAACATCCACTGCGCGCCCAAACTCCACTTCCGTTTCCGCGAACCGCACTTGTCCTGCGCTGAATTCTCCTAAGAGCGCGGTCCATTCTGTGAAAGCCAAAACCTTGTAATCAATCCTAAACTCATCCGTGTGAACAGACCCGTGCTTCCCCCAAATGTCCTCTACACGAGCTGAAGCAGGGACAATGCAATCGGACGAGAGGCGGACAACGCTCATGACATTCTGCCATTTATTGTCAATCAGGACAGATGCGGTTCTGATGTCAATACTCGACAGGGTCTTTTCCACGACGCCGACCACTTCAGCGACATTGAATCTCACGCTCATCGGGTGCGAAGTATATAGTTAATCACTAGATTAGAGAGTTACACGACGTGGGACAATTGGGGGCTCATCACCATAATTCTCGCCGCTCTCTTCGATCGAGGCTTCTTTCTGATCACGATTTCTACATCGCGGTCAAGTGCGTTCAAGAAATTCATCAGCCGTTCTACCGAGAATCCCTCCAACCGATAATTCACCAAAGCAGAAATCTTAGGCTGATTGATGTCGAGGAGGTGTGCCGCTGCAGTCTGCGATAGATGACGTGCCTCTATGATCTGATTGATGGCTACCGCCAGGAGCACTCGTGTCTGCTTCTCGCCGGCATCGCGTAGACCAAGGTCTGCAAACACGTTACCTGAACTTTGAACGACAGCTTCGCTATTTCTTCTGTTTGCCATATCGAGCCTCGTAATCCTCACTCGCTACTTTGAGCCTCCGAGAAACCAATTCCACATCCGTTTGGGCCGTCTTTATGCCGTTCGGCGATTTCTTCTGGAACGCATGTAGCACGTACGCAGCGTTCTCGAACTTTACGGTGTACACCGCCCGGTAAGTGTCTCCCCTATAGTCCTCGACTATTTCTAGAACGCCCGCCCCCTCGCCCTTCCATGGCTTTGCGCTCGGATGCTTTCCGCCAAACTGCGCAACACTTAGAGCAACACCAATTTCGTCCTTCACAGCCTCAGGAAAGTCCAGCAAATCACTCTTCGCTGACCCTATCCAAAACAGCGGCTTTTCGCCCGGAACCCTCTTTGCTCGCGCCATTCACATTATCCCAGTTCTAGGATATATAGTCCACAACTCATTTGTCGTCAGAATCAAAAGTCTACAGAAGAACCAAGGGCGCCGGGCTTACGTGTACCGCCGTTTTGGAGCTCCGAAATCGAAGGCCTCGAAGGCTCCGGTTCCGATGCATCCTCTGCTGGCGGCAGATCTGCTCGCCTGGCGTCAGGAAACCCTCTATGCCTCCGACGAAGACTTGGTTTTTCCGAGCCTTCGCGCCAAGGGTACCAAGCCTCCCGCGGCCAACATGCTGGTTGCCGATTACCTGCGCGTGGCCGCCAAGAAGGCGGGAGTCGTGGCTCCGCCGCGCACCTTCGGATTCCACACTTTCCGAAGGACGCTCGCTTCGGTCTTGGTCAAGTTGAAGGTCGATCCGAAGTTGGTGCAGGAAATGCTCCGGCACCAAAATCTGAAGACGACCCCTGAGGTCTACGAAGGCGGTGACCGAAGACAAGCTCGATGCCCAGGGGATGTTCCTGGAGTTGCTGTTCCGCGGCAGGAAGGCCGTTGAACCCGATCCGGTGAAAAACCTGGAGAAAACGGCTCCGGTGACGGGTTTGGCGCAGTAGTGCGGGCAACTGCGGGTAAACTGCGGGTAATGTGGAAAATGAAAAGTACAGCTAACTGCTTTGAAATGTGGTGGCCAGGGACGGAGTTGAACCGCCGACGCCAGCCTTTTCAGGGCTGTATTCGCCCAAATCTATGTCACTGGTTCTGCACGGCATAGAGTCACATCTATCCGTCTTCCCTGCCCGTTTTTTGTCGCCAAAATGTAGCCAAATTTTGGTGTGCGGTGTTTGCCTCATCAAAGCTGCACAGCGGATCGTCTTCGCAGATCGTCCACCAGATGCTTGCGATTGGGTTTCTCACGAAAGAAGAAGAGGCTGGTTTCTTCAGAGGAGTGAAGTGCATGATCGGACTGGAGACACCCATCATGTGCGCGGTCTCAGCATAGTCGCCTAAATAGAAAAAGCCCGGATGCCAGTCCGGGCCAGTGTACCTGCTCATGCCCATATTCGGGCCGGAGCATGAGTTTTGTCAGATCGCGCCTCGGCAGCGCTAGTCCTGATTTTCTGGGCAGTTGTTTTTACGTGCGTTCCAGGTTATGCCGCCACTTTTTGTAATGGTGACAGCATCCACAGCGCCGCCCACATCCTTCGCGATCTTGCCGTAAGTGTCGATGGTCAATTCGACGATCTTGACGGGCAATTCTGTACTCGCGGAGGCTGCTTGCAAATGTGTACGGACTTCAATCTTATCTCCGTGCTTTCTGCTGGCGCAGAAATTGGCCACAACGTCGAGATGTTTACCGGCGGCACAAATCTTACTACCCGGCAATTGACCACAGACCCAACAATCCGTGAGGTTGGTGCTATCGCCAAGCAAGACTTCAATTGGATCAATTGGCCTATTGAAGTTGTATCTAATGATGGCGACTTTAGTGGCCAGTCGCTTTGTAACAAACACCCCAGATGTGAATTGTCCTCCGTTGGAGGCGGCGATGTTCTTGGCTTGCTGCTGGCTAAAACCGTACAGTCGATCCCAGTGACTCTTAACGTCATTCGCCCACTGAATGGCGATGTTATCCAATTCAGGCTTTGGGCTGCCATGGAAAACGGCTCTGGCCAATTCGGTGCTGTCCCACGATTGAATGAACCCTCCCCCGCGGGAATTAGACCAGCCGGCGTTGCCGACAACGAAGAATATGAACTCGTGGCCAAATGTCGCAATCTTGCAATGAAAGTAGTCTGGAACTCCGGTATCCTCGTTTCCAGCCAGACTGTCGGCGGCCACTACAAACTCATTTTTCGTGAGATTGAAGACAGCGACAGACCCATCTACGACTTGGGCCGATGTCGCATACGCCACAAGCACGAAAGCTATGAGAATAAATTTTCCCATGTGACCCGCTTGAGTGGCGCGGCCTCGGTTATGGGCTTAAAACTGGACGCCTCGCAAGACAGCGTGCCTTCCTGTCTAGGCTGCACACTCGTAGTCAGCCAGAATGGTCACGCATGGTACGAAATTATCGCGGTGCAAGAAGCTCTTGCGCTGACCAAACGTGATCCATAAATCCAGCGCCGCGAATTATACGCCAAGAGCCTTTGCCATTTGGGAAATCTGGTCGCGGGTAAATTCCTGATATCTGCCTTTGCGGTGGGCAAGAATTGAGTAACGACGCCGATCCGCTAAATCCATTGTTTCCGGATGTCGAGCGCGAGCAGTATGCCAGCAAAGCACATCCGCTGCCTGGAGAGGAACGCGATCTTTTCCGCCCGGGACAATTTCACCTACCAGATTAGCGAGGGATGCGTTCCCCAGCACTCCGAGGTTCTCCGCAAGTGTGGAATGGAAATCCTGGATATGGTTCGTAACAGCACCATTCCGCTCGACTATAAAATCCAGCTTCTCGGCATCTGGATGAAACAGCTTTAGGTAGTTCACGGCGACCCACGCATAAAATACAAAGCAAATAAAATCCGGCTCAAATGCTCTGGCTTTGGCGTTCAGGTGTAGGGTTTTTACCTTTATGTTTGCGAATCGATCGCGGAGAAAGCCAGCATCGACCCGGATGCCAACGGGATATAGACTCGGCATTGTGTCAATCAGGTGTATTGCGCTGTCGATCCGATCATCAGCATCCAGCTTTGAGATTCCGCATTGATCGCGCCATTTCGAGCTTCTTATATCTGTCATGTGCAAATATGGAATTGTGGGAGGGCCGTCAAGTACCCTCTCTTGCCATGCAGGCGCGAAGAAACGCGACCAATCTGGTTCGGGCGCTAGCCATCCACCTAATAGAAATGTATCCCGCTGGGTTCTGCCTGCGGTCTCATCCGACCCGGAGACAAATATGGCCATGCGATGCTCCTGCCTCGGTAGCCCACACAACAGCGACCGCACTACGTCGATTTCTTCCTAGCTTACTTCCCTAGCCAGCGTACCGGCGACACCATCCACTCTCCCAAGCATTGTCTGCCCGGTGCCGGATGGACTCCCGACGAAAATGACCGCGTCACTCTGTCGCTGCCCGGACACCCTCCTTTCCCGGCCAACCGATATGTCATCTCCAGAGCCGGCACCCGCAAATTGGTGTTGTATTGGTTTTGGGCCCACGACCGCGGTGTTGCCAGCGAATACTGGGCTAAGTATTACGTGATCGCAGACTCCATCAGGACGAATCGGAGCGACGGTGCATTGGTGCGGATTATCACCGATATGTATCCGGGCGAAACCGTGGAGGCGGCGCAACAGCGCATCCTTCCCTTTGCCGCCCGCGTTGTTCCCTTGCTGAACGACTACGTTCCACGCTGAGGCTGTCGGGGCGTATGCTATGAAGCCAGCAGTTTACTTGGAGTAGGAAATGACTCCGGAAGCAGCATCGGAAACTGTTGTCGAATACGATTTTCAATGCTTCTGTGGCGCACCGATCGTTTCGAACCAGAAGATGGTGAGCTGTACCAGTTGTGGTCGAACCTTCGAGATTCGACGGGTTGGGAAGCGCACCCACCACCGCCGGAGGTCCACCCGTGAACACCGGTATTCACCAACGGGCATAGGAGGAGCTTTAAGGGCGTTGCTGCAACACCCTTTCATCCCCATCCTCGTCGGGCTTGGTGTAGCTATGGACGGTCCCGGCCATAACTCAGTCCGCCGCATTTTCTTGGCGGTGTGTGGTTTGTGGCTCTGGTATGACCTCCACCATCGCTTGCAGGCGAAACTCACGTCTAAAGGAGTGCCTTGGTGGAGAGAATCCGGTGTCGAAGAGGAAATGACCTCGGAAATCGTTTCCGAGTGCGGGTACGATTTTCAATGTCTCTGTGGCGCACGCATTGGAACCATCGAAGAGGTGACCGGTGCCAAGGTAGTGATGTGTGCCAATTGTGGTAAGACCGTCGAGATCGGCCTGCGGAGAGAGCAAGTCTGGAACCTGGCCTCGCACCGAGAGACTTGGGGCGGGCTACAAGCAGAAGATGTCAAGAAGTTGTTGCCTTACATGCTCCTTTTCTCTTTGTTGCTGTACGACTTATACGACTTGCTGCATTGCTAGGAGTCACGCAAGGCTGGAGTTGGACGAGGAAATGACACCGGAAATCTCAGTCGAGCGGCAATTCCGTTTTTACTGCTCTTGCGGTGCAACGATGGTGACAGGCGAGAGAACCGTGACCTGTACCGGTTGTGGTGCGACGCTAGGGGTTCACCGGGTAAGGAGGCACCGTCAACAACGCCCAGACGCGGTCACCTACTATGGTAGGACCCGTAATGGTAGAAGCCTCAAGGTTCGCCGAGTTGAGAAGCGCAGACAACACCCTAATGCGCCGGCCCCCGCCCCGCCCCCGCCCCCGCCCCCGGTGGCAAGCGCTAGGAGCGGGTCAACTTTTGGCGCGTGGGTGAAAAGCGTAGCGGACAGACTCGCTCCTCGGATCGAAGCTCAACGCAAGCAGCAAGAAATCCGCGACGAACCACGCAGGCTAGGCATAATCAACGAGCCGCCAAGACTGAGCATAGGAACGCACGTCAAAGTCGGGCCGACTCGGCCAGACGGCGAGCCGCATCCGCACGCAGGCAAGACGGGCAGGATTACGAACTTTATAAACAACTACTCAGATCCGTACTGGCGCGGTCTACCGAGTGCAATGGTGAAGCTTGATTCAGGAATCGAGCCTCCAGGATTCATCTGGGTCTCCATGGAATGTTTGGAAGCGCGGCCCGAAAATGGCCGCGCCGCATGAACTTCTTGCACGCCGTTCGGACTAGGCCGCATATATCGACATTGAAACTTATCTTTCTCGGCGGCTTGATTGCCATTCTGTGCCCGCTTCTTGGAGCCACTGAGGTTCTCTTCTCCTGCGAATCACTACAACGTTGTAGTGATTCGACCGCGCGGCCGGGCTCATGCTGGTTCATTACTGTTCGCACCCGGGCGTCTGGAATTTGAGCTAACGATGGCTTCGCTACGACGCGACCGGAGGCGTTCCGAGATCCGAAGGTTACATCTGCTGGTACCTGAACGATCTCCCAAATAGCACAGTGCGTCTGCCTTTGCCATATCTATCAGGTTGATGCGCCTCCATTCCGATTTCTGGCGAGCAACATTGCTAGACACCACCGAGAACCCAGAGACCTTGATTTCAAGCCCATAATCCGCTCAAATCATCTCTCAAAATGAGGGAGCCATGAAAACGAAACGAGCGGCAATTTACGTCAGGGTGTCAACGAACGAGCAGGAAACGGACATGCAGGAAGATGGGCCGCCTGCCAATCGCTCCATGACACCACTCCTAACTCAGGCCGTGGTGGATCAGGGAGCATGGAGATGTACTCCAGGAAATTTCCATCGGGATCATCGAAGAATACGGATGCAGCCGGCATCCAGGCAAAGACGATCGGCTCGTCAATTGCCTCTTTCCGCCCTCCGAGAGGAGTAACGCCCACGGATCGTAGTCGTTCGGGAGCAGTCAAAACGTCCTCTAATGTTACTTGAAAGGCCACGTGAAGTTGTTGTTGCCTCATTGTAAGAGGCTGGCCTTCCAAAGTGAAAAGCCCCATCATTGACCGCCCGTAGCCGCCGACCCAAAAGAAGGCCGCAGGGCGTTCCGGTTGTAGAAGCCCCACCTCGAGTCCCACCACATCGCGGTAAAAGGCGATGGACCGCCGCATATCGCTAACCGTAATGTGCGCTTCAAACAGACCTTTCACCGGAATCATTTGCGCTCACCTTTCAAATTGGGATCTGCCGTGACGCTGTCGAGCCGGAGCCTTCGATTAGGTGCGCGCGCAGAATGAGCCACCTGCCAACTCCATCTTTCACCAGCCGCTACGCGGATTGAACACCAGGATCTGGCGACCAGAACTCAACCAGATGACCGTCCGGATCGCGGAAGTAAAACGAAGTTGCCTTCATCAGATCGAAACGAGCCGGGCCTGACACCGCGACGCCACTCCGGTGTAGATGCTTGATTGCTTTCTCCAGCTTCTCTCTGGGAACCTGGAACGCGTAATGTACATGATGCCATTCGACGCCTCGACCGACCTCACCCGCAGCATTTCCTCGGGCTAGGTACTGTCGAGTGGCCAGGATCAGTCGCTGAGGCTGGCCTGTCGAGCCAGTCCAGAGGAAGGCACCATCGTCCGACTGTAACTCAAGCACCAGACCGACAACTTTCGTGTAGAAATCAATGGCGGTCCGCAAGTCATTGACTGGCAAAGCCACCTCAGAGAGGCCATGCGTAAACTCTGCTCTAATTGATTGCGACGCAACGTCGGGGGCGTTGTCTCCTTCCGTGGCGTTACTTTCCATCGTCCGCTCCTTCTAAAACAGCCGGACCAATGATAGGTCGCGTTCGCTAAAGCTTGCACCCTGAGTCGATTGTGCGTCAAGGAAACGGCCGGTTCGGCTACTGGAAGCATTCTCCAGTGCGAAACAGTCGGCTGGACGCCCGATTCAGGCCGATTCTTACTCCTGATTTTTGGCCAATTTCATCGTAGTCAAAGTACGGGTTTTGGGTGCAGTGTAAACCACCGCCGAGAACCCCAGAGGCCTTGATCTCACGCCCATTTTCCGCTCAAATCATCTCTCAAATAGAAAGGGAGCCATGAAAACGAAGAGAGCAGCGATCTACGTGAGGGTCTCAACGGCAGAGCAGGAAACCGATCTCCAGGAGACGGAGTTGAAGGAGTACTGTGACAATCGTGGCTGGAGTTGCAGCGTGTATCGGGATAAAGCAAGCGGAGCCAAGAACGACCGGCCAGCCTTGAACGCATTGCTGGGCAACATGCGAAAACGAAAACTCGATGTGATCGTCGTCTGGGCTTTGGATCGTCTGGCCCGGTCTCTGAAACAACTTCTTGCCATCGCCGAGGACTGTCAATCGCTCGGTGTGGACTTGGTGTCGCTGAAGCAGAACGCCGATACGACGTTGCCAGCGGGGAGAGTGACTTTCCAAATACTGGGGGCGGTCGCAGAATTCGAGCGGGAGATGCTGCGGGAGCGGGTCAAAGCAGGGATGGCCCAGGCAAAGCGTGCGGGCAAGCGAGTGGGTCGGCCAGCTCTCCGCAAATTCCATTCTTCCGACATCGAGCGAATGAAGGCACTGAGAGCCAAAGGAACCAGCGTTCGCAAACTGGCGGCGGACTTCCAGACGACACAGTGGATGGCCGCCAAGCTGAGTTCGCTCGATGCCGCTACGCATCCTTGCGGGGTTTAAGATCACTGGACGGCGGCTGACCTCAGGAAAGAGATGCTGAGGAACTGATCTGGGAGGCCCGGGGATAATGAGTGTAATGGCGATTTTTCGCCAATTGACACGATTGCCCGCCGAGTTGGAGGCTCAAATAACCTCTGGTTAGCCGACAATGCGCCCGGAATCGTACGTGCTGTGCAGGCTATAATTGCGCGCAGCATGGTCCTAATCGCTGGTACAAAACTCGGGCCCTACGAAATCCAGTCGCCTTTAGGGTCTGGAGGGATGGGTGAGGTATACCGTGCCATCCAGAGCAGCCTCGGTCGTCAGGTCGCCA
>OCZU010000669.1_pt1 | contig 23014 bp, 18 predicted proteins | sample 1539001 | NCBI WGS metagenome assembly OCZU01 (sample SAMEA3539306, study PRJEB22396) | soil metagenome | biome: tundra; feature: field; material: soil | place: USA | collected 2010-05 | depth 0.15 m | reverse complement strand
TCCCCTTACGGCGATGTCTTTCCCTGTGTGCAATTTCCTCTTCCCAGCGGCAATGTGCGACGGCAGAAATTCCTCGACATCTGGCGTAATTCTCCACAATTGAAAGAGGTCCGCTCGATCCGCGCCCGGGATCTTCCGACCTGTTCGACTTGCGCCCACGTGGGAACCTGCACACGTTGCCCAGGTTTGGCCTATATGGAGGGGAACATGCGTGGTCCGTCCACCGCAGATTGCGAGAAATCCTTCCAGAGGACAGGCGTCCCCTCGGCAAACATGCTCCGACGGGCAGGAGCAGCTTACACAGGTCCGCTGATTCAGATCCAGGTCCTGGCAAACTCATCCCCGATCGCGCTTTTTCAAGGTGAAGATAGCCTGCTCACCGCATAGGCATTGATTGGGTGGGTGGGAATAGAGCGCATTGGATGGCTCAGTAAGCACTCCCCGTGCCTTTGAACTACAAGGACAGCACTTCAGTTTAGACCTTAGTACTCTGTACTGGGAGGGTACTAGTGGGGACACTATAGTTTCCAAAACGGAAAAACCCCATAGAGGCGCGTTAACTGTGAATAGGTTCAGAACTCCACGAAACCGGAATGTGGTCTTTTTTGCCAGGTGCGCCGCGCTGCTGCTGGCGGCGTTTTGGTTGGCGGCTAGCTTTACCGGATCGCTGTTCGGGCAGGCCTTTGCCCGGCCGGATGGTTCGATCCCCGTGCCGATCGATTGGAGCTCAAAGTATGTCGTCTTCACCGGCGACTACACGCCGGAGCAGGCGGTAAAGACATGGAACGAGCCGCGAACCTATGCCCAGTGGCTTCTGCATGGGAATGCGCCAGCAGGTTCAGGCCTGGTGCGCTGGCGGCCGACGCCAATACCGCGAAGGCACTCAAGGCGGCCCCTTAAAAAGGACTGGGCCATCTCGCTTGGCGCAGGCGGCGTCGCACAAGGCATGTCGCCAGCCAAGTTCTCCTTCAACGTGAACGCGGCGCCGAGCTGCACCGCGGATTTTGTGGTCTTCCCCGTCGATGCCTCCACCGGGAACACACGCGCCAATGTGGTTGGCACCTTCACCGGCGAACCGACGTCTGGCCAGACTACGTCAATCACCATAACTTCGACGGGTGGAACCGCGGTCACTCTGACCCTAACCGCATCGTCGACCACGAACACAGGCCTAGACTTTGAAGTGTCCACCACGCTTGCCACCGATGCGGCCAATCTGGCGGCGGCGATCAATCGTAATCTCGGTAGTACCGCTCTCGACCGCATCGTCGCGGTGGCATCGGGAGCTACAGTTACGGTGTACGCGCTCACGCCGGGGAGTCGCGTCACGCTGACTGATGCAAAAACGCTGACAAATTTCAGCTGGGGCACCGTTACTGCCGGGACGAACGGCTCCCAAGCCAACATCGTTGCCTTCAATCATCTCTACAGCGGGTCCGGGACGTCGCTGTGTAGTCTCTCGAATCCGGAATTCATCTTCTCCTACGCTTCCGGCGTCGGACCAGTCGCCACCTCGCCCGGTCTCTCACTCAGTGGCACAGAAATCTCCTACGTGGAGAATGACCCGAACATCGGAGCCATCCTACACGTGCTGAAGTTCGGCAGCGGCAGCACCGAGTACGGAACCAGCGCCAGCTGCGCCAGCAACAACAACGGCGGGGCCACGTTGCCAACCTGTGCCACTAACCCGGTGATTCCCGGAAGCACTTCCGGAAGCACCGCCACGGACTTCATGCTTCCCCTGGGTTTGGTTGCCGCCAACGCCACCACCGGGGTGGCGGGAGCGGCGGACAGCTTCTCATCCCCGTTCACCGACTATGCCAACGACACTACCTACGTCGGCGATAACAATGGCTTCCTGTATGCGATTACCCCCACTTTCACCGCGACGCCAGCGTATGCGGGAGGGAATTTTCCGGTGCATGTAAGCCCCAGCCCCGCGTCACTGACCCCGACTGAGATAACGGCAACCGCGACTACGGTGACTGTCACCGTGAACAACTCGCTTAGCATCGGAGAGTTGGTCACCATTTCGGGCGAAACTAACGGCGCCAACGGCTGCGGCGCGGCTGACCAGGCAGCCCTAAATGCAATCCAGACTGTCGTTTCGGCAAGCGCAACCCAGTTCACCTTCAGCGGTACAAACCTCGACCAGACTACTGGCACCGGGTGCAGTACCGCCGGCGCAACGATTATCCCGGGATCTAACTTTCTCTCGGTCCCGGTGGTCGATGTGGGTGACACCGGCAACATTTTTGTCGGCGACAGCAGCTCTAACTTTTACGCACTGACGCCCGCCGGAGCTACTGCGGCCACGGCGCTTGCTCTCGGCGTAAACGGAACCACGAACCTCGGCGCTATCAACGGCGGCATTCGCGACGGCGCCATCATTGACTCCACGAACGGGGTGGGGTATGTCGTAACCGCATGCAACCCAAGCACCACCGGCGAGGGCGACACGGGAATAACGGGCAACACCGGCCTTGTCCAATTCAAATTCACCAGCAACACCCTGACCGCAGTTGTGTTTGCGGGTCTCGACACCGGCGCCAATCAAAGCTGCACGGTCGCTGGCTTTCCAAACTACGCCCCCACCCCGGACGAACGCTACTATGCCTTGGGCATTAGTAGCGCCACTGCGGCGAATAACGGGGAGATAATCGGCGCCACCTCCGGCACCGGCGGCCAACAGCTTAAAGAATTGCAGTTCGTTAGTTCCACCCTGCAGACAACCCCACCCAACAACGACAAGCCTCAAATGGGCACCAACAATTCGCCCATCTCCCCGCTCACGGAGTTCTACAACAGCCAGGTATTCACCGTGACCGGGGTTACGGCATCTACAACTGTAGTCACTGTCACGGCGAACAACACCCTCGCCGCCAATGACCTGGTCACCCTCTTAGGCGTGGCTGCCAATGCTACCAACAATTGCACGGCCGCCGACATCGCCGCCATCAATGGCGGAATACAAACCGTTGTTTCGGCGACCGCGACGAGTTTCACCTTTGACGCTACCATACCCACCACGACTACCGGCACCGGATGCACTGTGACCGGCGCAACTGCTACAGGTGGACCAGATTACCTGTTCGTAGGAGTAAACGAAAATCCAAGCGCAGTGTATACCTTCCTTTTGCCCAGCTCGCTTCTCGTTGGCGCAGGCGTCGCGCCGAACGCTGTGGCGACGAACACTACCGATCCCGTAGGCGGGACAAGCGGCATGATCGTGGACAACGATTCCACCGACGCCCAGGCGTCGAGCATCTACTTCGGCACGCTGGCGACGTCAACTACCGTCTGCGGAAACACGGCCGCCTACTGCGCGGTCAAGCTAACCCAGTCCGGCTTGCAGTAGTTCGCAGCTCACAGGACTTATGGACGCCTCACGGCGAGCGCTTTGAGGGCGGATGAACTTATCGCTGGCCGCATCCACGCCGCGGCTCACCACGCCGAACTGCAACGGCGCATTGACATCCACTTGCGTGACTGTCCCCGAAAGCTCTCGGAGGAACCAGCGGAGTCGTGATCGACAACGAAGTGGCGAACGGTGGGACAAATATCTACTTCTCGACCCTCGGGAAGGGGTCGGTGAACAACCAGAAATGCAATGTATCAGGCGGGACTGGAAATCCGTAATTGTGCCGTGAAGCTGACCCAGTCAGCTTTACAGTAGGGGGATCTGGGATCTCGCCTTTGGAGCATGCGTTCCTCTTGTGTATAGAACACTGCCTTTAATAACCCCGGCATGGGAACTGCTTTCTCTTCTCGCTATCTGTCAGCTCCCCTTACGGCGATGTCTTTCCCTGTGTGCAATTTCCTCTTCCCAGCGGCAATGTGCGACGGCAGAAATTCCTCGACATCTGGCGTAATTCTCCACAATTGAAAGAGGTCCGCTCGATCCGCGCCCGGGATCTTCCGACCTGTTCGACTTGCGCCCACTTGGGAACCTGCACGCGTTGTCCCGGCTTGGCTCACATGGAGGGCAACATGCGAGGGCCGTCTACAGCAGATTGCGAGAAGTCGTTCCAGAGGACAGGCATCCCCTCAGCGACCATGCTGGCAAGGACGCGAGCAGGTTCCTCGGGTCCGCTGATTCAAATCCAAGCCCTTGTTAACTCAGTGCCAATCCGCCCGTGTTCGGGAGAAGATAACCTCCTCACCGCCTGAAGGATTGATTGGGATAAGCGCGAACGGGTCGACTCGGCTGCCTCGCGTATATGCCAGCTAGAACGAAAGAATTGACTGAGGTCGATGCACGTCGGTGGCCAAGCATTATCATTTCGCGTGTTACGAAAGTAAGGTCCTAAATTCCCAAAATGTGAGCGAAGATGAGAATGAGATAAGAAAGTTTTGGGGAATTTTGGGGAGAGACACGATGCGAACGTACGCATTCCGGTGGTTCTGCTTGGCGACTGGCTTGCTCCTGATGGGCATTCCGCTTTCGGGCCAGGCAGGGCTGGAGGGGACCTCTCCAGGTGGCGCGAGCGACGAACCGACGCACCTGGGGTATCCGCAGGACTGGAGTTCGCGGCACTTGTTGATGCCGGGCATGCCAGCCGACGATGTATTGGCAGCGGGAGACCGTGACCCACGCCACGTTTACAACATGGTCATGCGGCAAGTGGCGATGGAAAACATGCGTAAAGCGCCAGAAAACATGCCCGTCAGGGTATGGGAGCCGTGGCCTCCGCGTCCAACTCCGCGCCGAACCATGAAGATCGACTGGGCAGTTTCGCTGGAGAATGGCTACGTTCTGCAGAATCAATATCCGGCAAAATATCAGTTCGACGTGGTCCAGGAGGATTGCAACTCCGATTACATCGTGTTTGGGCTGACGGTGACTTCAGGGACGCAGGCCAACCTGGTCGGGATCAACAACCTGTACACGGGAGCGACTCCGCCGTGCAATAGCGGAAAGCCCTGGGTGGCATTCGCGTACAACACCGTGACGCAAAGCGGCGGCCAGATCAAGACTTCGCCGGAGATTTCCCCCGATGGGACGAAGGTTGCGTTCGTGGAAAGCACGGGCGGGGCTTCATACTTCCACGTTCTGGTGCTGCCGAGCCCGATTCCAACGCCGCCGGCGCAAGATGGAACGGTGTTGAGTCCGCTGACTCCCACCTCGTGCGTGTCGCCGACGACGCCCGGCTGCATGACCTCGCTCACCATCGAAACCACCGCGACCAATTCGAATTCCTCACCTTGGATCGACTACAACGCGGATACGGCGTATGTGGGCGCCGACAATGGTGTGCTATATAAAATCACTCCGGTATTCCGCGGCGGGGCGCCCGCACTGGTCAGCACTGGGGGCTGGCCGGTTACCGTCTCGACTCAGGCCACCAAGGTGTTGACCGCTCCGGTTGTCGATGACACGGCCGGTATGATTTTTCTCGGAGACGGCGAAGGTTACTTGTACTCGGTCAGTCTGACAAGCCCTGGCGGCACATACGCTGCGCAGCAAACGATTGGGTGGGCGACGCACGGAGCAGGCACGGGTATTGTAGACCCGCCGATTGCGGTTACGGATCCCGCCAATCCCGCAACCGACCAGGTGTTCGCCTTTACAGGATGTAGCTATGTGCTGGGGATCGGCGGGGCGGTCAGCCAGCTTCCGGCGAACTTCGCCACCGGAGTGCCCACAACCAGCAACACCGTGGACCTGGGATCGGCGAGTGGGAACGGGGACTGCACGGGGAACAACGTACACTCGGGAACCTTTGATAACTCGTTCTGGGCGAATGGGTCCACGTCCGGGCATATGATCGTGTGCGGATTCGTGAACAATGGAGGTGTACCGTCAGCTCCAAAGATGTACATGTTTCCCTTTACCGCCGGGGTGCTGAACAATAGCACCGCACCCACTACCACCTTTCAGATCAACAACACGAAAGGGGACGAGTGTTCACCGCTAACCGAGTTTTACAACGGCACGACGGACCGGCTGTTTTTCGGGGTGGGCGGCACAACCGACGGATACCTGAAGAGCTCGACGATTACAACTTCGCTGACCACACCGACCACCTGCACGGCCGGCGCACCGACATCCAGTTGCGTGACCTCCCCGAGCGCTCTCGGAGGAACCAGCGGAATTGTGATCGACAACCAATTGTCGAACGGCGGGACGAACATCTACTTCTCGACCCTGGCGGCCGGGTCGGTGAACGGCCAGCAGTGCAATGTATCAGGCGGAACAGCAACTCCCCATTGTGCCGTGAAGCTGACCCAGTCAGCTTTGCAGTAGGGGGATCTAGGATCTTGCCTTTGGAGCATGCGTTCCTTTTGCGTATAGAACACTGCCTTTAATAACCCCGGCATGGGGAACTGCTTTCTCTTCTCGGTATCCGTCAGCGTGCTTCTGCGCAATATCAGCTGCTACCCAGAGAATTACTGGGCAACCCGATTTCTTATTTCTTGCCCGGCATCGCGCCTTCGGCGCTACAATGTCAAATGACGCGCCGGAATCGGGTTTCCAGCATTTTGGCAATGCGCCAGTGACCAGGGGAAAGGATTCCGTTTCACGGTCTGATGTTTCTGGCTTTCTGGCCATGTGCCGCCAGCACCAGCCATCAGGTCGGAGTGGAGCTTTCAAGGCTCCGTCGCTCAGAAGGAGAAAGATTATGAAGAGTCGCATATCGATAGCGCTGATCTTGTCCGTGGGACTTTCGCTTCCAGCGTTCGCGCAGCAAACCAATTCAGATTCAGGCACGCGGCCGGCCGCATCCGCGGATCAAACTGCCCCGGTTTCGCAGCCTGCCTCCAGCCAGGACTTCTGGGAGGGCGATGAGCCCAGCTTCGGAGCGCTCGTCTTTCACCCGTTTGCGAGCAAGGAGTACGTACGGCGGCATGTTCAGCCCATCCGGGACCGGATCAACGAGCTCGATGAGCTGACTGCGGCTAACGGTAAAGTGATCAGAGACGTGGATGCTCGTGCCGGGCAAGGGATTCAGCTGGCTTCGGAAAAGGCCAACCTGGCCGACGAACATGCGCAAGAGGCCGCCAACAAAGCTCAGATGGCCCATCAGACGGCGGCTGCCCTTGACACTCGCCTCGCCACAGACGAGACAGTGCTCGGAAACATCGATCAGTACAAGTCTGGGCAGCAGACCGAGCTTCGTTTCCGTCCCGGCCAGACCGTGCTGAGCAAGCAGGCCAAGGATGCGCTCGATGAATTAGCCGCTCAAGTGAAGGATCAGCACGGTTACATCATCGAAATACAGGGCTTCTCTTCGGGTCAGGGCCAGGCGGCAATCGCCAACTCCCGGAAGATGGCGGACTCGGTAGTGCGTTATCTGGTATTGAACCACGAGATCGCGGCCTACCGCATCTACGTGATTGGGATGGGCAACGCTGCTGGGATCCAGCACACGAGCGGCACACGCGTAGAAATCAGCGTGCTGAAGAACGATCTCGCGCAGACTGCTAAACAATGAAGAACGGTGGTTTCACCTGGAAGGGTGCTTGGATCTTAGCAAGCGCGCACCTCTTACCGCGCCTAGAATGCTCAGGCTAGGCTAGGCTATGCAATGCAGCCGACTAGTGTTGCAATATCTTTTCCTCTGGTCTACAACGATCGTGCGATTAAGGAATTCAACATATGCAATTCAGCGGTGCAAGTGCAAATGGTGGAAATGGCGGTCGCCCATCCAAGAAGAAACAACCATATATTCGACCGAAGGCGAACTTCGTCACTCCTGATCAGGCCGAAGCATGGGTAAGGACTAAAGCGGCACTCGAGCGTCAGGAGTTCGAGAACTGCTCCGAGCTCATTGCTGAAGCTCGAAAGCGCCAGGAACATGGTTGAGATTGGGTTTGACGGGCGCTGCGCCCGGGTATCATAATCTTCCGATATCAGGCTGGCTAGGGCAAGACTCATGTGGGGACAGCCGCCCTCGGTTGTCCATGCGGCCCAAGTGTATGTGGCCGCCGTCGGCCCCCCGACGGGGCACGCAACTTTGCGGTGGCGCGATTGTTCAGCAGGGAACAACGAAGGGCACAATCAGACACACGCCCACGAGGGCGCGAAGCAGAGAAAATTATAGGGAGGGCTGACGGTTAAAGTTTGGCGCTGGCGTAAGAGTTGATTTCGCAATTCAAGCAAACTTCTTCAAAGGCGGGTGCTGTCCACTGCATTGAGTTTCCCCCAGTATCAAGGCATTTGCTGCCTTGACCGTTCTGTAAGCTTAACCGACGCTGCTACCGAAAATCAATACCCGAAGCCAAAGAAAAAAGACCCTAGAAGGTGAGGGCGAAATCCTGTATACGGTTGCAACTTCTTGCACACTGCCGCGTTTCGCTGCGTTTTCCACACCCCGAACCACCCCCGCCACTTCTTCAGACTGTTTACGGCACTACATTTAAAGACGTAAATTTCGTTCCTTTGCAATCCGCGACGTTCTGCATCCAGTGCGAACTCATTAGCACGAACAGCAGGCCTTATTGCCTGGCCTGCGGCAACACGTCGCTCTTAAGCCTCTCGCGCGTTCTCGGCGGAACGCTGCGCAATCAGCAGACGGCTCATCTCATCACCGATTCCGAACTCGACAGCCTTGTCCGGGATTTGCTGCGCACCGTGCCCGATCCTCAGATCTTAAACAAGGAAGTCTTGAACATCGCGGACTACCAGACTCGCATGCCCTCGACCGCGCTCCGCAGCCAGCTGCGCGTGGCCAATGCCGGTCATCCAATTTCTGGCTTTCGTCCGGTACATGCCGGAGAAGAAGTCGACATTCATGCTGCGGAACTGAATCTGGAACCAGCCATCAGCGCGATCACAGAACGAGCCCAGCATCTAACCGGCGCCACGGGTGCGGCCATCGCCCTGCACGCCGGCAATGAGATTGTGTGCCGCGCACGCGCCGGCCGCACGGCTCCCGACCTCGGGGTGCGCTTGCAGACCGATACCGGCATCTCCGCCGAAGCCGTCCGCACCGGTGAAGTCATGCTCTGCAACGACGCCGAGCGCAACCCGCGCGTCGATCTTGCCAGTTGCCGCCGCCTCGGAGTCCGCTCCATTCTCGTCTCTCCACTGCGCTACTATCGCCGCACTCTGGGTGTGTTTGAAGTGCTGTCGTCCTCTCCCAGCGCCTTTGACGAGCGCGACGTCGCCACCATGCAACTGCTTTCCAGCATGATGGTCGCAGCTATCTCCCGCATCTCCAGCCTGCATCAATCCCGGCTGGCGGTGAAATAGGCGGTGGTGCTCAGAATTACGAAACCATAGCCTGCCCTTCCCATTTTTCTTCCTGCTTTTCTTCCTGCATACTTTTTCTCGATCCGGGGTTAATATGTACACAACAGACTCCGGACACCTCCCCATGGCCGCGATTGTTCAAGTGCCACGATCTTCTTCCCCGAATCGCCGCGGCCGCGTGCGACAAAAAGTGCACGTGCCCGCTTACGCCAGTTTCAGTGGCGCCTCCCAGAGCGAGATGCTGGACCTTTACGAAGTCCTCGACATCAGCGTCAGCGGCATTGCACTCCACTGCTCATCGCCAATGGAAATCAACCAGACCGTGGAACTGTGTCTGGATCTCGCCGAAGCCGCTGGACAAATTTCCTGCACTGCCCGCGTCGCTTGGTCGGACGCAAGTGGGCGTATCGGTTTCGCGCTTCCAGTTCTCACGGATGCGGCCAAGCGCCGGCTGTCCGAGTGGCTGTTCCTGAATGCTCTCGCGGCGGCTGCCAATGCAGAGCCTCCCGCCATGCGATCCGAAGATTCTCAGAATTCCGTCCTCCGCCAGAACTATACCGATATTCTCAGCGCTGCATCCGCGGTGCAGCGAGAAGCGGAGTCTCTTGGCTCGGATCTGGAAGCGGTTCTTGCGTTGGTCGCTTCCCGTTCTCGATCCTTGCTGCGGGCTTCCGGCGCGGCTATCGCGCTGGAAGAAAAAGACGCCGGCACCATGGTCTGCCGGGCCAGCTCCGGCCCCAGCGCCCCGCCCGCGGGGGTAACTCTGCAAGTAGGTTCAGGTTTTTCCGGCGAATGCGTGCGCACCGGAAAATTGCTGCGCTGTGACGATACCGAGACCGACGAACGTGTGGATCGTCAGAGTTGTCGCGCCCTTGGCATTCGTTCCATGATTGCTGCCCCGGTGCGCGCGGGCGAAAAAATAGTCGGACTGCTCGAAGTGTTTTCCGCACAGCCCGCTGCCTTCAGCGAGAATGACGGCGCTGTGCTGCAGCGTCTCGCGGAAACCATTCAAGCCGCAGTCAATCGCTCGGCGCGCCCCAACGATCCGTCCGCGACGCCACCGGCTTCGCCAAAATCTTTCTCCCCGCCGCCAGGCAGTGTTTTGTTTGCTCACCCGCCGGAGAACCCCGCTGAAAAAGATCTAGCCGGCAATCCGGACAAAGATCAGGACAAGGTCGGGGGGATTCGCTTGCCTCGCGCTCACCTTTACTTGTTATTCGCTGCGGCTGCCACTATTTTCCTGGCGCTCGGTTTCCTCAGCGAACCGTGGATGCAGGAAAAGCTCCAGGGCCGCGGCCGAAACGAAGAACATACCGTTCTTGCTTCCTCGAAGCCTCCGTCGGGCGCTGCGAATTCGGCTGCGGTAATTTTGTCAGCCGATTCCGCCAACCTTGCACAGCTTCGCGAGCTAGCGGGCCGTGGCGACCCGGCGGCCGAAAATGCGCTGGGTCGTCTCTATGCCGCAGGAGATGAGAAACAGGGAATCAAACGCGACGAGAGCGACGCGGCTCGCTGGTTCACCAAGGCCGCCGAGCATGGCAACGTCCCGGCTCAATCGAAGTTAGGCTCACTTTATTGGGGAGGCCGCGGCGTAGCAAAAGACGATAATCAAGCCTATTTCTGGACTGTGCTTGCCCTCGCCAATGGCGATGACGCCAGCAAAGCTCTCGCCCCGTTTATTGCGACGCGACTCACCCTTGCTCAAAGGGCAGTCATTGAACAGCAAGCCGAGCAGTGGCTCGAGCGCCACGAATCAGCATTGAAGTCGGTCGCTGGCCGCTAAGAAGCCGGGAATCCGGAAGCCGGGAAGCCGGAAGCCGGGAAGCCGGAACCCAGAACCCAGGGTTAAAATAGATAAGAGGTCCCCCGTGCCCACCCTCCGCAGTATCCTCGACGAGCGCGTCCGCGAAGCCGATGCCGGTTTGTACGAGAAGCTCGACAACAATCGCGTGCGCTGCTTCGCTTGCGGACATTGCTGCCCCATCCCAGAGGGCCAGCCTGGGGTATGCAAAGTTCGCTACAACCGCGGCGGCACGCTTTATGTGCCCTGGGGCTACACTGCCGGAACGCAATGCGATCCGGTTGAGAAGAAACCATTTTTCCACGCGTATCCCGGCGCGCTCGCCTACAGCTTCGGAATGCTGGGCTGCGATCTGCACTGCGCCTATTGTCAGAACTGGGTTACGTCGCAGGCTCTGCGCGATTCCAACGCCGTCTCGCCTCCGCTGCCAGCCTCGCCTGAACTTCTGGTGCGCGATGCCATCGCCCAAGGCGCGAAGATTCTGGTCAGCACCTACAACGAGCCGCTGATCACGAGCGAATGGGCCGTCGCAGTCTTTAAGGAAGCCAAAGCCGCGGGACTTGTCACCGGCTTCGTTTCTAATGGTAACGGCACGCCTCAGGTTCTCGAATATCTGCGCCCGTGGATCGAGTTGTACAAAGTCGATCTCAAGAGTTTTGACGACCGTCTCTATCATGAACTCGGCGGCCGCATCGGCCCCATCCTCGACAGCATTCGCCGGATCTATGATATGGGACTCTGGCTGGAGATCGTCACGCTTCTCATCCCCGGCTTCAACGACTCCGCCGATGAATTGCGCCGTCTCACCGAATTCATCGCCGGGATTTCACCCGACATTCCCTGGCACGTCACCGCCTTTCACGGCGATTACAAAATGCAAAACGATGTCGCGCGCGACACCACCGCTGAAGATTTGCTCCGCGCCATCGAGATCGGCCGCCAGTCCGGACTTCGATACATTTATGCCGGCAATCTTCCCGGCCAGATTGGCCACTGGGAAGACACGCGTTGTCCGCAGTGCCATGAAACTTTGATCGAGCGCTACGGCTACCTGATCAAAAACTACCGCCTAACTCCGAATGGCCGTTGCCCGAAGTGCGCTACCGCGATTCCCGGCCGCTGGTCACCGAGCTTCGAAGGCCAGATTGCCTCCCGCCCTTTCTCGCCGCGCAAAAGGTCGCTTTTGTTTACAATCCAAAATCAGTGACCTAAGATTTCCCGTTCGCTCATGCAAAAACCATTCAACCTCGTTCTGTGCATCGCAGCCCTGCTCCTACTTTCGTCCTGCTCCCCCCGCGACTTCCTCACCCGCCGCCTAGCCGCAGACCTGATCGCCGCCTCCGACATTTTCAGCGCCCCGCAGCAGCTCCAAGTCCGCACCGGCCTGATTTCCAACAAAGACTATCTCTCTCCGGAATATATCGAACTGCAACATCGCGGCTGGATTTCCGGCACCACCGCTTCCTGCGCTCCGGCGCTTGCTCCACCGCCCTGCTGGGATATCACGCTCACGCCTGCCGGCGTGGATACCTTTCAAAGTCTCATCGCGCCCGGCGATGCCGAGAAACAATCCTTCACCATTCCCGCCGCCCGCCGCGAACTGGTCGGCATCACTGGTATTGCCAAGCAGGGCAACGCTGCCGATGTCGAATTTACGTGGAGATGGATTCCCATGAACGAGGTTGGAGCGGTTCTTTATTCTGCAGACGTCCACTACCAGTCCACCGCAAGTTTTCGTTGTTACGACGACGGTTGGCGTCTGGTGGAGCGCGTCTCCCATCCCGCCGAATCTCTTGACGAATCACTCCGGAACGCCGAACCTGCGCACTGACGCGCCTGTATGCGTTGACGTGAATTCATGTCGAGTCCCGGCCCCGAATCAACTCGTCCATTGAATGTTGCTTATTGCGGACGCATCGTTGTATAACCCTACTTCCCACCAAGGGCCCTTATGAAAATCTCCAAACATCTTTTGTGGTTGAGCGTGGTTCTCGCTTCCGTATCGCTAGCTTTTGCAGACAGCAAGCCCAAACTGACTCTCGACGAATTCTTCAATTCTGTGAGCTATTCTACCGTTGCACTCTCCCCCGACGGCGTCTCTGTCGTGATCGGCACCGAGCGTGCCGACTGGGACCGGCAGATCTTTCGTAACGATCTGTGGCTCTATCGTGATGACGCGAAGGGAGGCTCGCTCATCCAACTCACACAATCGGGACACGACATCGACCCAAAATGGTCGCCCGACGGCCGCTGGATCGCGTTCCGCTCCGAGCGCAAGGTTTCTTTTGAGAAGGATTCCGATTCAAGCGATGACAAAGACGACGACAAAGGGGAAGTCAGCCAGGTCTACTTAATTTCTCCCGCCGGAGGCGAGGCGATTCCGCTGACGCAGGGCCAGGAGGAAGTACATACATTTTCCTGGTCGGCAGACTCGCGCACTATCTACTTCGCCACCCGCAATCCCTGGACCAAGGCACAGAAAGACGACTACAAGAAAACATGGAAGGACGTAGTGCGGTATCGCACCGCCGAACGCGGTGACACCATCTTCGCCATCGACCTTGCGGCTGCCCTCGCCAGCCACGCCGCCGCTCCTGCGAAATTAGAGAGTGACGCCGACAAAGAATCCGATCTCACTCCCGGCGCCCGCACCATTGCAACCTCGCCGCTACGCGTAGACGATCTGATGACTTCCCCGGATGGCAGCAAGCTGGCCTTCCTCTCCAGCGCCATCAACCAGCGGCAAGAAAAGTTTGAAGACTACGAAATTTACGCGCTCGATCTTCCCAGTGTGGCGCGGGCGCCCTCGCCCGCGAATGCCGGCAGCCAGACTAATCTTGCCTCGCAACCCCGCCAGCTAACCCACAATCAGGCTCAGGAGGTCAGCCCGCGATGGGCCAATGACAGTCGCCACGTTTTCTTCGGCGTCGAAGTCGGAGACGTCACCGGTCCCTATCGCGATCTTCAACCGCACCTCTACTGGGTTGATAGCGAAAAGCCCGATAGCGGTACCGGCGCGGTCGAGCAGTGGAGCAAAGACTTCATCGGTCCGGTGGACCATTACTCCGTCACCGCCGACGGCGTGCTGGCCTCCGCGCGTCTCGGAACGGAAGTGGCTATGTATTCCGTCGCGCAGCCCGGCCAGTCTCTGCACAAACTCAACGGCTGGGAAGGGACTTACGAAATTTTATCGACTACCGCGCATAGTCCCCGCGTTGCGTTCGTCCATTCGTCGTTGCGGAAGCCGGCCGAAGTCTACTTGGCGGAGAGCGCCGATAAGCTGGATCAAGCGCGTCCCATTACTTCACTCAACCATCTCTTCGCCGAGCGCGATCTTCCTCAAGGCAAGCCCTACCGCTGGAAAGCCGACGACGGTACCACCGTCGAAGGAATGTTGATTTATCCTCCGGGCAGCTTTGAACCAGGAAAGCCCGAAGCGAAACATCTGCCCATGTTCACCTTCATTCACGGCGGCCCCGCCGACGCCGACGGCAACCACTTCGAGGCCGATTGGTACCAGTGGGCGGCGCTCGCCGCCACTAACGGCTGGCTCGTGTTCGAGCCCAACTACCGCGGGTCTACCGGCTACGGCGACAAGTTCTTGCAGCAGATCGTTCCCGTCATCGTCTCGCGTCCCGGCAAAGATATTCTCGCAGGCGTCGATGCGCTGGTGAAAGACGGCATCGCCGATCCCGATCATCTCGCCGTCGGCGGCTACAGTTATGGCGGCTACATGACCAACTGGCTCATCACGCAAACCACGCGCTTCAAGGCCGCAGTCACAGGTGCGGGCGCGGTAGAGCACGTTGGCAACTGGGGCAACGACGACACCACTTTCGACGATGCCTACTTCCTCGGCGGCCGTCCGTGGGAAGCCCAGCAGCGCTATCACGACGAAGCCGCCATTTTCCAAATCGACAAAGTCCGCACCCCCACCCACATCGTCGGCGGCGCCGACGACATTCGCGTCGCCGTGCTGGAAGATTACTTGCTGGAGCACGCGCTGTATTCGCTGGGAGTTCCAAACGCGTTGCTGATCTTCCCCGGAGAAGGCCATGGCTTAGGAAAAAATCCCTGGCACGGAAAGATCAAAGTGCGAGAAGAACTAAAGTGGCTGCAAAAATACGGCGGCGTACCATCGTCAAACTGATCGTGGGCTCAAACAAGAGTTGTCATCAAACAAGATTTGTCATCTTGAGGAGGGCGCTCTCTGCCCGACGAAGGACCTATGCAATTTGCTTGCGCCGCCTGTGGATTCTGCGCCGAAATAAAGTTTGCGGCGGCGTTGCCTGAGCAGGATGGTTTGATTTGTCATCCTGAGGAGGGCGCTCTTTGCCCGACGAAGGACCTATGCAACCTTTGTGTCCAATTGTGGATGCTGCGCTCAATAAAAGAATCGAATCCGTGGGGAAAGACGCAGCTCGCACCACCCGACCCCAGCCCCGTAGGGGCGGCATACAATAGCCCCGGACGTAACAGGCTGTTACGAAACCCAAAGCCACGCCGTGACGGTGGGACAGTAACCACTCCAGCCGCGAAGCGGCGGCATGAGAAAGCCCGGCACGGCAAGTGCCGGGAGGTCGGAAGTGGGACAAACCGAGTCCGCTTCAGCGGACGATACGAGTTTCGTAACAGCCTCGTAAGTCCGGGGGTAAGCCCAACAAATAGGAACCAAGTCCCCGAGGTACGGCATCCTTGACACATAACCCGTGTCCACATATACTGTGTCAAGGCCAAGAAAATGAACGTCACCCTGTCCCTCGACGACCAACTCGTCACCCGCGCCCGCAAGAAAGCCGAAGCTCTTGGCAAGAGCCTCAACCAGCTGATCCGCGACTACCTGCAAACCGTCGCCGGCGGAGACGACTCCGAGCGCAGCATCGATGAGTTCAAGCGCCTCTCCGGCAAAGGCCACTCCCGCGGCTGGCGCTTCAACCGAGACGAAATTCATTCCAGGCCAAGCTCGACACGATCAAGCTCGACAAGATAAAGACCATGCCCGCTCGTAGCTTCTTCGACACCAACGTCCTCATCTACGCCGACGATAAGGCCGCACCCGCCAAACAGCGCCGCGCCCTCGCCCTTATTACCGAACATCTCCGCGCCCGCACCGGCGTAGTCTCGCTCCAGGTCCTGCAGGAATATTTCGTCACCGTAACCCGCAAGTTACATGTAGACTCCTCCATCGCCCGCCGCAAAGTCGAACTATTGTCGGAATTCGACGTCGCCTCCCCCGAAGTCGCCGACATTCTCGCCGCCATCGACCTTCACCGCCTCCATGGTTTTTCCTTCTGGGATGCTCTGGTCATGCGAGCCGCCAAACAAGCCGGATGCACCGTCCTCCTGTCCGAGGATATGCAAGACGGGCGAGAAATCGATGGCCTGCAGATTGTGAATCCCTTCCGATAAGATTCCCAATTCCATACCCGCCGAGGATGCCCTTCGCTCCTATCGAGGGCCGGGTGCCCCAGGTCTCGCCGCCTCTGCGAGACCTGGGGACCTAACCAATCGAGCAACCTCACGGCCACCTCTGCGATCCATGCAGCACCCTCGCAATTTCCACCGCTTCGTCCTTCACTCGATACACAGCAATATAGGGAAGAGGCGAGAACACCAATTCACGAGTGCCCTTTGTTCTGCCGGGGCGTCCCTGCTTTGGGAACGATGCCAGCGACACAACACCATCGTAGATTTTATTGGCTACTAGCTCGGCTGCTGAGGATTTTGCTTGCGGATATACTCGACAATCGCCGCGAAATCGGCCGCGGCTTCGGGAGACCAGCGAACTGTCATCAAGGCCTGAGGATGCGCTCGATCCGCCGGCCCACTTCTTCATGCGACACAAACTTGCCGTTATCCAAGGAAGCCAGCTCTTTTTGCACTTCTCGCTTGAACCACTCGTCATGGTCCAGGTAGCTCGCCACCAATTCCTGCACGACCTGGTCCGCGGCCTTACCCGCTTCGGAGGCGATTCTCGCGAGCCTCGCTTCAAGTTCGGGCGCCAAAGAAATCTCCATAAGCGCTATTGTAGGCGGAGAACTCCGAATCTCCAATCCCCAATCGCAAAGCCGCCGCCCCGCGAAATCGAGAGAAACGATTTTTTCGGGGTTACTGGAAACTAGAAACCGGAAACTATCTCGCGGCCACCTTCACGCCACGCGACCCAGCCGCATACCGCGCGATGCCCTTATACAAAGCTTCCGCGATCTGCTCGCGGTATCCGTCGCTGCGCAGTTTCTGCTCGTCGGTGGGACTGCTCACGAAGGAAACTTCGGCCAGGATTCCGGGCATCGCGGTTTCTGTGAGAACCACGTAGGACGCTTCTTTCACCCCACGATCGCGCAGGCCAGGATTCTGTACCGACAAAGTTCCGTAGAGCGAGCGCTGCACGCTGGCCGCCAGTCGGCGCGATTGTTCGATCCTCTCATGCAAGTCAGCAGGCGAGAGCGTTGCCGTCACAGCGTTCTTGCCGCCCGCTCCATCCCGAGTCTCCAGGTCTTTGGCATTGGGCGCTGAAAAGAAGTTCGTGTAATAAGTTTCCACGCCACGCGCCGAAGGCAGGTCACTATAGTTTGCGTGTACGGATACAAACAGATCCGCCTGCGACTGGTTCGCCATTCCGGCCCGTTCGTCGAGCGGGATGTAATTGTCATCGTTCCGTGTGAGGATTACTTCCGCACCCAGGCGGCTTTCGAGCAGTTTTCCCAATCGCTGGGCAATCTCCAGGACCAGGTCTTTTTCCAGCAAGCCTCGCCGTCCCACCGTTCCCAAATCCCACCCGCCATGGCCGGCATCCACCACAATGCGCATCTTGGGCACACGCGCGCGCAGTTGCAAGTCTTCGCGCGTAGGCGGAGGAACAACGATGGCCAGCTTCTCTCGCCCGGCCTCCGGTGCTCCAGGGAAAAGATTCACCTGCGCCTTGCTGCCCCCGCCCAACTTCCGAACCTGCACCACCAGACGGTATGGATTTGGCTCCAGGCTCACGGAATAATTCGAGTTGCCTTTCGTCTCCAAGACCACGCGGGTCAAACCGGACACTGGCTGCGCCACCCGAACTCGGGCCAGCAGCGCATCGCCGACCTCAACAGTCTTTCCTTCGATTGCGGGAGCCAGCGACGTATCGTGCAAATCAAAGTAAATGCGATCCGGATTCGCCAGCCGATGCGCCTCGTATTGCACCTGATCTTCCAGATCGAGCACAACCGTGCTCGAATCGGCGGACGACCAGTGCCGAATCCCGGTGATGCGCGTCAGCTTCGACGGGTCCTGCGGCGTGACATTTGCGCTCGAGGCTTCAGACTGTGTATTCACATTCGCCGTTGCCGCAGCATTGGCGGATGAATTGACTTGACCATCTAAGATCGGATTGGATGGAGCCGCCACGGAAGAGGGTGGGACGGAAGATGAAGGCACCGACGCGGCCGGGTGCATCGGCGCTGCCGGCGGCTTCGTGATCATTTTCTGTTCAGGTTGAATCACGACCTTACTGAGCTGCGCGGTTTTCAGTTTCCACCACACCCCGCCGGCCACTAAGACGGAAACCACCAGCAGGATCAATACCAGAACAATTCCTGGATGACGCTCGGCAGCCGGCCCCGGAGCTATTTCGGTTGCAGGTGCATCCTCAGTAGCCTGGGCGGGTTCGGCGATCAGGTCCGTCGCGGCCAAAGCTGCCGTCGGTTCGACAGCTGCAGCCACAACTTCGGGCGCGTCCTCAACTTTCGGCGCAGGTTCAGCCGTCCCCACAACTTTTTCGGCAGGAGTTTCAAGCGGTAGAAGTGCCTGACTTGGAATCGCGGGCGCGGCTAACTTCACCTCCGCCACTTGCGCCGCTTCCGCGAAGCGGTCTTCGTCCTCAGGTTTGAGAGCTCCCAGAATCAGTTCCGCCAGCAATTCCAGGCTGCTCACGTCGCTGTCGTTGAAGCCGAAGGGCTCTGCCGAGAATGCTTCCAGCAATCCAATCACACGCCGCCGTCCGCACAGTGGCACGGCAACCATGGACCGTGCGCCCAACTGCCGGCACGCGTACAGGTTTACCCGCTCGTCCGTCTCGGTGTCATCACAGCGGATAATTTGTGCCGTGCGGAAACATGCTCCCGAAAATGCCGAATCGCGCTGGATGCGCGCGCCCACGTCCGGCTTGATCGCACCCGCCGAAGCCCGCAGAACAATCTCGTTGTTCTCGGCCAGAGCGATTCCCAGCCCATCTGCTCCGGTAATGGCAATCGCCCGTTCCGCGACCAGTTGCAGCACTTCGTCGAGAACAAATTGCTCCGCCTGCTCGAACTCGGCGGCCGGTGCTATCGTCTCAAATCCATTGCGCCGCGAGGCCAGCGCACGCCGCTGCCGCACTTGCTGGTGCAGCGCCGAAAATGCCAGCAGCGCCTGCAGGGCATCGCCTCCCAACGGCCGTAACTGTCGCCGCTCAGAAGCAGCGAATGGATGAGCTTGGCGAGAAGAAACTTGATAAAAACTGGCTTGCTCCGCAACAATTCCACTCCGCTCCAGCGGCCATGACGGCACCCGCGCATCCCCGAGTGGCGCATTCGCTTCGATTTCCGGTTTGGTGGGAGTTGTTGCCATTACTATTCGGTCGCGGACCGGCCAATCTCCTTCTCGCGAGTTTGGCCACACCGCAGATCCCTTGTCAATTAACTACTTTGAATAGCGGTTACGCCTGTGCTAATCCGCCAGTACGCAGTTCCGTCAGATCTTTTGCTGGCTTTAACAGTAAGCTAGCGGGATTTCACTTGACTTGCAATGACGCGTACATGCCCCTTCGGCCATGGACTTTCGTAAGACCCGTGCCCGCTGCTTTTCCGAATTCCGTACAAGCTGCAGTGCCGCTGCTGCGTCCTCAAGAAACAAGCGTAGAATCCTTGACGTTTCCTAAAGGCTCTTCCGAACTCCAACCGCAGCCACGAACTGGAGGCCACACATGTCCGCACCTCGCTCTCACGGACTCCCCAGCCCTACGGTCTGCGCCGGAATTGTCATCGCCATGTTGGCGATGATCATTATTCCCGCAGCCCTTACCCTGCACTCCGTGCGCTCTCCCGTTACGCTCGTACCCACCAGCCAAAATCCTACCCCGCACGGCTACACCTGGAGCCTTCTCCTGTTCATCGTCCCCAGTGCGTTTATTGCCGGATGGTTCTTGCCCAGCGAGGGACTGCATATTCCGCAACGTGCTTTTCGCTGGACCCTCATCATTCTTGTCCCCGTGGGCTTTTTGCTTGATTTCTTTTTCGCGCAGTGGTTTTTCTGCTATCCGAACACGGGCGCAACGTTGGGTATCCCTACCCCTGCGCTCGGCAAGCCCGTTCCCATCGAAGAATATATTTTTTATCTGACCGGCTTTCTCACAGTTCTTCTGCTTTACGTGTGGCTCGGCGAGTTCTGGCTGGCGGCTTACAATGTGCCCGACTATCCTGTCGAAGCCAGAAAGATGCTCCGCCTTCTGCAATTTCATCCCACCTCGTTGATCGTCGCCGTCGTTTTGATTGGCGCCGCATGGTTCTATAAGAAACATTTCGCCATCCCTGCGGACCAGGCGGGCTTTCCTGGATACTTCACAGTTCTTGTGGCTGGGGGCCTGCTTCCATCCATAAGTTTCTTCCCGGTGGCGCGGCGCTTCATCAACTGGCGCGCGCTCAGCCTCACGCTTTTCTTTATGCTTTTGATCAGCCTGCTCTGGGAAGCAACTCTGGCTGTGCCCTACAACTGGTGGAACTTTCAGCACCCCCAGATGATCGGGCTTTTTATTGGCGCTTGGGCCGGCCTGCCCATTGAAGAGGTCTGTGTCTGGATCGCCGTTACCTATGCCACGGCCATCGTCTTTGAAGTCGTGAAGGTCGGACTCGCGTCGGAGCGCTCTTTGGGCGAGACTATGTGGGGCGCGAGGAAACACTAATTGTCCTTGGCGGGCGGAAGAAGTGCTTGGGAACCAATTCAGTTACTGCCGGCCTGCGTCCGCCAGAAACTAAAATCTGACGAAACAGGCCCCGTCCGACTTATTCCTGGCGGTGAGTATGCAGGTAGTATCTTTTCCCGCGCGGCAAGCACGCACCGGTTATCGCCACGAACTGCGCACGCTGACCTACGTTACCCTTGATGCGGCCAACGGTGGAATCATCCGCAATCTCAACAGCGCGGGTGTGGCTGTGCAGGCCGTTGCTCCGCTGCGTCAGCAACAGCGCGTTCTCCTGCGCTTCGAGTTGAGATTTCCTCGCTTGCGCGTGGAAGCTTACGGGCACGTCAGCTGGGCCAGTTCTTCCGGGCAGTGTGGCATCCGCTTTGTGGACTTGCTGGCACAAACCGCACGCCAGATCGACGAGTGGATCTTTTCCAACCTTCTGGACTCACTCGCCCGCGAGGCCGCTCATCCCCGCTCGATCTTCGGAGCCTCGGTCGTCTCGATTGTTCGGGAAGAGAATCGTCCGGCAGAAAACGACGGACTGACTCTGTCAGCTCCGCCTCGCCCTTCGATTCAACTCGAGCCAAGCTCTACCACGAAGAATGAGGCACAGGTCTCGCATCCGCATCGTGACGAAGACCTTGCAGTTCCGGCCTGCGACCCGCACGCGCAACTGAACTGGCTTTCCCGGCCGCTCTCCGGCCGCACTCTCGCATGGTTGGTGGATAGTCTCGTTGTGATTGCGGCGTTGCTCCTGTTTGCTCTGATTTTTCTGTCGATTGCCCACGAACTTCCACAGTGGCCCCTTACCGTGGCAGCTACCTCGGTAGCTGCGGTTTTCGTCGTCGCCGCCTACTGGACCACATTTGCTGTGTTTGGAGGAGCAAGCCTGGGCGCTCGCTTGGCCGACGCGGCATCCGGTCTCAGGCAGGAAGAGGAAGGTGATGGTGATGGTCACTCTCGCTGATCTGAAGCGCACCGGCTCAGAAATTGAAGCCTGTGAATTTGAAAACAGGAAACAGGAAACTGGAAACAGGAAACAGGAAACTGAGAACTGAGAACTGAGAACCGAGAACTGAGAACTGAGAACTGCCACCCCGCCTAGTTCGCAAAATACTGCTGCGCCAGCCACAGCCGCAAGCTCTGCTGCGTCTGCGCCGCAATCTTCACGAAGCGGATGCCAACATTTCCCCGGTCGTCAGACCAGGCCACTTCTACATCGGCCTTCACTCCGCACTTCGTTCCGGGAAGCGCGAACGATGCGCGCAGCAGGTCGCTCGCATTGAATCCATCGTCGACCCGAACCTGCAACCCACCCTGGCTCAGGTTGATCAGTTCCGCCTCCACTCGTTTCTGATGGCGCCCCGTCAGCGTCACCGGCACTTCCAGCCCGGCGCGATGGTAGCGTAATCGGCCGTCGAGGATCATATTGCGCGCGGCGGAAAGTGTGCGTACCGCCTGTTCCACGGAAATCGGCTTGTCGAAGGCAAACATGGCGCCGGTAGTCCGCATATCGGGCCGACCTTGCGGTCCGCCCATGATCACCAGAGGGACCGTGCTCGCCAGTGGAGCTTCCCGCTGCAACTGGCGAAAAAACTGCCCTGTGCCGTTGAGGTCACAGTCGACAATCAGCGCATCGACTTTGGAGTTTGTGAGCCGCGCCAGGGCTCGCTGCGGTTCGCTCTCGACGGCGACATCCATGTGCAAACCGCCGAGAATGCATTCCAGAACACTGACTTCCTGCCAATCGCGCGAAACTACCATCGACGAGAGTGTCATGTCACCACTGTACCGGCACTGGTAATCACGACGTAGATCACCAACGTAATGCGGGCTTCCGGACGGCAGGCTACGTCGCGAACAAGAGATCAATCGTTGACCCGGTTTTGAGTGTGTTGGCCTGATAACTACAGTTAAGTTTGTTATCCCCTGATCGAGAGCATCGGGGGAGTCGGGCCCAGCGTCGCGTCCCGACTACGGCACCACTCGGAATTGTTTGTTGCTACTCAGCGTGCCACTGGGTGTGTTGACAGTGATGTAGCCGGTTGTGGCTCCGCTGGGCACTGTAGCCGACAAGTAGGTGTCGGATTGCACGGTA
>OCZU010000668.1_pt1 | contig 23032 bp, 21 predicted proteins | sample 1539001 | NCBI WGS metagenome assembly OCZU01 (sample SAMEA3539306, study PRJEB22396) | soil metagenome | biome: tundra; feature: field; material: soil | place: USA | collected 2010-05 | depth 0.15 m | reverse complement strand
TGGACGCCTCGGCCTATACCTAGTGAGGTTGCGCTATTTCACGCATGGGTACCAGCCCCGCGCCGCACTCGTAGCTCGATCGTGATTAAATTCGTGCCGTTTTGTCATCGAGTGTGACATTCGATGCGCGTGGGGCTGGACGGTCCGGCGGCGCTGGTGGGGTTGAGGTAGCGCATCCTGACTGACGCGCAGAAAACCGGCAAATAGTGGCGGAAACGGCCGGCGAACGAAAACTTCGGCTCAGGTGATGCCGTGGCGGCGCAAGATGTCCGCGACGTCCCCGAGATCGTCATCGTCATCGCGGGCAGCGGCCTTGCCCTTGCGCGCCTTGACCGGAGCCTGGGCGGGCACCGTGGGCGTAGCCCCAGAGACCCCGGGAGTCCTAGTGGACAGCTGCCGCGAGCCGGCCGCGGGCAGCGGGCCGGTGGCGCCGCCTGCCGACGCGGCGGCCGGCGCTTCCTTCTTGCGCTTCACGCCCCGGCGCCGTCGCAGGCCACCGGACACGACGAGAAGGAACACCGCCACCCCGGCCAGCGCGATCCCGGACCACACTTTGGTCGAGAACACGAAGCCGGTCGCGAAGTCCCCGATGGCGATCCCGATCTTCCAGAACATCTCGATCGCGCCGGTGAGATAGGCGGCCAGCGGCAGCAGGGACCAGCCTGCTCCGCGCAGGCCCGCGCTGATGCCGCGCCGTCGCATCGCGAGATAGCTCAGCACCAGGCCTAGCCCGGTCAGTCCCCCGCACAGTGGCAGCCAGGCGATCTTGTCGTAAGTGGACATGCGCGCCTCCCGCGGTTCTGCTTGCAGTCTAAGGCGTGCCAGGCGCGCGAGGCTCTGGTGCTAACCCCCTAAGCGGCCTGGGGGACCGCCCCAAGGGTTTAACCCTTCACCCATACTCCTTCGGGGCCCGCCTGAAGATCGAGCAGCGAGCGCACCACGATCCGGCCAGGTGCCTCCTCGATCGGGATCAGCGACGGGACGGCGATGACGCGGCAGCCGGCGGCCTGCGCCGAGGCCACGCCGTTAGGCGAATCCTCCAGGGCGACGCAGCGGCCCGGGTCCACCTCGAGCAGCTTGGCCGCGAGCAGGTAGGGCTCGGGGTCGGGCTTGGTCGCGCTGACGTCGTCGGCGCACACCAGCGCGTCGAACCGCATGCCGGTGCTGGCCAGCACCGTGTCCATGAACCGGCGCTCGGAAGAGGTCACAAGCGCGCGCGGCAGGCCCGCCGCCGCGACCGAAGCGAGCAGCTCGCGCGCGCCGGGCCGCATCGGCACACCGTGGTCGCGGACACGCCCGGCGATCTCGGACATGAGCCACCCGCCGACCACCTCGGGGGGCGCCGGCCTGGCCGCCTTCGTGAGCAGGTAACGCACCGTGCGGTCCAGGCTGCCGCCGAGCAGCTGCCGCTGATCCGCCTTGGTCCAGTCAGCACCGAGCCTGGCCATGACCGCGGTCTCGGCCTCGAGCCACAGCGGTTCGGAGTCAACCAGCAGCCCGTCCATGTCGAACAGCACCGCGGCGGTGGCGCCAGCATCACTCATGCGCTGAAGGATCTCGTTGCAGCCCTCGTAACCTGAGAAATCGTCAATGGTGGCATCGCTCGCCTGAAGCATGGTGCCCATGGCCCCGTCTGCCACCACGACCCGCTCGGCCAGGGCCGCCCGTAGTGTACTCATCATCGACGCCCATTCTAGGCGGCCGCGCTAAGGTATCCCCGCGAGCGCGATCCGGGCAGATTTCCGACCGCACCTGACACGGCGGCCGGTCACCCACTGAGCAAGGCTGACCACGTAGGCTGTTACCGAATGGCCTGCGCTCTTCCGGGGAGGTGGCGACTCATCGAATTCAGCGACATCGGCGAACTCGCTTCTCCGGTCGCCATCGCCGGTTTCGAGGGCTGGAATGACGCGGGGGAAGCGGCCAGCGGGGTGGTCAACCACCTGGGCATCGCCTGGCAGGCGACCCCGATCGGCGCCATCGACCCCGAGGACTTCTACGACTTCCAGGTCAACAGGCCGGTGGTCGAGATCGAGGGCGGGCACACCCAGCGCCTGATCTGGCCGACGACCAGGATCTCCCTGGCCCGCGCCCAGTCAGCCGACCCGACCGTGCCGCCGACCGGCCTATCCCGGGACGTCGTCCTCGTGCACGGCATCGAGCCGAACATGCGCTGGCGGGCCTTCAGCGAGGAACTGGTGCAGGGCCTGGAAAGCCTCGGCGTGGATCTCATCATCTTGCTCGGCGCGCTGCTCGCCGACGCACCGCACACCCGCCCGGTGCCGTTGTCCGTGGGTGCGTCGAATTCGGCCCTGGCCGTCGATGTCGGCGTCGGCCGGGTGGACTACAAGGGGCCCACCGGGATCGTCGGGGTGCTCCAGCACACCTGCACCGGGGCGGGCATCCCGACTGTCTCGCTGTGGGCCCAGGTGCCGCACTACGTGGCGCAGCCGCCGAGCCCGAAGGCCACGCTGGCCCTGCTGCGCGGGGTCGAGGACATCCTGGACGCACCGCTGCCGCTGGCCGACCTGCCTGAGGAGGCCCGCGCCTGGGAGCGCGGAGTGGACGAGCTCGCCCAGCAGGATTCAGAGGTCGCCGACTACGTGCGGACGCTGGAAGAGGCAAAGGACGCGATGGACCTGCCCGAGGCGAGCGGGGACGCGATCGCCCGGGAGTTCGAGCGTTATTTCCGGCGGCACGGCGGCGGAGAGTCGTTGGGTCCGGGCGGTATCTGACCCCGATGGCCGTCCAGAGCCGCTTGCCACGGCGGCTGCTCCGCATCCTCGGCGCCACTGCCGTCATCGGAGTCTTCTGGGTGCTGATGGTGCTCCCGTCCGGGGTGCGGACCCTGGCGAACTCGGACACGATCGAGGTGGCCGGGCTGCGGGGCACGGTCAGCGTCCTGCAGATCCGCGGCCCGTCCGATAAACAGCCGCACCCGGTGTGGGTGTGGCGGCCGCCGGGCCCGGATTCCGCCACCATCCCGGTGCTGTACTTCCTGCACGGGTATCCGGGCCACGCCCAGAACCCCTTCGCGGACGGCCTGGCCGGTACGCTGAACAAGCTGCTGCAGGAGGGCTACCCGCCGTTCGTCTTCGCCAGCATCGACGGGTACGGCGAGCGGCACTCTGACACCGAGTGGGCGAATTCCTACAACGGCAACGAACTGGTGATGGACCGGGTGGTGGACGCGGCCATCCCCGCCGTCGAAGGTACGCACATGCGCGACGCGGCGCACCGGGCCATCGCCGGATTCTCGATGGGCGGCTACGGTGCCATGAACATCGCGATGCAGAACCCTGGGGTCTTCGGTCAGGTCGTGTCCATCGCGGGCTACTTCGTCGTGAACGACCTGTCGGACATGTTCGGCGACTTGCCGTCCGTGATCACCGAGAACACCCCGTCTGATCACCCGTGGCGGGCCCGGGGTCTGCATGTCCTGCTCGATGAGGACGCATCCGATCCCAACTCCCTCATCCGCGGTCAGGCGGCCTGGATGGGCGGCTTGCTGCGTAAGTACGGCGTCCCGGTGACCGTGCACATCCAGCCGGGCACCCACGACTGGACCTACGCGATGAACGCGCTGCAGTACTCGTTTACCTTCTTGTCCGACAACTGGCGGCAAGCCGCCGCCGTCAGCACGGGCTGGCCCCCAGAAGCCGCGGAACCATAATGAGCATCTGATAAATGGATCCGCTGCACCTGATCCGCCTGGAGTATTTATTAAGCGCTCAGTCAGACCGGAGGCCAGGGCACGGCCGGCCAGTCCGTGGGCGGGTACGGATGGACACGGTGCTTCAGGAGCGTGTCCATCCTGATCTTGGTGGCGTCGATTTCGCTCGCGCTGATCAGCGGGGCAAGCTCGTCGGTCAGGCCGCCCTCGGTGAACTCGGTGTTCAGGCGGCGCAGTGCCTCCAGCGAGCGCCGGGGCAGCGTCTTACCCCGCCACTGCCACAAAACGGTGCGCAGTTTGTAATCCTCGGCGAAGCACACCCCGTGATCGCAGCCGTACAGATGCCCGTTGGCTACCGGCAGCAGGTGACCGATCTTCCTGTCCGCGTTGTTCACCACGGCGTCGAACACGGCCATGTCGCGCAGCCCGGCGTGATCGGCGCGGCGGGACAACGCGATCAGGTCCACGTCAGTGTCGTGGTCGATCCACAGCTGGCACATGCCGGGCCCGAACGGCCCGTCCCGCAGCACGGTGGGCGGGACCGCATCCCAGCCCGCCGCGCGTGACACGGCGTAGGCCGCGACCTCGCGGCCCGCCAGCGTGCCGGTGGGAAAGTCCCACAGCGGACGCTCGCCGGCGACCGGCTTGTAGACGCAGGCGACCCGGTTCTCCTGGCTGTTCTGGCTTTTCTGGCCCTTGGAATTGGCCGGCTTGCGCCCTGAAACGCTGATCGTGCAGTACAGCGTCGCGTTGGACGCGTCGACCAGGCGCCCTTCGACCTCCAGTTTCCCGCTCGACAGCAGCTCGAGCGCGGCCTGCTCGCCATCCTTGTCGTCCGGTCCTGATCGCTTCGGGTCAAGCATGGCCGGCGCGGTGACCGTTCTGCCGCGGGCAGACATGTCCGTCGGTATCCAGCGGCAGGCCGCATAGCGGACACGGCGGCCGGCCCGCCTGGACGATCTTGGCGGCGCGCTGGGCGAAGGCGCGCGCGGCCTCCGGCGTGATCCGCACCCGCAGCACTCCGGGCCCGTCCGCGGGCAGGTCCTCGGCCAGCGGCTCGACCGGCTCATCCGATTCTTCCTGCGCCTCGATGACGACCATCCCGCCGTCGCCGTCCCAGGCCAGGGCGATCGCGCCCACCCGGAAGTCCTCGAGCAGCGGCAGGTCGAGCGGCGCGTCGTCCTGCAGCCCGGTGGGCGTGACGGCAGGCACCTCGGGCGACCCGCCGGTGCGCCTGAGCACTTCGTCCAGTAGCTCGTCGATGCGTTCGGCTAGCAAGCTCACCTGGAATTTCTCCAGCACGACACTGGTCACGCGACCGCTGGAGGTGGCCTGCAGGTAGAAGATCCGTTCCCCAGGCTGCCCGACCGCGCCGGCCACGAACCTGTCCGGCGGGTCATAGAAATAGACCGGCATAGTCCTATCCTCGCGTGTCCGCCGATTGCTGGCGACCTGAAGGGGGTGAAGAAGGTGAGGGGCCCGAAGGGCTCACCACGACGGGCCGCCTATCCGACCCGTTGGCGCTGTCGGCTCCGTCGGACCCGCCGGACCCGCCGCCGACGGCCGCATCGCTGGACGCGCCGCCACTGCCGTGCCCGTTGCGTGGCATGAGGTCATCCATGCCACCTCCTCTGTCGTTCATCCGGACCAGGAAGGGCCGCATCGGCGTATACCTGATCACGGTCAGTGAGCACGGATCGGCCTGGATCCGCTGGCTCTGATCGAGGTGCAATCCCAGGCTATCGGCCACGATGGCCTTGATGACATCACCGTGCGAACAGATGAGATAGGTAGCGTTCGGGCCGAGCCTGGCATTCCATTCCCTGACCGCGGCCACCGCCCGGTGCTGCATGCCGGACATCGACTCGCCTTCCGGACCAGGGAACGTCACCGCGCTCGGGTGCGCTTGCACCACCCGCCACAGTTGCTCCCGCGCCAGCTTCTTCAGTGGCTTGCCGGTCCAGTCCCCGTAGTGGCATTCCCCCAGCCGGTCCTCAGTGAGGACCGGCTGGCCGTCTCTGGTCGCCGCGATCGCCTCCGCCGTCTGCTGGCAACGTTCCAGCGGGCTGCTGACAATGGCGTCAAGCGGGAGCGGGGCGAGCCGGGCCGCCAGCGCGGCCGCCTGGGCCCGGCCCCGGTCATCGAGCGATATGCCGGGCGTCCACCCGGTCAGCACGTGGCCGGTCGTCGCGGTGAGGCCGTGCCGGACCAGCAGAAGCGTCGTCACGTTTCCCGACTCTAGCCGGTTCGGTCCCGTTACCCGGAAGACGCGGCTCCCGGCCAGGAGCGCTGGGCGCGGCTACTCCGCAGGAGTCAGCCCGTGCTGGTCGTCCTGGAGGACGAATATCGCGGACCCGAACTCCAGCCGGTCGCCGGCTCGCACCGGGACGGTCTCCCGGATCAGCCAGCCGTTCAGCCTGGTGCCATTGTGGGATCCGAGGTCGTTGAGCAGCCAGCCGCCGGCGCCGCGCACCAGCTCGGCGTGCCGCCGGGACACCGACAAGTCAGCCAGGCACAGGTCGCAGTCACGAGTCCGCCCGATGGTGAAGCGGTCGCCGCGGCCCGGCGGGAAGAAAAGCGGCGCCGGCGTGGCCGCCGGTCCGGCCGCCCGGTTGAACTGGCCAGGCACAGCGCCCGGCCCGGGCCCGGGGAACGGGCCGAACCCGTGGCTCTGGCCGGGTCCGTAGTTCGGGCCGGACCCAGGGAACGGACGGGACCCGCCGTACCGGACCGCCTGATCTCTATCCCGGCCCGTGTGTCCAGGGTCGGCCACCGGAACCCGGGCTCCCCGCAGGGCGGTTCTGATCCGGGCCAGCAGCCGGACCCGCCGGGGAGGCAGGTCGGTGAACAGTTTCGCCAGCTGACCGCGATTACGTGCGTCCAGGGCGGTCTGCATGCGGTACACGAAGGTCTCGTGCGAGAGCCGGCCCTCGACGAACTCATCCCTCAGCTCGTTGACCGCGTGATCGCGATCCGCATCGGAGACACGGAGAGATTCGGGTGTTGTGGGCGTGTCCGCCGTCGACCCTCCCATGAATGGAGTATCGGCATCATCCGCTCGAAGGGCAAGGGCTGACCGCGGATAACTGCCTACGGCGGCCGGAAACTCCCTTCGACGCTCCCTGGGCGGAGCTCCGATCGAGATCCGGTCCGGCAGCCAGCCTCCGGAGACAGGCCCCATTATCACGATGAGCCACAAAACGATCATAATCACAGACGACAAGGCCGGACGAGACGGGCATAAAGCACTCCCGAGCTAGGGTGGCGGATTCCAACGTCCTTCATACCCGGGCCCAGGAGCGCCCTGCTGCCCTAATTAGTTACATACCACGACTGATAGCCGGAGGCAGGGAATCACCCACCTTCCACAGCTCCTCGGGAAGGAAGTTGCATGGGTACAGAATCACCCAGGCACCAGCTGAGTGGGAGTTTCCGGCGACGTTGAGGCATAGACTCGTGGACTTATCCTGCATAAACGCGACCTCGTCATTGCCGCCACCCTCCTGGTGGAAGCAGTCCAACGTGCTGCAAAGTACCGGTACCCGAGCTCGGGGAACATCGAAGACACACCTCGGCTCGGGTATGCAAGCACAGGTCGGTGTCTTTAGAGAATAATGGCCGTTGCTGTGGGGATGCGGCCGAGGTCTCGGTCTTTGAGCCGGCAGCTGTCGCCATTAAGGGTGATGACGCCGGGACTTCGGCTTATACCGGTGCGTCTCCGCTGCGTCCGGCGGCGATCATGGCCGAGCTGCCTACGGCCGCACCGTCCGGAGTCTGCAGCGGAAAGTGGCACGCGGCCACGTGGCCCGGGCCGTAGGAGCGGAGCTCGGGCTCCTCGGCGGCGCAGCGGTCCTGAGCGAGCGGGCACCTGGTGCGGAACCGGCACCCCGACGGCGGGTTCACCGGGCTGGGCAGCTCACCCTTGATGGCCGCGCCGGTCTTGGCCCGCTCCGCGGCCGGATCCGGGGTCGGGATGGTGGCAATCAGGCCTGCCGTGTACGGATGCGCGGCCCGCTCGTAGATGTCATCCCCGGAGCCAAGCTCGACCATCTTGCCCAGGTACATGACGCCGATCCGGTCAGCCATGTACTTGACCACCGCGAGATCGTGCGAGATCACCACGTAGGTCAGGCCGTGCGTGGCCTGCAGCCGCTTCATCAGGTTCAGCACCTGCGCCCTGATCGACACGTCAAGCGCGCTGACCGGCTCGTCCGCCACGATGAGCCTGGGGTTCACGGTGAGCGCCCGGGCCAGGCCGATGCGCTGGCGCTGGCCGCCGGAGAATTCATGCGGGTAGCGTTCCACCGCGTTCTGCGGCAACCCGACCTCGCTGAGCAGCTCGGAGACACGTTCCCGCTGCGCCCGCTTGCTGCCGAGGTGCTGGACGGCGAGCGGCTCGGCGATGATGGTGCCGACCCGCATTCGCGGGTCCAGCGAGGACTGCGGATCCTGGAACATCAGCTGCAGGTCGCGGCGCTTGCGCCGGAGGTCGGCGCGGTGCAGCTTGGACACGTCCTCGCCGTTGACCGAGATCGAGCCGGAGTTCGGCCGCTCCAGCGCCACGATCAGCTTGCCGATCGTGGTCTTGCCGCACCCTGATTCGCCGACCAGCCCGAACGTGGTGCCGGCCGGAACCGCGAAGGAAACGTCCGAGACGGCCTTGACGCTCGCCACCCGGCGCTGCAGGATGGCGCCGGAGGTGACAGGGAATTCCTTCACCAGATTCCGCAATTCGAGCAGCGGGGCCGCGCCATTGCCGTTCACCGCGGCCACTTCGACGCGCCGCTCGGTTACCTCCAGGCGCCCGTCGGCCGTCTCGGCCAGGCCACCGGCCACCACCACCACCACCGACTCCTCAGCGGCCGCTGGCTCCTCGGCGGTCACGGGCTGGGCCTCCGGCGCCTCCGAAGTGGCCCCGGATGTGCCGGTGTCAGCCAGCGAGGCGTCGTGGACGTAGCCGACGTTGTCGCTGGCCGCGGCCTCGTCCAGGCTTTCTGCGTCCGATCCCACCAGGCCGGTGCTGGCGGCGTCCGGGCCGCTCTGCCCGATCACCGTCAGCGTGAGCGGGCCGTCCACGGGGTGCCAGCAGGAGAACCTGTGCTCGAACGTCTTCCCGGCCAGGGACGGCTCTTCGGTCCGGCACTTGTCCGTGGCCCGGGTGCACCGGGCCGCGAACCGGCAACCCTGCGGCAGATGCGCCAGGTCCGGCGGCAGGCCGGGAATGGCGTGCAGCGCCTTTTTCGCATCCTGGTTCAGCTGCGGGATCGAAGCCAGCAGCGCCTGGGTGTACGGATGGTGCATCTCCTCGAAGAGCGCGGCCGCCTCGGCCGTCTCCACCACCCGGCCCGCGTACATCACGTTGACCCGGTCGGCGTGCCCGGCGATCACGCCCATGTCGTGGGTAATCAGCAGCATCGCCATGCCCAGCCGTTCCTTCAGGTCCCTGAGCAGGGCGAGGATCTGGGCCTGAATGGTGACATCGAGGGCCGTCGTCGGCTCGTCGGCGATGAGCAGCTTGGGCTCACAAGCCAGCGCCATGGCGATCATCACGCGCTGCCGCAGGCCGCCGGACAGCTGGTGCGGATAGTCCTTGAGCCGCTCCTTGGGCCGGGGCAGGCCGACCAGGTTCAGCACCTCCACCGCCCGGTCGAGCGCTTCGGCCTTCGAGGCGTTCCTGTGCAGCCGCACCGGCTCGCCGACCTGGTACCCGATGGTCTTGGTCGGGTCGAGCGAGGTCAGCGGATCCTGGAAGATCATCGCGATGTCGTTGCCCCGGATCCGCCGCAGCTCTTCGTCCTTCAGCCCGACGAGTTCACGGTCGTTGAGCTTGATCGATCCGTTGACGATCGACCCACCAGGCGGCAGCAGTCCCATGATCGACAAGCCGGTCATGGACTTGCCGCAGCCGGACTCCCCGACGACGCCGAGGGTCTCGCCGGCGTCGACCTGCAGATCGATGTTGCCCACGGCCTGCACGACGGAACTGGTGAGCTTGATGTGCGTCGACAAGTTCTGGATCTCAAGGACTGGGGCCATCGGGCCGCTACCTCTCGTTGATGGTGACTTCTGTGATCATCTCGCCGCGCCGCGGCCTGCCGTTACCGGCGTCTGAGCCGTACGTCCATCGAGTCGCGCAGCGCGTCGCCGATGAAGTTCAGAGCCATCACGGTCAAGACGATGCAGATGCCGACCGGGTAGATCAGCCACCAGTAGCCGTCCTGCAGGAATCCGATACCGTTCGAGAGCTGGTCACCCCAGTCCACCGAGGGGTAATGCAGGCCGAAGCCGAGGAAGCCGATGTAGGCGACGGCCAGGATCGCGTCCGCGACCTGGAACGTCACGTTCACGATGACCACGCCGAGCGCGTTGGGGATCAGGTGCCTGCTGATCAGCCGCCACGGAGTCGCCCCGGCCGTGCGCGCGGCCAGGACGAAATCTCGCTCTCTCAACGTAAGCACTTCGCCGCGGACCAGCCGGGCCGGGACCGGCCAGGCGAAGAAGCCGATGACCAGGCTCAGCGACAGCACCGTCGCGCCGAACTTCACCGCCAGGATCAGGACCACGAACAGGAAAGGAATGGAGAGGAACACGTCGACCACGCGCATCATGACCGAGTCGATGATGCCGCCGGCCAGGCCCGCGACGGCGCCCCACATCGTGCCGACCACGATGGCGACGAACGCGGCGAAGAAGCCGATCTCCAGCGCGGCCTGGCCGCCCAGCATGATGCGGCCGAGCTCGTCGAACCCCAGGTTGTCGGTGCCGAGCAGGTTTGACCCGGACGGCGGCAAGTTCGCCAGGATGTCGTTGGTGTCGAGCTGGTCGGTGTGGTAGATGTGCGGGCCGACAAAGCAGAAGAGCACGAAGAAAATGAGTATGCCGAAGCCGACGACGGCGAGCCGGTTGCTGGTGAACTCGCGCAGCGCGAGCCGCCACCCGCTTTGAATCGCCCCTAGTTCACCGGCATCGGCCACATGGACGACCCGTTGCGCGTCCAGCGGCATGGGTGACATCGACATGGCTGCCTCCTTCTTCCTTTAGCCTGGCCGGTCAGGCCAGCCGGATGCGCGGGTCGGCGACGGTCAGCGCCAGGTCCGCGATCAGGTTTCCGACGACGACAAGGACGGCGCCCATCAGCGTGTAGGCGAGCATGACCGGAAAATCGACCTTCACCAGGCTGATGAAGAAGAGCAGCCCCAGCCCCGGGTAGTTGAACAATGACTCGGTAATCAGGTTGCCGGCCAGCAGGATCGGCAGCGACAGGCCGATCAGCGTCACCATCGGCAAGCTGGCGTTGCGGACCAGGTGCCGGGTCAGCACCAGCCGTTCCGGCAGGCCCTTGGCCCGCGACACCTTGATGTAGTCCTGGGCCAGGACATCCATCGACGAGGACCGCATGTACCTGGAGAAGCTGGCCACGGTGACAGCCGTGAGCGTGGCGATCGGCAGCGTCATGGAATGCCAGTCCCCCATGATCGCCCAGACCGAATTGGACTGGCTCGCCTCGAAGTTGAAGATGGGGAACGTGAGCGCGAAGACCTGGATCAGGATCAGCCCGAGGAAGAACGACGGCATCGAGTACAGGATGAACGCGGCGCTGGTGGCCACGTTGTCCCCGATGGTGTTGCGCTTGACCGCCTGGAAGATGCCGAGCGGCAGGGCGATCAGGATGGCGAGCAGCAGGGATATCCCGGACAGGTAGGCACTGCGGCCGATCCGCTCGTTGATCAGCGACAGCACGGGCTGGTTCTCCACATAGGAGTAACCCAGGTTGGCGTGCAGCAAGTTGTTCACGTAGCGCAGGTACTGCACGACGACCGGGTCGTCGTAGCCGTTGGCCTTGTTCCAGGCCGCGACCTGGCCTGCGGTGGCGTGCAGGCCGAGCACGTCCCTGGCCGGCGACGGGTAGGCGGCGTGCAGCAGGACGAAGATGAAGATGGAGACGCCGATGACCACCACGATCGAGGTGACGAGCCGGCGTGCTAGGTAGGTGATCATTATCCCTGCCTTCCCTCCGCGGCGCTCCGCCGCGAACCGGACGGTGACACGGCGTGCCTTTTGACCATGTATCGCCCGAACCGCTGCCCTGGTCTCCGGTGTATCACCGGAGACCAGGGCAGTCCAGCGCCCGAGGAGGTTACTTAGTGAAGAACCAGTACTCGGGTGTCGCGTAGTACTGCGTGAGGTTCTCGAACGACGTCTGCGGACCGGAGAGGGTGGTCTTCCAGGACCAGATGTAGTCCGGGTTGGGCTGGAATTGCGCCGGCTGGTTCGCGGTGAGGAACGAGGCCTCGTTCTTCACCGCCGACGGGTCGCCGCCGGAGATGGAGGCGTTGATGAGGGAATCGGCGGTCGGGTTGCTGTAGTCGCCGATCTGGTTGGTCCCGCCGGTGTTGAACAGGCCGAACGTGGTCGCGTACGGCACGTCGGTCTCACCGCCGAAGTCCTCCATCGCCCACTTGTTCTCGTTCGCCGGAGCGGACGGGTCCAGGTAGTTGGCGATCATGAAGTTGAAGTTGCTGCCGGACAGGGTGATCTTGATGCCGACCTGCGCCGCCTTCGACGCCAGGTCGGTGGCCTGGTCCCCGATCAGCGCCGGTGCGGTGCTGTAGATGAAGTTGAACGCCAGCTTGGTGCCCGCGGGAATGCCGGCACCGCAGTCGCCGGCGGCCGTGCCCGGCTTCGCGCAGGTGCTGGTGCCGCCGGGGACCACGTTCCAGCCGTTGCTCTTCAGGATGCTGGCCGCGGTCGACACGCTGAAGGGGTACGGGGCGGTCGCCGCGTCAGCCGGCAGGTACGGGCTCACCGGGTAGGCCGGGATCGGCCCGTAGGCCGGAGCGCCCGCCTTGTGCATGAACGCATTGATCCAGCCCTGCTGGTCCTGCAGGTGCGCCATCGCCTGACGGAAGTACAGCTGAGAGACGATGTTGTTGAAGTCGCCGGTCTTGTCCTTGAAGTTGTAGTTGGCGAAGTTCATGCCGTAGTCAGGCTCGCCGAAGACGCTGTAGCCGCCGCGCGTGATCTGCGATATCTGCGGAACGTCGTCCTGCGGTATGTAGCCCACGTCGATGCTGCCCGACTTGACCGCGTTGAACTCGGCCGTGTCCGAGGTGAAGGGAACACCCTGGAAGCTGGACATCTTCGCCGCGTGCGGGCCGCCGTAGGTGGTGTTGGGCACCATCGTGAAGCCACCGCTGGTGGTGTTGTAGGCGGACAGCTTGTACGGCCCGTCGACGACCTGCCACAGCGGGTTGCTCGCGTACGTGCTCAGCGACTTGGACTGGGCGGTCAGGTAGGCGAAGATCTTCGCCATGGTGGCCGGGGTCCAGCCGGATGCAGGGACAACCGAGCCGCTGTCCGAGGTCTTCGCCCACAGGAAGCTCGGCAGCGGGATCAGCGGTCCCTGACCGAGCAGGTCGTCGGTGAACCAGGTCGGGTTGACCGCCGACTTGAGGTTCATGACCAGCGTGGTCGAGTTCGGCTCCGAGGTGCTGACCAGGTTGTCCGGGAAGTGGCCGGGCACGTAGCCCTCCCAGTCCGCCGGGGACGCCTTGACCGCGGCCTTGACCAGGTCGATGTAGAAGAGCAGGTCGTTGGCGGTGATGGGCTGACCGTTCGACCACTTGTAGCTGCTCTTCAGCGAGACCGTCACCGTCTTGTCGCCGTTGGTGTACGTCGCCGGGTTGGCGACGCTCATCGACGGCTCGACCTCGGGAACGACGCCGTTCACCGTCCAGTAGAGCGGCCGCCACATCTCCCAGATGAAGGTGAAGTTGTTGTACACCGAGTTCGAAGCCGACGGCACGACCGGGAGGATCCAGGTCGGGGAGGTACCAGGCGCGATCGCCCAGGTCACTGTGCCCGCCTTCTGGGTACCGCTAGCTTCCGCGGGCACCGTCCCGATCCCGCCGGGAACCGATACGGCTCCGCCCTGGGTGTTGGTCGATCCGCCGCCGCTGCTACTGCTACTGCTACTGCTGCTGCAGGCGGCAAGCGCGGTGATGCTCGCCACCGCGAGGACTAGCCCCCCGATACTCTTGCTCCGGATCTTCATCATCGGCCCTCCCTCCTCGCGCTGTTCGCGCTTCTGGTCCGTCCTGGGGTCATCAGGTTGTCGCCCTTCTCTTCTCTGTTTCGCCGGTGATCCGCTCCGCACCGTCGCGGGGCGCCGGGTCGCAGGCCCCTAAACCGCATACGGCCCGTTTCCCGGCACATCCGTGCCGGCTCATGCCGAGCCGGCCGGTGAGCTACCGGTGTTATGAGTTAGCGGAAGCGTAAGTTCCATATTGCATCGATCTCTCGCCAAAAATGTCACAACTTGCCATCAATCCCCTGGCGGCAACGTCCCGCCGCGTCACGTATACCATCCGGATATTTCCGGATCCAACCCCTCCTGTTAACCTTCGTCTCACGGAGTGCACACGCCCCAGGAGCCTGAAGGCTTGCCGCACGGAGACGATCTCGCCGCAGAATCTCCGTCCAGAGCCGCCGCTGCCGCCAAGAACCTCAGCGAGCCACCTCCGCGCGTACCCCTTCGATACCACAGTGGCTATACCCTACTCGTGACTACTAAGAGTCACTGTTGAGCAATGTGTAGACAAATCGTTACCCTGTGCTGATATTTCTCCGGCGACACCGCGGTGCCGTGGGGCTCTTGCGCTGTCCTGAGCATGATGAGCCACTTGGTTGAATACCATAAACCTCGCGTCACGGCGTCCTTGAGTGGCCCCTGGGGAAACGCCGGATTGCGCGGTGAAATGGCGACCCTGCCACCCAGGACACGCACGGGAGGGGGACCCGGACATTGACTCGCCGGGGCCCCGGCCGCTAATTACTCTGGGTAAATAACAAATTGACTATCAATTCATAACACATCGAAAACAATGGCCGCTGACGGGCTCCGATGCGCCCATGTCACAGACGGCGCGGCCCGGACGACGGACCAGTGCGGCCGGACGTCACAGCGGGCTGCTCGTGTGGTCCACCCGGGCCACTTCCTGCTCGATGATCGGGCCCTCGTCGAGGTCCGCGGTGACGTAGTGCGCGGTCGCGCCGATCAGCTTCACGCCGTGCGCGTGCGCCTGCTGGTAGGGCCGCGCCCCCTTGAAGCTCGGCAGGAACGAGTGGTGGATGTTGATGATGCGGCCCGCCATCTTGGCGCACAGGTCCGGCGACAGGATGCGCATGTACCGGGCCAGCACCACGAAGTCGATGCTCAGCTCGCCGCGCGCCGGTACAGCAGGTCGTTCAGGCAGTGCCCGGCCTTGGACACCATGATCAGCACCCGTGGCCGGACGGCGACGTCGTGCAGCTCCCAGTCCATGCCGAACTCGGCCGCCACCGGGGTGAATCCGGAGTGAAGGCCGTCGGCCGAAGCGGGCGCCGGAGGCAGGGTCTCCACGTGCACCCGCATGAAAAACCGGCTCGACCCTTCCACGGCCCGGTCCGCGAACTGCTGGCTGTCGAGCACGTTGCAGCCCGCCTCGTGCAGGTACGCCGCCACGGCGTGCACGATCCCGACCCGGTCCGGACAGGAGAGGGTGAGAACGTACTCGGCCATCAGGCGCCCACCGCGTGCACGCCGCCGTCGACGTGAATAATCTCTCCCGTGGTCGCGGGAAACCAGTCAGACATCAGGGCCACGCAGGCCCGCGCGGTCGGCTCCGGGTCGCTTATGTCCCAGCCGAGCGGCGCCCGGCTGCCCCACACGTCCTCGAACCGCTCGAACCCGGGTATGGACTTGGCCGCCATGGTGCGCAGCGGCCCCGCCGCCACCAGGTTGACCCGCACCTTCTTCTCGCCCAGATCGCGGGCCAGGTAACGGGCGCAGGACTCCAGCCCGGCCTTGGCCACGCCCATCCAGTCGTAGCCGGGCCAGGCCACGCTCGCGTCGAAGTCCAGCCCCACGACCGATCCGCCGCCGCCCATCAGCGGCAGCGCCGCCATCGTGATCGCCTTCAGCGAGTACGCGGAGACCTGCAGCGCGGTCGCGACGTCGGGCCACTTGGTGTGCAGGAAGTTGCCGCCCAGCGCCTCTTCCGGGTTCGCGTACGCGATCGCATGCAGCACGCCATCCAGGCCGTCCACATGCTCCGAGACCCGTTCGGCCAGGGAGGCGAGGTGGTCATCGCTGGTCACGTCAAGCTCGAGGACCGGCGGCGGCGAGGGCAGCCGCTTGGCGATCCGTTCCACCAGGCTCAGCCGGCCGAAGCCGGTCAGCACCACGGTCGCGCCCTCCTGCTGGGCCACCCGAGCCACGTGAAACGCGATCGAGGCGTCCGTGATGACCCCGGTGACCAGGATCCGCTTGCCCGCCAGGATTCCCATAACTCCCTACTTCCTCGGGGGGACGATCCCCCCCAGACCCCCCCTGCTTTACGGGGGGCTGCCCGCCCCCCGTACCCCCTGGGCCCCCCTGGGGGGGCTGGTAGGCCAGGCCTGGCCTGGCCTAGTGTCCCATCCCGAGGCCGCCGTCGACCGGGATGACGGCGCCGGTGATGTAGGCCGCGTCCTGTCCGGCCAGGAACACCACCGCGCCAGCCACCTCCTCCGCCGAGGCGTACCGGCCGAGCGGGACCGCGGCCATGATCGCGGCCTTCCTGGCTTCCGGCAGGCCTGCCGTCATGTCGCTATCCACGAACCCGGGCGCGACCACGTTCGCGGTGATGCCGCGCGAGCCGAGCTCGCGGGCCAGCGACCTGGCCAGGCCGACCAGGCCGGCCTTCGACGCGGCGTAGTTAGCCTGCCCGGCCGAACCGTACAGGCCCACGACGGAAGAGATGAAGATCAGCCGTCCGCGGCGCATCTTCATCATGCCGCGTACCGCCCGCTTGGCCACCCGGTAAGCGCCGGTCAGGTTGGTGTCGAGCACCGCAGCGAAATCGTCCTCGCTCATCAGCGCGAGCAGCTGATCGCGGGTGACGCCCGCGTTGGCGACCAGCACCTCGACTGGCCCCTGGTCAGCTTCCACCGCACCGAACGCCGCATCGACCGAAGCCACGTCCCGCACGTCGCAGCGGACCACCGTCAGGTCCTGCACCGGCTCGCCGGAGCGCGAGGTCACCGTGACGCTGTCGCCGTCCGCCGCGAGCCGTCGCGCGATGGCCAGCCCGATACCGCGGTTCCCGCCGGTCACAAGCACGGAGCGCCCCATGTTCACCTCTTTCCTGGCCACTTTCCTGGCCACCCGAGGGTACCGCAGGCGTCGCGAGCATGTGAGATAGAATCACGCCGCGTGGATGACCATCAGCCGGGAATCGACCCGGAATTCACGGCCCTGCCACTGCGGGAACTGGCCGACGCGGCGCTCGCCCAGGCCAAGAGCCTCGGCGCTCAGCACGCCGACTTCCGCGCCGAACGCATCCGGGGTCAGCAGGTCGGCTTGTCCGACGGCAGCCCGCAGACCCTGTTCGACGCCGACGACACTGGTCTGGCCGTCCGGGTGATCGTGGACGGGACCTGGGGCTTCGCCTCAGCCGTCGACCTGGACGCGGACTCAGCGGCGCGGGCCGCACGGCAGGCCGTCGAGGTCGCCAAGGTCGCCGCCGCCATGAACACCGAACCCATCGATCTCGCCCCCGAGCCCGCCTACGGCGACGTGAGCTGGGTGTCCGCTTACGAGATCGACCCGTTCACGATCAGCGTGGCGGACAAGGTGGCCCTGCTGGCGCAGTGGAGCCACACCCTGCTCGCGCACGCCGCCGTCAGCCACGTGGACGCCTCGCTGCAGCAGGTCAGGGAGTGCAAGTTCTACTCAGACGGCGCCACCACGGCCACCCAGCAGCGGGTCCGCCTGCAGCCACAGGTCACCGCCATCGCGGTCACCGATGACGGCAGGTTCGACACCATGCGGACGCTGGCCCCGCCGGTGGGACGAGGGTATGAGTTCCTCACCGGAACGGGCTGGGACTTCGCCGCCGAGCTGGCCGAGCTACCCGACCTGCTGGCGGCCAAGCTCGGCGCCCCCACGGTCGAGCCGGGGCGTTACGACCTGGTGATCGACCCGTCCAACCTCTGGCTCACCATCCACGAGTCGATCGGGCATGCCACCGAGCTCGACCGGGCCCTGGGGTACGAGGCCGCGTACGCTGGCACCTCGTTCGCCACCGTGGACAAGCTCGGCAGCCTGCAGTACGGGTCGGGCATCATGCACGTCACCGGCGACCGCACCGCCGAGCACGGCCTGGCCACCATCGGTTACGACGACGAAGGCGTAGCCAGCCAGTCCTGGGACCTGATCAGAGGCGGCATCCTGACCGGCTACCAGCTTGACCGGCGGATGGCCTTCCTGAGGGGCTTCGGGCGCTCGAACGGGTGCGCGTTCTCCGACGGCCCCGGCCACATGCCGCTGCAGCGGATGGCTAACGTGTCGTTGCAGCCCGAGGCCGGCGGCCCGTCCACCGAAGACCTCATCGCCGGGGTGGAGAACGGGATCTACATTTTGGGCGACAAGAGCTGGTCGATCGACATGCAGCGGTACAACTTCCAGTTTACCGGCCAGCGGTTCGTCAAGATCAAAAACGGGAGGCTGGCCGGCCAGCTGCGCGACGTGGCCTACCAGGCCACCACCACCGATTTCTGGGGCTCGATGGAGGCCGTCGGCGGCCCGCAGACCTACGTGCTCGCCGGCGCGTTCAACTGCGGCAAGGGCCAGCCCGGCCAGATCGCCCCGGTCAGCCACGGCTGCCCGGCCGCCCTGCTGCGCGGCGTGCGGATACTCAACACGGCCGAAGAGGGGGCCTCATCATGAGCTCCGGGTACTCGCCCCAGGACACCGTCGAGCGGGCCCTGAACGCCGCCCGCAGTGACGACTGCATCGTGATCGCGGAGGAGACCTCGACCGCGAACCTGCGCTGGGCGGGCAACACGCTCACCACCAACGGCGTGTCTCGCTCCCGCCAGCTCACCGTCATCGCCATCGACCGGCGCGCGGGCCAGGGCGCCTCGGCGGGCGTGGTGTCCCGGGCCGGCGTTCGGCCCGACCAGATCGAAGGCGTGGTCCGGGAGGCCGAGCAGGCCGCCGCCGAAGGCTCTCCCGCCGAAGATACGGAAGAGCTGGCCGGGCCGACGCAGGCGGGGTCGTTCGGCCAGAAAGATGATGAAGAACCCCGGTGGGACTCCGCTCCAGGCCTGACCGAAATCGGCGTGATGCGCGATTTCGCGGCCGCGCTCGGCGAGACCTTGCGCGCGGCCCAGGCTGCGGGCAGGAAGCTGTACGGGTTCGCCGAGCACGAGCTGAACAGCACCTTCCTCGGTACCTCGGCCGGGGTGCGGCAGCGGCACGACCAGCCCACCGGACGGATCGAGCTGAACGCTAAATCCGCGGACCTGGAGCGCTCGGCGTGGGCGGGCGCGGCGACCCGGGACTTTTCCGACCTAGACATCGCCGGTCTTGACGGCAGGCTGACCGAGCGCCTGGACTGGGCCAAACGCACCGTCTCGCTGACCGCCGGACGGTACGAGACGCTGCTGCCGCCCTCGGCCGTCTCCGACCTGCTCATCTACCTGTACTTGTCGGCCGGGGCGAAGGAGGCGGCCGAGGGACGGACGGTGTTCAGCAAGCCGGGCGGCGGGACGCGGATCGGCGAGCGCCTGTCCGCGCAGCCCGTGACGCTATCCAGCGACCCGCGGACGCCGGGGCTGGCCTGCGCCCCGTTCGTTATCGCGCACGCGTCCGGACCGGACTCTTCTGTGTTCGACAACGGGCTCCCGCTGAGCCGTACCTCGTGGATCAGCGACGGCTCGCTGGCGGCCCTGGTCTCGTCGCGGCACTCCGCCGAGGTCGCCGGGGTTCCGGTCACGCCCGACATCGACAACCTGACCTTCGCGTCGGCGGCCGCCGCTCAGCCGAGGCTGGAGGAAATGATCGCCTCCACCAAGCGCGCCCTGCTGCTGACCTGCCTGTGGTACATCCGCGAGGTGGACCCGCAGACCCTGCTGCTCACCGGGCTGACCAGGGACGGGGTCTACCTGGTGGAGGACGGGGAAGTGGTGGGCGCGGTCAACAACTTCCGGTTCAACGAGTCACCGGTCGGCATGCTCGGGCGGCTGCTCGAAGTGGGCGCCACCGAGCCGACGCTGCCGCGCGAATGGGGCGACGGCTTCAACCGTGCCGCGATGCCCCCGGTGCGGGTCGAGGGCTTCAACATGTCCTCGGTGAGCCAGGCCAGCTGAGGGGTCCAGGGCCCGGTCGGCGCTAAAGGCGGAGGCGAGTCAACCGGGTTTGAGGGCGGGGCATACCTTGGAAGTGTGAGGATAGCTCAATCGCGCCGGCAGGAGTCGGTGCACCTGGTAACGCAAGCGCGCCGCTCCATGTCGGATGACATCGCCTACCGGCAGCGCAGGTACCTGCTGATGATGGGCATCCGCGCGCTCTGCTTCGTAATAGCCGTGGTCCTGTACACCAATCACTTCGGCTGGCTTGCCGCGATACCCGCCTTCGGGGCCATCTTCATTCCCTATTTCGCAGTGGTGTTCGCCAACGGCGGCCGGGAACCTGACAACACCCGCGGCTTCATGGAGTACCAGCCGGACGTGCCCGCTACCCGCGACCCGGCCAGCCCGCCACAAGCAAACCGGGGAAACGGTCAGCGCCCAGCGCCGCCGCGTTCAAGTGATAACTTATCTGCTTCGTGATTGGCCTGCTCAGCGTCGTCCTGAGACCTGGCGGTAATTAGGTCTTGACACAACCGGGGGCGTTTCCGTGTAATATTCATACCGGTGCTCTGGTCCCCCGCCGGAGCACCACTGCCGGCGTTCCGGGCCCCCGTCGGAACGCCGATGAACGCGACGCCGGGTGGTTTGCCCCCGTAGCCACCCGGCGTCGCACTATGCTCGCCGCTTTTAATAGCGGCTTCGGCGGGGCTCGCAACGTCTCCCGGGGGGGCGACCCCCCGGACCCCCCGCGTGGCGCTCTCTGAGTGGGGGCCTTTCTTCGTTGGCCTGGATCCGCGGGCCCCTCTTTGGCTTCTCTCGGGCCCCTCTCGGGTTCTCTTGGGGCCCTCTTGGGGTTCCGGTAGGTTTGGGGGCTGGGTCGGGTGACTGGTGTCGGGGGTTTGTGTTGCGGGGTGCTTGGTGGGGGCTGACCTGGGTCTCGGGGCGGGGCGGCTTGGGTGGGCGGATCCTTGGATCTTGGGGGCGGCGCTGATGATCTTCTGAGAGGGATGGGCGAGGCGGGGACTGCGGCTGGGGTGGCGTGGGGACGGGATGCGGCTACGGGGACAAGCCGGGCGGGCGCGCGGATTGCATAGGGATACCTGAGGGCTATTGCCTCAGCGTTGGATGGGTTCTATAGGGGCGGAAGACTCACCTATAGGGGAGTTAGCAGGTCGTGGTGCCGGGTCAATCGGTAACACGCTTCTTGGCGTGTGCGCTGTGCGCACACGCCAAGAAGCGTGTTGGGATTGTTGGTTCGTTTTCGCTATAGCACCGAGCAAAACTAACGAACGATCAGCAGATGCTTACTAATTGGCCGCCTAAATACCTCATAGGGGGCGGCACAGGCCGGGCTATTCAGTCTTGCGAAACTCGGCTATGGCTATAGCGAGCATCACGAAGCCCATCGCGGCGACCATGGCCAGGGATAGGCCGAGCGGAACCAGCCAGCCGTCCCAGGTAACACCGGGGCTGAGCGCCGTGAGCGCCAGCGGGCTGATCGACAGGTGACCGAACACCGTCAGCGTGAACGACAACAGCAGCAACTCCCCCACCAGGGTCAGCAGCAGCACCGGGTCATACGGGACGTGCGCCACGCCGGCCAGGGCCAGGAAGATGATCCCCTGAAAGGTGGCCACGGTCGCGCCGCCCAGGCACTTACCGACCACGATCGCCCACCGGCGGACCGGCGCGACCAGCATCTCGCGCAGGAACCCGAACTCCCGGTCCCAAACGATCGATGCGGCCGAGAAGATCGCCGTGAACAGCACCGACATCGCGAGCACACCCGGGTAGATGAACGTGGAGAAATCCACGCCGGCCGGCATGCCGCGGGAAGCGAGCCGGGACAGCCCGGTACCGAGCACGAACAGGAACAGGACCGGCTGCACCAGCGACGTGACCGCCCTGATCGTCCGTGGTGCTGATCTGTATCCGGTCTTTCCCGGGTCTGCGGGTCGAGCCCCACCGTCGGCTCGTCCAGGAACAGCACCCGGGGCGCGTGCAGCAGGCCGCGGGCGATCTCCAGCCGCCGCTGCATGCCACCTGAGTAGGTGGAGACCACGCCGCCCCGCCGGTCCCACAGCCCGACCATCTCGAGCACCTGACGCAGCCGCGGGCCGAACGCCGCCTTGGGCACCCCGTACAGGTCGGCATGAAAGCGCAGGTTCTGTTCCCCCGTCAGGTAGCTGTCCAGCGTGGTGTCCTGGAACACCAGGCCGATGTTGCGGCGCACCGTGTCCCGTTCCCGGACCACGTCGTGACCCGCGACCCTGGCGGACCCCGAGGTGGGGTCAGCCAGGGTGCACAGGATCTTGATGGTGGTGGACTTGCCTGCGCCGTTCGGCCCGAGGAAGCCGAACGTCTCGCCCGCTGCGACTTCGAGATCGATGCCGCGAACGGCATCGATCTCGCCGTACTTCTTAGTCAGCTGGCTGACCGAGATCGCCGGAGTCACCCGTGCGTGTCCTCCCCCGCATCTTCGCCGTCTGAGGCGAGAATACGGTACAGCGCCCGGCGGGTGTCGGCCAGGATCTTGCCGGCCTGGGCCACCTGGGCCACGGAGCCCGCCTGAGCCACCTGCGATACGGCCACCATGACCTGCTTGATCGTGCTCCGCAGCTGGACCTCGGCGTCGTCGACACTTCCGGTCACGGCATCCCAGGACGCCCTGAGCTCGTTGGCGTGCTCGGTGACGTACGCCTGGCCTTCCTCGGTCAGCGTGTACATCCGGCGCCGGTCTTCGCCAGCTTCCGTCTTGATCAGGGCCTCGTCCTCGAGCTGCGCCAGCGCCGGGTACACCGACCCTGCGCTCGGCCGCCAGACGCCCTCGGTGCGCGCGCCGATCTCCTGGATGATCTGGTAGCCGTTCCACGGCTGGCCCTCGGCCAGCAGGTCCAGGATCGCGGCCCGCACGTCACCGCGCCGGACACGCGGCCCGCGGCCGCCGAACCGCGGCGGCCCGAACGGCCCTCCGCGCATCCCGAACTCGAACGGGCCGCCTGGGCCTCCCGGGCCTCCTGCGAACGGGCCGCCGCGGCGACCGCGCTCCCGCCCGTGTCCCCTGTGACCGCCACGGCGCTCCCGCGACTCTAGTGGGTCTCCCCATGCTTCGCTGTGCATTGCAGTACTCCTTGTATGTCTCTAGATCGCTTCTCGATCCTTCTCGTTAGTTTAACGATATATCGATGAGAATATTCCGGCAAG